>ENA-OQVM01001749-OQVM01001749.1-marine-metagenome-genome-assembly--contig:-NODE-1749-length-27545-cov-11.886049_pt1 | contig 27545 bp, 25 predicted proteins | sample MGYA00237776_ERZ505498 | MGnify/ENA primary metagenome ERZ505498 (study PRJEB26159, sample SAMN06265151) | marine metagenome | isolation source: Helgoland LTER site | place: Germany:Helgoland, sampling...
AATTAGCCGATATTTATGAAACATATAAATCACGTGTACTTGAACAGAACGTTCGGAGTTTTCTCCAAAATCGCTCAAATGTTAATAAAGGAATTCGAGTTACATTAAAGGAAGCCCCTGAGCGCTTTTTTGCATATAATAATGGGTTAACAGCAACTGCTGCTGAAGTTGAGGTCTCAAGTGATGGGACAAAGATTATTGGTATTGAAGACCTTCAAATAGTAAATGGTGGACAAACTACTGCATCTATTCTTTACGCTTCTGACGTAAAGAAAAGTGATTTAAATAAAATTTTTGTACAAATGAAACTTAGCAGACCAGTTCCTGATGGAAGAGAGGAGCTAACAAGAAATATTTCTCGATATGCTAATTCTCAAAATAAAGTTAGTGAAGCAGATCTGTTTGCAAGCAGTAAATTTCATATTCATATGGAGCAATTATCTAGAAGGATAATAGCGCCAGCAACAGATGATCAATTGGCTGGAACTAAATGGTTTTATGAAAGAGCCCGCGGGCAGTACCGAGATGAACAGGCCTATATGAGCAAATCTAAGCGTGACAAATTTCAAGCAGAATATCCCAAAAATCAATTGATTTTAAAACCAGATTTAGCAAAATATGAAATGACATTTAATCAAAAACCAAACTTAGTTAGTAAAGGAGCTGGTGCATGTTTTTCTGCATTCGCTAAAGCTGTTGATGCTGATTGGACGGAAGATGCAAATAAATTTGGAGAAGCGTATTATAAAGATGCTATGGCACGTGCACTATTGTTTCGTTGGACTGATAAACATATTGCTAGTTCAGATTGGTATAAAGAAGACAGAGGTTATAAGTCTCAAATAATTACATATACGCTCTCGACGATACAAATGATTATCAAATCAAAAAAAATGCAGATAGATTTTAGATTGATTTGGAATTCGCAAACAGTTCCAAAGAAATTAATGGATGTAATTTCTGAACTTGCTCCTTTAGTTGGTGAATTTATTAAACAACCGCCTCCTGAAGTTAGAAATATTGCAGAATATTGTAAGCGAGAATATTGTTGGACGCATGTAAAGAAAAAATTTATGGATTGTTTTGATCCCGACTTAATAAGTGAGTGTTTAATATCAAAAAATGAAAGTGCGCTACTTCGTAGAGCTGGAATTAAGCTTCAAAAAACAGACAATGCAATTGAAGCACAAAGATTTGTTTATGAAAAATTAACAGAATGGCCGGAAATTTTAAATTTTGGCAGGATTAATAAATGTCTTTCACCTAATGAAGCAAATTTGATGGAAAAGGCTAGTAATAAAAATAAAATTCATAAAATTACTCAAGATTTTGAATTCTTGAAATTAATTGAGGCATATAATAAAGTTTTAATAGCAGGATACGGTGATTGAAATGAAGCAGATCAGTAATCCTCCTAATGCATCATCCATGATGGCTACGGCTCGTAGTTTTGGTAATTATGATTTGGCTGCGGCTTTTGCTGATTTGATAGATAATAGTATTAGTGCAAATGCTACAATAATTAATCTCATTGCTGATTACCGTGAGGGTAATAATTGTATTTTTAGAATACGAGATAATGGGTCTGGGATGAATAGAGATGAACTAGAGGTTGCAATGCGACCTGCAAGTAAGAACCCAGAAGAGACTAGAGATAAAAGCGATTTGGGTCGTTTTGGATGGGGGTTGAAGTCTGCTTCATTTTCGCAATGCAGAATACTAACTGTTATATCTCGGAAAGGCACAGAAATTAACGCTGCAAGATGGGATTTAGACAAAATTGATGATTGGTCTATGGGACAAGCCCAAGGAAACGATGCCGAAATTTTATTATCAGAACAATTTTTAGAAAATGGTACAGAAATTATTTGGGAAAACTGTGATAGAATAACTGAAGGGTTTTCTATTGAAGAAGATCGTTTTAATGAGCTTGTAATATCTGCAAAAAACAAATTATCATTGATATTTCATAGATTTATTGAAGCTAAATCAGGATCAAAAAGTAAGCTCCAACTTACTCTGAACGGTGTAGATTTAGAAGCGATTGACCCATTTTGTAAAAATAATCTTGCAACACAAGCTATAGATTCTGACACTTTAGATATAGATGGCAAAGAAATAAAAACTCAGGCTTATATTTTGCCTAATTATAATAAGCTTTCAGAGATAGAGTATAATATAGCAGGAGGTGAAGAGGGTTATTTAAGAAATCAAGGGTTTTATGTTTATAGAAACCAAAGATTATTAATCCATGGTACGTGGTTTAACCTTATAAAACATGGAGAACTATCAAAATTAGTTAGAGTTCAAATTGATATACCAAATAGTCTTGATGAAATTTGGAAGATAACAGTTGATAAGTCTGATGCTCAATTGCCTAGTAAATTAAGAAAACGAATGAAAAACCTTGTAGAGAATTTTAAAAACTCGTCTTCACGAGTAGTTCGAACAAAGGGTGCAAGGCTTGATAATGGTAGTGACGATATCTGGGAAAGGTATGTAAATAAAGGTACAACTAAATTTCAGATTAATAGAAAAAATATTTTAATATCTACATTCAAAAATAGATTTAAAGATGATCAAAACTTAATTGAAACTATATTTAAGTTGGTTGAAAGTCGCTTGCCATTTGAAACTATTGGTAAAGAAATAGCTATGGATCATATTAATGTTCTACAGGGTCATAGTACTCAAGATGATTTTAAAAATGTAGCAAAACCATTGATAAATCTATTAAAAAAAGAATTAGATATAAGTTCTGAAAATGAGTTAATAGATAAAGCCTTATCTAATGATGTTTTTAAAAGAGAAGAAGAAATAGTAAAGGAAATTATCCGTGACATCTTTAAATGAGAGTGATTTAAAAATCTTATGCCAATCGTTGAGTCAAGTTGTATTTAAAGAAATTGAAACTAAAGGAAAAATATCAAGAGATGATATAATTTCAATAGTAAAGAACCATCCATTTACGAAAATTCTTGAGAATAAAACTCAATTAAATGTAATAATTAGATACCTAGAAGCTAATCACCAAGTCGAACAAGAAACTGGATCAATAATAAAAGATGATGTCACGCCATGGTTAAATGGTAGAAAAGGGGATATTGATTTTTATTACTGGGGCAGACTAAAAAAAATGATACTTGCCGAGCAAACTCTGCCCATGTCGGTTTTAGCACGGCTTGATGAAGTATCGGATCAAATTCTTGACTGTTGTGGTAACCCTAGTAATGAAGATTCGTGGGACTTAAGGGGAATGGTTCTTGGGCATGTTCAATCAGGTAAAACAACAAACTACTCAGCTTTGATAGCTAAGGCAGCTGATGCTGGATATAGAGTGATTATATTATTAGCAGGAATTACAAACTCTTTAAGAACACAAACTCAGCAACGTATTGATGAAAATATTATAGGCCGTAAATCAATATTTGGTGCTACTATAAGCGAACCACTAACAATTATGAAATATACAGAAAATCGAAACAATGAAAGAAAACCTGATATTGGTACTTCTAGGGCGGATGATTTTAAAAAAGACCTTGTAGCTACAGAAACTCCACTTGCTTCATTAAAAGAACCAAAAATATTTGTTATCAAGAAAAATAAAGCAGTGCTGGAAAATCTTGGAGAATGGTTGAAAGACCAACATTCACCCAATTCAAAAATTAAACAACCACTACTAATGATTGATGATGAAGCAGATAATGCCTCTATCAATACTGCTAGTGATATAACTTTGCCCACGACAATAAATCGCTTAATGAGAAATATTTTAAGTCATTTTGATAGGTCAACTTACATTGGATATACCGCAACTCCATTTGCAAATATATTCATTGAACCAAATACTGAAGAAGATATGGATAATGAAGATTTATTTCCAAGAAATTTTATTAAAAGTTTAGACCCACCATCGAATTATTGTGGTGCAACAAGAATTTTTTCTGAAAAAGGTGATTTAAGAAAAAATATGGTGGTATCAATCGATGATTATAATGATTTTTTCAACCAATCACACAAGAAAACGCATGATCCAAAAGCTTTGCCGCCCTCATTAAAGAAAGCAATTAGAGGTTTCATATTGGCTAAAACAATTCGCCATATAAGGGGTGATGGCGCCAAACATTGCTCCATGATGGTAAATGTTAGTAGATTTAATGACGTGCAGGATAAAGTGGAAGGGTTAACATATGATTACCTTGAGAAATTAAAAAACTCTATTGAGATGAATGCTAGGAAAGAAGTACTTACTGATAAAAATATCATAGATTTAAAGAATACATTTGAAGACATATATGGCCACACTAAAGAAGATTGGAGTGACATTACCAAATCTATAGTGCAAGCCGTTAAGACTATTGTTGTCAGTATAGTAAACGGTAAAAAGTCTGGAAATCTTGACTATGAAGGACAGAAAGAGCATGGACTTCATGTTATAGCGATTGGTGGATTAGCACTTTCGCGTGGACTTACACTTGAGGGGCTTTGCTCTACATACATTCTTCGGCGAGCTGGTGCATATGATACATTGATGCAAATGGCTCGGTGGTTTGGTTATAGAGGAGGTTATGAAGATTTGTGCAAGCTTTATTTACCGCAGGAATCAATTAAGCACTATGAAAAAACTTCTGAAGCCATTGAAGAACTGAGAGATGAATTAAAAAAAATGAATGATGCCAAAGAAACTCCAAAAGAATTTGGTTTAAAGGTACGTCAAAGCCCTACGGGTATAAAAATTACAGCAAATAATAAGATGAGAACTGCTGAAGAATTTAGAGCATCTGCAAATTATTCTGGTAGATATATTCAAGCACACTCTATTCGTAATGATAAAAGATTAAATTTAGATAACATACAAAGAGTTAAAAACTTAATTGCAAATACGAATTTTGATTATAACAATGCTGAAAACAATATGAAGCAAACATACTTTACAGATAAAACTTTTTCCTCAGAAGATATATGCCGATTTTTAGTGGATTTTAATTTTCCAGAAAATTTATTTGATCTAACAAGATTTGGAAATTCTTCACTTTTAGTAGATTACATCAGATCCTGTAACAAGCATAATAAATTAACAGATTGGGATGTGTGTATCCAATCTAGAGATTCACTTGCTGAAAATGCTACTAAGCCAATAAGTGATTGGATAGATGAGGAGATAAACCCTCTTAATAGAGGAACTATGGCTCTCAGTGATGATCAAAGAAATATATTATTTACTGGTAGTTCTGCAGTTGGTGACGTTCGAACACCATCACTTGGTTTGACTAGAATTCAACTGGATGCGGCTGATCAAATACTAAGTGAAAAAAACAATTACAAGCGTAAAGAAAATGTTTTTAGTCTTGTACGAACAAAGCCAATGCTAATTTTATTACCAATAGTTGGAGGTACTGAACAGTTTAGAAAAACATATCCAGAAGATAATCTATTTGTATCTCTTGCTTGTTGTATTCCCAAAACTACCAACGTAAAATTAGAATCTAAAACTTATCAAACAAACTCAGTATTCAGAGATCAATTGAAATTTAAGTTTGATTTGGAAACTGATGATGATGAAAGTGTTTTAATATGAAACTTGATAAATTGAAAAATCCATGGGAAAAATTGACTGTGCCTGTTGGTGTTGGAAAATATGCATCTCAGTTGGTTAGTGCAGACCATCCCTGTGACTTTTATTGGGCTATTGATAAATATGGTAAATATTCATTTAGGTTTATGGATGTATTTGAATTAGAAAAATTGCCAAATTACAAAGCAATGAGTGGTGTAGAGGTAGATATTGGAAATGCTGATGACGGTAGGCAGCATATTTCTTTAGTACTTGAAAATTATGAAAACAAACAATTATTTTATTTTCTTTGTTTAAGTTTATTATCTTCTACAAAAAAACTAGATAATGAGCCTGCAATTGCAATAGCAACGATTACAATTAATCACTTAGCAAACTGGCAATCAATGTTAAAAAATCAATCTGATAACATGTCAGATAATAAACAAATAGGTTTGTATGGTGAACTCATGTTATTAAATGATCTTTACTTCTCGAACCTAAAGCCAGATCAAGCTATTGACGCTTGGGTTGGTCCGGAAGGTCATGAGCAAGATTTCTCATTCTTGAATGTACTTTGTGAAGTCAAAACATCAAGGGCTTCGAAAGATTCAAGAATAAATATATCATCAATTGAACAACTTGACCCAATATCTGGTGATATAATTCTTGTTCACCAAACGGTTTCAGTTTCTGATGAGAATAAACCAAGAAGTGAAACCTTGAACGGTTTAGTTGATAAAATTACAGCAATTTTAGAAGAGAAAGCTCCTCAATCATTAGATCGATTTTATATGTTGTTAAATAAAATGGGTTATGAACCAAAACCTGTATATGATAAAAAATCCTATGTTATTGTAACAAGAAAAATTTATGAAGTTAAAGACGATTTCCCTCGATTGGTAAGAGAGGATGCTAAGCCTGGCATTGAAAAAGTTTCATATTCTATAATAATTGAAAACTGTCGAAATTTTGAAATAGATATAAAGGATGGGGCTAAAAGAATATTAGGAGGGGAAAATTATGCAATTTTAGACCCAATCAAAATACCAATTGAAGAGTTGATTTATTTTGATGAAAATAAATCTTTAGAATTTAAGGCTTCGCTTAGATTTTGTTTTAGAGAGGGGAAAAATAAACCTTATATCGAAGATAATATTGTAAAAGCAGTAGCAGGCCTCTCAAATAATGATGGTGGACAACTGATCATTGGAATTCAAGATGCACCTAGAGAAGTATTAGGCTTGGAAAGTGATTTTTTAACATTACATAATAGGGATAAATTTGAAGATCATCTTACAAATATACTGATTAACTCATTTCAGGAAACGCATGTTTCAAAAAATATTCTAATAAATTTTGTAGAAATTGACGATAAAGAAATTTGTATTGTTAACATAAAACGAGCTGTGAGTGTTCGATATGTTGACACTAGAGATAAAAATGGAAATCTATCTAAGAAATTATATACAAGAATAAACAACTCAACCCGCGAAGTACCGATAGATGAGGTTGCTAGCTTTGTTGATAATTGGTAAAATTTGATCATAAAAGCTATTAACTTTTAGGAATATTATCAGTCCAGAGTGCTTCTATTCCTGAATTTTCTTCCATTGCCAAGTCTAAATCATCGTCGTTCGCAATGTCCCAACTCCACATTATTCCTGTTTGAAGACCCCACTCATCATCTAACCAATTATCTAAAGCATCATTAGTAACTGTTTCTTTAATCATAACCTCTATCCAGGCTTCGGCTCGGATTGATGGCAGTGGATCATCAGTAAATTCAACGCCAGAAACTTTTATTTTCGAAGCAATGAATTCACCATAATTACTGTCATCAAAGTAATTTTCCCAATCGCTGAAGTTATCTGCTATGAAATTACAGTTTATGTAATTGGAAACTAAATTGCAGAGTTCTTCTGTGTTCTTGCCGCCATTACTATCCCATATTTTTTTTGCCTGATGGATCTCATCAGGAATTAGGTTTTCATCAGGATAATCTGAAATAGTGAACCAGTTTACATTTGTGTATATAATCTTTTTATCCATAATGTTTCCCTAAGACCGTTAATGGTATTTTTTTAGTTTAGTTTCTATTTGGCAATATTAGTCAGAACTAATAATAATTTATAAAGTGCGTATGTATCTCGTTTGCAGTATTCGGACAAATCATTCCAAAGATCATTTACTAATGATTTTTCCAAGTTGCCTTTTACGAATGATGAGTATTGCCGCATTGCATCACCACCATTTCCAATCTCTAGATCAGCGTAATCGAGGTCTGTAAATGCCGGTAAAACACTTTTTAAAGAGACCGATCCTTCTTGTTGTGGATGGTATAACCAGCGTTGCTTGAATGGTGTCATCAAATCTATAATTCTTGAATTAATCGCCTCTAGTGCGTCTTTAAACTCTGGAAAATCACGGGCTAATTCATTATTGCGTGCAATCTCAAATGACTGGTTGTAAACTAATATACTTCCTTTTGTTCCACATAATGTTATTAATTTTTTTATTAACTCATATCTTGGATCATCCATGTCTTTATGAATGTATTCAAAATGATTTGGTTCTTCGTTAGAGGTTTCTTGTATATGTAGCGAAAATTGAAAAGGTATTTGTTGAAATGGCCTTGTGTCTTGGAAAATTGGTATTGCTTGGGCTATTGTTTCATAATCAAAAAAGTGAATAGGGTATTTCAAGTCCTCTAAAAAATTTAATATCTTTTCTTCTTCAACTTTTGTTTTTCCACTGAAGTAGCTGGTTAAGTCGATGTTTTTAAGTCCACTTGGATATAACTCTAGGGGTAGAGTTTCAAGAGTGGCGCCATGATCTCGTTCAATGATTTCAGCCTTTTTCTTCTGAAAAATATTATAAACTGAATACTCTGGTATGTGTTTCCAACAATGATTTTTAAAGTTACATTCAAACGGTTTAAAACATTTTGCTCCAATTTTTATGTTTGGAATTTCTGATTTTAACAAGACATCACACAATTCGTTCGTTGAATATTCAATCTGTTCTTGTTTAGAAATTACAGTCTCTGAAATATCTTCACACCGAAAAAACTTTGTAGGATTTATTTTTCCAATACGTTTGTAAGTTTTGTCTATATGCATAATATAACAATTTCTTATTTTGTACCCAGAATTGTTAAAGACATAATATTGAAATGCTAAATCATCTTCATGATAACTTTTAACTTCTGTTGAACTTTTAACTTCAATCAAATCCCATTCATCAGTTTTGTCTACACGTTTAAGAATATCAATTTTTGAGTAGGCACCATTTAAAGAATGCGCTGCAGCTGCTTCAAAAATTACATTTTCACCATCATTAATAAATTTCTCTGTAGATTTTATTGCTCCATTAACATCCCAGTATTCATTGACGACCTCAACTCCATCTGGGTATCGATCCATAGCGATTTGACCAACTAAATTCCCTGCGTCTAAAATCTCTTTTTTTTCTGGGGTGATCTCTGGGATAAGATCTCTTTGATTTCGAAACATCCAAAGTGCTTTTTGGCATTGAAGGCCAAGAACAAATTGTGATTTTGATATCGAATGCATTATTTTTATATCCTCTGATATTCTCATATAATCAAATTTATATAAGTCAGTAAACGTGATCTTGAAAAAAATTAGAATAAAGCATTGTTTCAATATGAAACTATTATGATTGATCTATATGCTGTCGAGTTCTAATATAAAAAATGATGTTGATAAACGTACTCGTAACTAGAACGTGATTAGTTTTATTAGTTATTACTATATCACTATCATAAAAATAATGGATTTGCGTTCTATTAATTATTGAAAAAATTAAATTTTGAAACATTTATAAATCATGAGATATACTATTATACCTGATATCCACGCCGACTACAGTCGGCTTAAATGGAGTATCAAATTAGCTGAAGATTCATCTATCATTTTTTTAGGCGACTTAATTGATGCAGGGAATAATGTGATAGAACCTAGTGATAGACAGGTTCTTGAAACAGTAAAAGATTTAATCTCAAACAAAAAAGCAGAATGTATTCTGGGCAACCATGAATTGAATGCAATACTTTTTCATAGAAATTTTTGCATAAGTAAGAAACCATTACGCAGCCATAATAATGCGCATAAACTTCAACATAAAAGTTTCATAGATCAAATTGGTGTGAAAACTAGTGAAGCAATATACTGGACAGATTGGATGCTTGATACTTTACCTCTGTGGATAGAACATGAAAATTTCAGAGTGGTTCATGCTTGTTGGTCACAACAAGCAGTAGATATTGTAAAGCAAAGACGACCAAATGGTCATCTACATCGTGATGACTTAGAAGAGATTGCAAACAAAAAAACAGATTTTGCTAATGCTGTTGAATTGCTTACATCAGGACCTGAAGTGAAATTGCCAAAAGGTTTTAGTTTTATTGATAGTAGAGAAAAAGAAAGATTTTATGTAAGGATAGCATGGTGGAATAGCGAAAACGCAACATGGCGAGATGCAGCACTTTCAGTCCCTAACGTAGATGATCTTCCTGAGGATGAGTTGCCTAACGATATAAAAAATGAGATCTATCCAAAGGCTGCAAAGCCAGTTTTTGTTGGACACTATAAAATGCAAGGAACGCCAAAAATTCAATCTCACAATGCAGTTAGTTTAGATTTCCCACACACACCTTGTGTCTACAAATGGAATGAAGAAAATTCTCTTGAAAATCAAAATATATTTATTGATGAAAGATAGTTAAATTCTAATGGAGGAAATATAAATACTATGAGTCACACTAAAGAAGAATTAGAAGAAATGATTGCTGAGATGATACCTTTGATTGCTCAACACAAAGCAGATGGTGCAATGTCTACCGCAGAAACATGCGAGAAGATCAAACAAGTATATGAGAACGAATTACATTATGTGTTGACTGGTGAGAAAATCACTATGCCATACGAAGAATGGTATGATGGCTAATAACAAAGGAACATAAAAAATAAAATCGTTTAAGGATCAACAAAAGCTTTTAATATAACAGATAGTCTGTGTTTTGATTGTGTATGTTCAATAGCCATTTTGGCTTTGTCAAAATCGATAATGCAAATAGCTACAAAAAATATATCACATGAATCTGTTTTAATAAGAGATTTAATTCTACCCTCTCTTTTTTGTGCGCTTTTTATTCGATTAGTACGCGCTCTAGCATCAATTAATATTTTAGGAGAAAAATGGGTTTTAATATCTTTTGGGTGGTTCCAATCGATAGCTTCTAGTACCTTTAAGAGGCTTCCGTTTCCCTGGGAATAGTTAATCTTAGCGGGACCTATTTTTTCCCCAAAATGATTTTGCAAAAAATCTGACAATTCGTTTTCATTAATGAATAAATCATCTTCAATTTGTTTACTATCATCTTCTTTTTTATGACGTATGTCACGTGCAGAAAGCAGGCTTCGGATAATATGATCACCTGTCTGTGTTAAAAGCCCCAGAGAGTTAATTGCTAGTTTTTCTTCTTTTGATAATTGACCAGTTTTTGTTTTGTATTTGGTGTCATGTTCTATTTCATTCCAAACATGCGATAACATACTTGTTATTTGAAGTTCACAAGAGTCTGACGTTAGAGGTTTATTTTCTTCTTTTCTAATATGCTCATCTTTCAAGCAAATTTGCATGTGGGTAGCTCTGTAATGATTTTCAATATCATCTTTTATTCTTAAGTCTGAAACTTCTTTTACTTCAGCGCCAAAGTTTCTAATTCCATCTGGACTTTTAAACATTTTTTCAACCAAATTTTGTACCTTTGATCTGTCACGTTCAGTATAAGTCATAACTCGAACTGCGCATAAATCACCAACCAATTTTAGGGTAGGTTCTGGTGAAGAAATATTTGCTTTTTTCTTGGGGTTTTTACTCCAATTTGTAAGCTTTTCTTTAAGGCTTGCAGGATTTTTAACACGCCCAGCAACACGTGCTGGTATGCCATTCTTTTTTAATTCAAATTCAAGATGTTTGATAATGATTGGTAATAATTCATTAAGTCTAAATACTGAATATTTATTATAAAAGTCTATTACTTCATTAATAGGTTCTTCTGACATTTTGAAATTTTCTTCCTATAATTAAAAAACAAGAATCATTTATTCATAAACAAAAAAAATGTTATTTTTTCATTCAATTTGTACATTATTCTAATATTTCTGAAGAGTAATTATCAAAACGTGTGAATGTAAAAGTCATATTTTCTGAAACTAATTCGAATACAATTGCGTGAAAGAAATCATCAAAATCAAGTTCATCCACATCTTCTTCTGTTTCTATCTCTACGATTACTGCAATACTTCGCAGATTCATTCCATCTTCATAAAATGCGCCTGAAGGGCCATCAATTTTCTTAATTTTGTAAGAGCTGAAATGTTCAGGGTTATCTAATTCTCCATCCCAGATTGCTTTTATATTATTTTGCACAAATGTGGTGAGTGCTTCAGTGTCAAAATTTTCTGTGCCAGGTAACTTTGTGCTCGTAAACTCTGGACAATCTTCTTCGTATAGCGAGCCATCATCACATTCGATCATGGAGAGATAAGTTCCCTTGATATAAAGTTCTATTTCATGCTTAGCCATTAACTGTTTATCCTTTTGTGCCATCTTTAATATTATCTGGTCATTATAAATTTATTATCAATTAATATTATCTTGTGTCAATCTGAACTAAAGCTGATAAATTATGAAAAGTAACGAAAACAAGTATTACAAATTCAAAAAGTAGAAATCTAATGTATGATAACAGAAAATACGTAGAGTTGAATGAAAATGGAATTGTGAAACGTATTCACGATATTCAAGCAGAACTTATCTTAGAAGGTCTGCAATCTAGAGGTCTTACAAAGAGTTTAGACGCAATGAAGACACTCCTTGAAAATGATATCCCAAAATTAAGGAGTGAAATTAAAAAACGGAATAAATTAGTCGGTATTTTAAATTATATACTAATTTTTTTAGGAGCTTTGTTGCTTCTTTATATATTTATACCAAATAGATTAAATTTTGAATTATTGGGAAATTTAGAAAATAAAGTAGGATTTATTGATTCAACCATGAGTATTATTGTTGGCTTGATTGTTTCTTTCATATCTATTTCGCTATGGGCAAAGCAACAATCTCAAAACTCAGTCCGCAGTATTACTGATGATATACATCAGTTAGTTCATAGAATTGATATGTATCAATTAGGAAAAAAACCTGATCAGATTATTAAGGGAAGTAAAGCTATAAATAATAAGAAATTAAGCACCTATATAAATAGTATTTATGTTGCCATGCAAATTTGTGGAAAGATGGCTGCTTTAGTTTATCATAATTCTGATGATGACAGTATCACGCAAAGTGCAAGGCATCTTGAGGTCATATCTCACCAAAAATCTTCACATATTTTTGAGTTTTGGAAAAATTATTTGATTATTCTAAAATAAAAAATTTTATGAATGAATTTTGTATGAATAATATACTTATAAAATAATCTTTTATTGCCTATGAAGATAGAAACACTTTTCTGCACGCTGAAAATTATATCCTTTTACAGTTTTGCCCACTCGTTCATATAAATCAGCTCGCTTTTCATCAGTTACATTAAAGTAATACCATTTAGCACGGTCTGCTTTAATAACATCGATAAAGGCCCTTGTTAACTTGCGATAAAGTCCAACAGGGTTTGGTGTGTCTCCTTCGATGGTAAAGACTTTAATATGTTCAATATCACCCATCCATTCATCTATGTCATTCTTATACATAACTATTTGATTATCTTTTGCTTCAACGCAGTAGGTAAAGCCCTCATGATAAATTTCTATTTCCATGTATTATTAAAACCCTAGAATTTTGAATTAGTAAATCAGATTAGTTTCATATTTCTATATATAGAAATATTATATTAAAATTTCCTTGCTTTTAAATATAGTGAATATATTGTTTTGATACTAAATATATTAAAAGGAAAAAATTTATGTCTAGTATACAATTATCTGATGACACAAATGTAAGAGTTGATGATCAAGGGTTTATTCATTTTGAAATTGATGATGGTGAGGATGACGCCCCTTTTGAATGTGGTGGAATTGGCCTAGGATATGTAATTGATGCAATGGAAGAGGTATTGGCTGCTAAAAATGAAGAAGATAAAACTTTTACAGTTGAAAATAATCCATTAATTGAAGTTTCACTTATTGATAATGAGATTTGTGTAACAAATAATGAGGATGATAATTTCTGGGAAATTGTTGCGGATAAAAATGAATTTCTCAATGCACTTAAAAGTTTAGTTGCTGAGGATTAATCTTAAAATAAATGAATGCACATAAAATTTACTTTTTGTAATGAAGATAAATATTTAATATTAATAACATTATGAGATATTGCATTCAATTATAGGTATTAGGAGACACAAATGAATGATGATGTAAGTTTTTTTGAAGCTGACGAATATGAAGATAAATATATGGAAGTGGCACTCACAGATGCCGAGGACAATGAATACATATATTGGGTAAGTTTAGATCTTATTTCTGATGATGAAGACAATGAAGACGGCGCTATAGAAATAGCTAAGACAAAACATTCTAGTTTGAAATTACCAAATATACCTGAAGATGACGATGACGATGAAAATTTTGAGCCAAAAGCTGTTGCTTATCCCCCGTTCAGTCGTGATGGAGATGAGTTTACTTTCATCAAATAATTAAAATAAAGGACAACTGACATGCAAGATACAAATGCAATATCATAGTTCGTTTAAGTGAAGGAGAAAGCATATGACTAAAGTTAATGTAGCAGTAAATGAAAATTCATATGACTGCGAAGTCTATATTTCTGCTTCTGATGGTGTCGTTAGTGAGATAATTTTATATTCCATTGAGCGCAAAGATGAAGGAGACGTCTTGTTTGGAGCTTATTACGGGTCTGTTGGAGGGGGCGAAAATGATGGTGGTTTCTTTAGGATGGATATTGAAAGCTCATCTTCAGAGTGTCTTGACTACGATGAGGTAGATGGTCTTGAGGAAGAAAATCCAGCACATTCATCTATATTGAATGCGTTGATGCAAAAACTTTGGACACTTGTTGATGATGAAAATGGTGAAGTTGATCTTTACATAACAGATGAAGGATCAAAGTTATACGCTCCAAATGAGACTGGAGTTTGGATGAGCTCATTGTTCGATGGTGATGCGCTTGATCAGATATCTAACGAGTGGAAACTTGGACTAGCTTTTGAGAGCTAGTGAATAATACTCATAAATTTGAAATTTAATGAATGCTCTTATTCTGATGTAAGATCTCGTATGTCTGACAACACCGCCATCTGCTTCCCCAGATTGCAAACTAGCCCATAATTGCGTGAATAACTGCGTTGTTTCAGGGAGATACAGGCGTGCGTTTTGTGTGATGCAAGGGCTGAGGCATTGATATCAGCGATTCTATAGCCTTTACTCAGACGCTCATTTTGCGAGGGTGGGTTTTGCAAAAGTGAGATATTAGAATGAGGTGTGCCCTATGACTAATCTTATATCTTGGTGAATGCCGCCACATTTTACAGAAATGATTAACTAAAAAGTTCATTTAAACGCATGTAAGATTTTTTGTCTTGATTTATAGGGTAACACAACAGTCCCTTTATTTTAAAACTAAGTAATACCTTATTTATGCAATATATATTGCATTATTATCAATTTATGCTACTAATATTGCATAAATTGATAATATCTCAATATGAAAGCTCATAACCAATTGGAAAACTTTAAATATCTTGTCGAGTCGTATGATGGAAAACTGACCATTGCAGATCGTGATTTGATTTCCATTATATTGGGTGAGCCATCTGAAGTTGTTTATTTGTCATCAAGTGAGTTAGCTGCAAGAGCGAATGTTCATGCTTCAACAGTCGTAAGGTTGGCTCGTAAGTTAGGTTTTAAGGGTTATCCTGACATGCGAAACAGTGTTCGATATATCGTTGATCAAAACTCAAGTTTTTCTAATATTAACCAGCAACGCCGTACGAGCATTTCACAAGGTTCTAATCTTACTAGTCTTGTTGAAGGCGAGATTGCTGCATTGGCAGCGGTAGTAAGTTCCATTTCTCAACGACAAATTGATGAAGGAGCACAATTGTTGGCTAATGCGGATGTAATTTATTTAATTGGTCGCAGTGGTGCGGCACCCTTGATTGCTCATCTTGATCGACGCTTAAGGCGTTCTGGGTTTAGGGTTGAGACTTTATTGAATTTGCAGCGACGTGATATGGCTGAGCGATTAATTAACTTACAAGCAAATGATGTTATTATATCTTTTGGTTTCCAGGCTCCAATTTCTTTACCATCTGGGTTCAAAGCATTGATGGACCATGCTCACTTAATGGGGGTCAAAACAATTAACATTGGAGACACTTCTATTCTAACCGTACGTCCCCGTGCAAACTTGACCTTGAGTATTAGTAGGCCTGATGAGGGTGCAATGCAGCTTCGATCTGGAGCAATGTTAGTTTGTGAGGCACTTGCAATGACATTAGCAAATAAGAACCCAGAGCGGGCACTTTTAGGCTTGGAATCTCTTGAGAGACTGCGCTCAGATATGCAAAACATAAAAGGAAATCTATGATATTTACTTTTATGAATTCTAGAAAATTTAACACAAAATTAGGCAACGTCACGCGTGATCCTGTAAGTGTTGCAATGTTAATATTGTTGGTAGTGCTTGCTTATCTTGTTATTTGGCCTTTTTTCCAACTCGTTATCAATACGTTAACATGGAGTGAAGGCTCTCGCAGAATTTCACGTGAGGCCGTTCCGGGTGAATTTACTTGGTTTTATTGGCTTCAAGTGACAGCCGGACCAATATCAGGAAAAATGTTATATGGCCCGTTGATGAACACATTGATTACGGGAATTATTTCAACTGTTCTTGCATTAATTGCAGGTGGCACACTTGCTTGGTGCGTAGTTCGATCCAATATGCCAGGTAAGCGTTGGCTGCAACCAATTTTGACATTGCCTTATATATTACCATCTTTTGCAATCGCATTAGCATGGGAAACGGTATTTCGAAGCCCCAAAGTGGGTGGTCAACCTGGTTTGTATGAGGCAATTCTTGGGATAGCTCCACCTGAGTGGCTCTCGTATGGCGTTATACCCATTTCAATTACGCTTGCTATTCACTATTTTCCGTTTGCCTACCTCCTAGTTGCAGGAGCTTTGGCAACTATTGATAGCCAAATGGAAGAAAGTGCACTTATTTCTGGTGCTGGTAAATTAACTATTTTACGTCGGATTACATTTCCAGTTGTAGCACCGGCATTTGTGGCTGCTCTAATATTGACTTTCGGTAAAACGATTGGACAGTTTGCTCTCCCTTTTTTACTTGGTGCACCAACACAGTTTCATACCGTTGCAACAATGATATATGCTAACCTTGCACTTGGTCTGGACTCAATGGCTTATGTATTAGCAGTGATTTTAATTGCAATGTCGTTACTGTCTATTTGGCTATCAAATCGATTTATCAAAAAGAAGTCAGCTAGATTTGAAACAATAAGTGGTAAAGGATTTAGATCAAGAGAAATTGATCTGGGTGATTGGCGTTGGTTTGTATTTGGTGTTGTATCCTTATTTGGTTTTACTGTTGGAATTTTACCACTAATTTTACTGGGCATACAATCTGTGATGTTGATTGATGGATTTTATGGATTTGAAAATCTAACATCACATTTCTGGATAGGTAAATCTAATTTGGACATTGCAGGTGGTGAACCTGGAGTTATCCATAATAAAATTATTTTAGGGGCTACTTGGAATACGCTTAAACTAGCTTTCCTATCTGCAGTTATTGCTGCCGTTATTGGAATAGTTATTGCGTACATAGCTGTGAGGCGTTCCAACAATCCGTTGGCAATATTGCTTGATCAAATTGCGTTTGTACCATTTTTATTTCCTACCATTGCGTTTGGAGCTATGTATCTTACTTTATTCGCTGTGCCAGTAGGGCCAATTCCTGCGCTTTATGGAACATTTACACTTTTAGTTCTAATCTCGGTAGTTAGTCGTTTGCCGTATTCTGTTAAAACAGGAATTACTGCAGTAACCCAAATTGGGCAAGAGTTGGAAGAGGCTGCAGAAGTCGCTGGTGCAAGCTGGTGGCAAAGGTTTCGTAGAATAATTATGCCACTTGCTAGTTCGGGCATTATGTCTGGAATGATGGTGAGCTTTGTTGGGGTCATGAGGGAATTATCGCTCATCATTCTACTAATAACCCCTGCTACTCGAGTTCTGATGACTGCTGGTTTTGGCTACGCTGAAGAAGGGTTTACACAGTTAACAAATGCACTTGTACTAATAGTGGCATTACTAACAATCATTGGCGAACTAATTTTATGGAAGATTGGCAAAGGGCGCATGGCGCGCTTACGCGAAAAGCAATCTTAAAGGGAACTATTATGGCAAAAATTTCAATTCATAACCTTACAAAACGCTATGGTAATATGACGGCATTAAAAAATGTTTCTTTAGAAATTGATAATGGTGAATTTTTGGTACTTCTCGGCCCTTCGGGTTGTGGAAAAACGACGCTGTTACGTTGTTTGGCTGGTCTTGAGACCCCTGATGAAGGTGAAATTATTATAGGTAATGAAGTTATTTTTTCATCTGAACAAAAAATTATGCAGCCTCCTGGAAAGCGTAATCTTGGGATGGTATTTCAAAGTTATGCCTTGTGGCCACACATGACTGTGCGGGAAAATGTAAAATTTGGTTTGGATGTTCTTAAGACGCCAAAAGAAACATCAGATAGACAGCTTGATGAAGTACTAAAAAAACTTAGCATGGATAGTCTTTCTGAACGGTATCCTTCAGAACTTTCTGGTGGGCAACAACAGCGTGTTGCCTTGGCGCGACTTTTGGCGACTAAACCGCCAGTATTTTTGATGGATGAACCTTTATCTAATCTTGATGCTCGCTTACGAATGGATATGCGGGTTGAGTTGAAGCGTTTTCAATCCGATGCTGGCGCTACTACTGTTTACGTAACACATGATCAAACTGAGGCTATGACTATGTCAACGCGAGTTGTTGTTATGAAAAATGGCGAAATTCAACAAGTATCGCCACCTTCAGAGTTATATAAAAAACCAAATAATACATTTGTTGCAGATTTTATTGGTATGCCAAGAATAAATTTAGTCGAATTGCATGGTAGTGGACAGATTTTTAGTAATGGAGATATTACTGTTGATTTTGGTTGGGAACCGGGTGTCAAAAGCGTAGTTCTTGGTGCTCGCCCTGAAGATTTAACAATTTCACCTAACCTCAAAAGTATTGGTGAGACATATACTGTAACGGCAGTTCTTCCAAATGGACCAGAAATAATTGTTCAGCTTCAAAAAGGTAAGACTGTTATTATTGGTCGGGTTGGACATGATAGTATTTTTGAGAATAATCAAGAGGTTAAGGTTACTTATGCCCAAGCATCACTTAATGTTTATGACGCATCTACTAGAGAATTAATTTCACCAATTAAAAATAATTAAAATTAACTGAAGGACTAAAATTTTAACAGCAAGGAGAAAAAAATGAAACAACTAAGAAAATTTAAGGCTTTAACAGCTATCTGTACTATTGCACTGGCTAGTACTAATTTTGCAAATGCAGATGAAGCATGGCAACGCGCAGCAGGCGTTGGCGAGTTTGCCCCGGCAACACAAGATTGGGCCGCTATTGAAGCTGCTGCACGTGAAGAAGGCACTGTCACAATATATTCAGTTTCTTCCAGAATAGCCAAGTTGGTTGACAGCTTTCAAGAGCGGTATGGCATAGAAATTGTTGGATATGATATTGCCTCGGACTTGCAACTTGAAAAATTACGCCGTGAGCATAATGCTGGAGTTCACACTGTTGACGTTTTATTTAACTCAGAATCTTCAATTTTACTAAATGAAGCACTACCTGCCAAATTAGTATGGAATTTTATACCTGAAAGTGTTTCTGATGAGCTTACAGAATCTGAAAAATCACCTTTATTAATTCAGCGTCACAGTAGTAGAATTGTGTATTATAATACTATGTTAAATCCTAATGGAGCACCAATTAATTCTCTTTGGGATATGACACGTGAAGAATGGTCAGGACGTACTCTTCTTCCAAGCCCGTTAGAAGATAGTTTATCTGCAAACTTTATTCAAACTATTTTGGCAAATCCTGAAGATATGGCCGCAGCCTATCAACGTGAATTTGGTGAACCTGTGAGCTATTCTGAAGCAGTCATAGAAGCAGTTGAAAATATTGCTACTATTGATAAACCTAACGCATCCATAGAGTGGCTTTATCGCTTTTTGCAAAATGAACCAGTATTTCAAGGATCTACAACTAAAATATTCAAGAATGTTGGAGACATAGCACAAGAAAACCCTCCAATAGGAATTACTACTTTTTCAAAACTTCGAAAAAATAAAAAAGGTGTTTATGCGGCAGGCCCAATTTACGACCTGGATCCTATATTTGGTGTAACTTATCCAACTGCTCTAATGATTGCTGACATGGCTCCAAATCCAAATGCTGCCAAATTATTAATTCGTTATATGATGGAAGAAGGTTTTTCACCATGGAATGAACCTGGAGATTATTCGGCTCGTGAAAGCGTAGAAGCTGAACAAGTTAAAGAATTTGACTTGCCTTCATTTGAGGACCTTAAGCTTTGGCCGGTTGATGCAGAAGAGATTTATTATTCTAAATTTAGTTTTCTAGCACTTTACTTGGAGTTAAGTTAATAATTCCATCTCCGGCCAATCATTTGGCCGGAGATCTAATAATATTCTCCAGATTACTGGGAAAGGATACTCTGTGAACATAAGTACAATATTATTTGATGCTGGCGACATTCTTTATAATAAGCCAAAACGTAAATCTGCCGTAATCGATTTCTTAACAAGCCGCGGGTATGATGCGCCTTTGGAAAACGATCCAATAGAAAAATCAAAACGTCTAGATGCTCATGCTGGCAAAGTTGAAACTGCTACATTTTTTAAGTGGCTGATGGCACATTATGGAGTAAGTAACCCACAGGATATCGAAGATGGGATTAAGGTATTAAGAGAGCAACAAAGTGCTATTCAGTTTTTTCCTGGAGTTCCCGAAACTTTGCTTGAATTGAAGCGATGTGGCTTAAATCTTGGTATTGTAACTAATACATTTAATCCACAAGAAGAAAAAATGCGTTGGTTTAAAACTATTGGCATAGATGATATTTGGGACACATATGCAGATTCTTTTGTATTACAAATCACAAAGCCAGATCCTCGTATATATATGGCTGCAATTGATCCAATCAATGTTAGGCCCGAAAATTCTTTATTTGTAGGGCATGCTCAAATTGAGCTAGATGGGGCAAAATCTGTTGGTATGTCGACTGTGATGTTTAATCCAGATCCAGATTGTAAAATTTCAGATTTTAAAGTTAAAGAATTTAGTGATTTGTTGAAATTACCTCCAATTTATGAAGTTTTGTCACGCATTGGAAGTTAACTTCTAGATCAACAGATTTAATTTTTCTCAGTTATATGATGTGAATAGTTGTATGTCTGACAACACCGCCATCTGCTTCCCCAGATTGCACACTAGCCCATATTTCAGTGAATTAACGCTTTGTTTCAGCGAGATACAGGCGTGCGTTTTGTGTGATGCTTGAGCTATCTAGTCAGCCGACACCTCCAAAGGCTGCTTTGCAGAGTTTATTCCCAAGAATCGTAAAGGAACTTGCGGCAATCATAGATCTGATCCAACCCGTAAAGTAGTTTGAGCGTTGTGTTGGCTTAGGAAGACTTCGCCGCTCAATACGTCCAGGAATCCGGTCGCGCTCAACTGATCCATAACTGGCCCTTTTAATTCGGAAAAGTGGAACGTGACGCCTCCAGCATAAAGCCGTTCGTTAATCGCTTCAAGCGATTGCAGTGCCGACATGTCGATTGTATTTACCGCAGAGCACATCAACACGACATGTTGTAGTTCCAGCTGTTGGGCGACTTCATCGTAAATGCGATCTTCCAAGTAGCGGGTGTTTGCAAAATATAAACTTTCATCGACGCGTATAGTTAGAATTTTTGGATCGGTCAAAACATCATGACGCAAAATGTTCCGATAGTGCTCAGTTTTGGGTACTTGGCCGACAATGGCCATATGAGGACGTGATGATTTGTATAGGTGAATGAGGATCGAAACTGTGACCCCTGCTGAGACGCCCAATTCAACACCCATCAAAAGTGTAATGCTTATCGTTGAAATGACTGCAGCAAAATCAGCCTTTGAATGGTGCCATGTTTTTTTCAGAACTGAAAAGTCGACCAGTGAGAGAACGGCCACGATGATCGTTGCCGCAAGCGTTGCTTTGGGAAGGTGAAATATGAGGGGTGTCAAAAACAGGGATGCGCCGGCAAGACCGATAGCAGTATACGCGCCCGCCGCAGGTGTGTCCGCGCCCGCGTCATAGTTCACGACAGATCGTGAAAATCCCCCCGTCACCGGGAATCCGCCGGTAAGTGATGCGCCCAAATTGGCGGCACCCAATCCAATCAACTCTTGATCTGGATCGATACGTTGGCGTTTTTTTGCAGCAAGAGTTTGCGCAACGGAAACGGATTCAATAAACCCGATGATCGAGATCAGGATCGCAGCACCTATTAGATTGGACCACATGTCCATTGACAAGGATGGCATGGTGAAAGGTGGCAAGCCCTTGGGCACATCGCCGACAACCTGCACACCCTTTGCGGTAAGATCGAAAAACCAAACGACCAAAGTTGTGGCTACAATCGCTGCAATAGGTCCAGCTTTAACAATGATACTGGCAATGCGAGGGGCAACCCCAAGACTGTCAAGCAATGGCAGTAAACCTTTGCGTACCCAAAACAGGAAACCAGTGGTGACGACGCCAATGACTGCGGTGATCCAATTCAATCCTGATAAGTTATGCGCAAGCGATCTGCTGAGATCAGGTATCGTATGCCCATGTGCGTCTATGCCAAGGATATTCTTCAGCTGGCTCACGGCGATTATGATTCCGGTTGCGGTTATAAAGCCGGCAATTACTGGGTGGGATAGGAAGTTCGCCAAAAAGCCCAACCGAAACAAACCAAGAGCAAATAAAATCAGGCCTGATAGGAATGCCAAAGTGATAGCTGCCACAATATATTCAGATGTCCCTGGCACAGCGATTTTACTAACCGCTGCCACCGTTAGAAGCGACACGACCGCAACGGGTCCCACAGCTAAAGCGCGGCTGGTCCCAAAGATCGCATAAAAAATTATTGGCAACATCGACGCATACAGCCCCATTTCTGGCGGTAACCCTGCAAGCAATGCGTATGCCAACGATTGTGGGATCAACATGATCGTTACGATCAATGCAGCCACCAGATCATTGGTCAACGTGCTTCGGTCATAATAACGACCCCAATCAAGGATTGGCAAATATTTTGCAAGTTGCATCATCATTTTCCTAAAGAAACGGTTTCAGAGTTGGTTGAGCGGGACTTTCAATACAGGTCTGCCATCTACGTCTTTGGGCACTTCGCCTGCACGCATATTGACCTGCAATGACGGGATGATCAGCTTTGGCACCTCCAAGGTTGCATCACGCTCAGAGCGCAGTTTGACGAATGCCGAGCGGGTCGTCCCACCACCCACATGGATATTATGTGCCTTCTCGTTGGCGACTGTTGTTTCCCATGCAATGTCGCGGCCGTTCGGACCATAATCATGACACATGAACAAGCGCATATCGTCTGGCAGGGTTAAGGCTTTCTGGATTGAGTCATAGAGTTCGCCGGCGTCCCCACCTGGAAAATCAGCGCGCGCAGACCCACCGTCTGGCATAAACATCGTGTCACCTGTAAAGGCCGCGTTCCCTATGACATGTACCATGCAAGCAGGGGTATGTCCTGGCGTCGCTATTACAAAGGCGTCAAGCTCACCAATCTTGTAGCGATCGCCATCTTGGAAAAGCGCATCAAATTGCGACCCATCCCTTTGGAAATCAGTACCTTCATTGAAGATTTTTCCAAACGCCTCTTGGACTTCCATGATGCGCGCACTTATGCCGATCTTACCACCCAGATTGCCTTGCAAATATGGAGCGCCAGACAGATGGTCTGCATGGACATGGGTCTCGATGATCCATTCCAAAGTTAGTTCGTTTGATGTGATGTGATCTACAATGCGATCCGCATGATCATGGGTGATGTGGCCAGACGCGTAATCAATGTCCATCACGGAATCCACGACCGCGCAGGCCTGAGTTTTTGGATCAGAAACAACATAGCTGATCGTGTTGGTTGCTGCGTCAAAAAAGGCTTCTACGTCCGGCTTCATTGCCATATCTACGGGATAATTTTGCATAACCTTTTCTTTCAAAGCTCTAGATTTTTTGGTTGTGGTGCTGCCGTGTATTTTGCAATCACCATGCCAACCAACATGGCGGGGGCGAAGAAAAGCGTGCCGCTGGCGGCCAGTGGTAATGAGGTCAGTGCTGGGCCGGGGCAGAAACCGCCCAAGCCCCAACCGATGCCAAAGATGGCAGCGCCAACCACAAGCCTTGCATCGAAATCAGTGCGCGTTGGCAGATGAAATACGTCATCAAACAGTGGCTTTGTGCGTTTCTGAACTAGCCAGAACCCGGGCATAGTCATCATGATCGCCCCGCCCATCACGAAGGCAAGGCTGGGATCCCATGTGCCAAACAGATCAAGGAAGTTCTGAACTTTCGCGGGGTTTGCCATACCAGACAGGATTAAACCCGTCCCAAACAAGAGGCCTGCGAAGAGTGTGCTGAATATATGCATGATCTTATCCCCCCACGACATGTCGTAAAACAAAAACAGTCACAAAGGCAGTGGCCATAAAGGTCATGGTTGCTGCAATGGACCGGGCTGATCCGCGCGAGATGCCACAGACGCCATGGCCACTTGTACAACCATTCCCAATAACTGAACCGAATCCGACCAACAGACCAGCGGCCACTAAAAGCAGCTCATTTTTTGAAACCACTTGGACAGGTGCAGTTCCAGTCACAACAATCCAAAGCGGTGCTGCGAGAAGAAGGCCAACCAGGAATATGATCCCTTGCGGCAATCCGGTTTTGTCAAATGTAGGCGGCAACATACGTGATACTATGCCACTTATGCCTGCGATCCGTCCGTGAGTGGCCAATAGTACAACGGCTGATAGGCCAATGAGCGCGCCACCAAGCAATGATACAAAAGGTGTAAATTCAGTTTCCATTTAGTAAGTCCTTATCTTGTTGCCGTAAATTTTGGCATAAATTCAAAAAGAATCGCTTGCCATTATATTTGCAATCGTTTATATAAGTGAATACAAATATACAAGAGGTAATTTACCCAATGCTGGACATCACCGCACTCGAGCCCAAAATCGCAGAAGCAGCAAAATTAATGGAAATGCTGTCACAACCGGCGCGTCTGCGCCTGATGTGTATCTTGCTAGACGGTGAGCAAAGTGTCCTTAGCCTTGCCTGCAGTGCAAGCCTTTCTCAACCGGCGATGTCGCATCACCTCAAGAAACTGCGAGACGCTGAATTGGTGGAAACCAGACGCGACGGTCAGACCATCTATTACTCGGTGAAAGGTATTGAGGTTATGGAAGTCATCACGGTTTTGCACCGGCTATATTGCCCGCAAGTGTAAACCTGAAATCACTTTAAAAAACTGGGGAAGACAATGGAATTTACAATGAGTAAGTCGAAGATGGTCATTGGAGTTGCTCTTGTGGCAATCGGCCTTGGGGTCGCCTTTGAAGAAACGATCCAGACCCGCATGTACACTTACATGCACTCCAGTATGCACGATAGACATAGCGCCAATGGCATGGGGCACGACATAAAAAATATGCCAGGCCTCAGAGGTGCTAATGCGTCGCAAGCTGAATCCGATGAGCTTGCTGTAATGTTTGAAAAATTTGACACGATCAGCCGTGAAGTCACAAATTTGCCAAACGGTATACGAACGGTTACACGCTCGACTGATGAATCTGTGATGGCAGTGCTGGTCAGTCACATTATTGGAATGATAGACCGCGTAGAGCGCGGCGACGATCCGCAGATTTTCATCCAAAGCCCTACGCTGGATATTCTGTTTTTAAACGGAGCCGAGATGCAGTCGCAAATTGACGTGACTGACGAAGGTATTGTTGTTGTGCGAACATCGACTGATCCTGATGTCGTCGCAGCCCTGCATATCCATGCTGCAGAAATCTCAGACATGGCTGACCGTGGCATGCAAGCGGTCCATGAGGCGATGATGCAACGCGCTGGCAACTAATGTTGCGAAGTGAGTTTTGAGCGGTCAAGACTTCAGACCTGCGCTACTTGGACAAGCTCCATCGCAGGAGCGAGTTTTCATGCGGATTTGTGATTGGTGGCGATGGGAAAATGAGCTTCTTGTCTAAAACTGGATTTTCGTCGATATTCCACATGTTTTGTTGCAGTTGGGATATGACCCATTAACATACTGGCAGGATTAATGTGCAAAATACCATCATTTAGTAATTTCATGTAGCAGATTTAATTCTCTATAAAGGAAATCAACAGTTAATTTTATTTTTTTTAACTGAAATTTTGGAGGGTGATAAAGTAGATATATGCTCATCTCTACATCACCATTGGTTGATAGCCTGCCATCTTGAAGCGCAATTTTTTGCAATTCTCCTGCTGCTATTTCTTTTGCAACCCCCCAGCTCGGTAGAAGAGCTATGCCTCGTCCCTCGACAACACTTTCCAAAAGTGATGGCCCATGATTAGTAACATATTTTGGTGTCAGCTCTATATTTTTCCATATTTGGTTTTTTTGTGCCTGCCAATTTAATACACCGTGGTGCGTACGGTACATAAAAACAGGAAATTTGTTTAGATCATCAGACGTTTGTGGACTTCCATTTTGATTTATAAAATCAGGTGCAGCTACCAAAATGAAGTTGTGTTTACTTAATTGGCGAGCAACGACTTGGTCAGGCAAATTTGATGTAGCTCTGATTGCTATGTCTGCGTCGTTGTTGGATAGATTTAGCATCTGATCTGTAACGTTTAAATCAAATTCCAAATCTGGATATAGAGCTCTCATTCGATCTATTGCGGGAAGTACATAAAGCTCAGCATAGCCTGGCATTGCAGTAATTCTAACAGTACCAGATGGTGATACAGACTGTGCTTTACACATTTCGTCAGCGATCTCGATAGTTTGAAGTGCAGTTTTTATTTCAGCTAAATAAAGTATTCCTAGATCAGTTAGGCTGACAGATCGTGTGGTTCGCAAAAATAATTCAACCCCAAGGGTTTCTTCTAAATCTTTTATCCGTCGCGATACTGAGGATGAAGGTACGCGGAAATAGTCAGCAGTTTCGCTAAAACTTAGTGTTTCTGCTAATTTTGAAAAGTAGCGAAGTGCGCGCAGTTGATCCATAATGCAAATCTTTTATTATTGTCTATATGGCAATAGTATTATTAAAAAATGATGTATTGTCCATGTTTATTTATAGTTTTATGTTTGTATAACAATTATCAAAATTCCAGGGAAAGCCTCATGAAAGCCGTAGCTTATCAAAATTATAACTCAAATATTGAAATTATTGAAGTCGCAAAGCCAGAACTTAAAGATAGATCTGTCCTAATTGAAGTGCATGCTGCAAGCATCAATCCAATCGATAATATTCTTCATGCAGGTTATTTGCATCAAATGTTGGAGCTCAGCTTTCCACATATTATGGGCTATGATGTATCAGGTACTGTGGTTGAAGTTGGTAAGGGCGTTCGAAGTGTCAAAGTTGGTGATGAGGTATTTGCTCGGCCAAATCAAGAAGATGCTGGCTCAATTGCTGAGTTTGCGCGTGTCCATGAAAATGAGCTTGCAATTAAACCTAAAAATATGAGCCATATAGATGCAGCTTCTGTCCCACTTGCCGGA
>ENA-OQVM01001752-OQVM01001752.1-marine-metagenome-genome-assembly--contig:-NODE-1752-length-27507-cov-11.372147_pt1 | contig 27507 bp, 27 predicted proteins | sample MGYA00237776_ERZ505498 | MGnify/ENA primary metagenome ERZ505498 (study PRJEB26159, sample SAMN06265151) | marine metagenome | isolation source: Helgoland LTER site | place: Germany:Helgoland, sampling...
CGGGATGGAGCAGTCCGGTAGCTCGTCAGGCTCATAACCTGAAGGTCGTAGGTTCAAATCCTACTCCCGCAACCAATGTTTTAGCAAAGGCCGTCTCTTCTGAGGTGGCTTTTTGCATATTTGGCATTATGGCAACTATTGCTAAAGCATGAGGCACTCTATTGCAAAGCAAAGCCGGATATCCGAAGTTAGATCATTTGGCGAAAAAACCATCTAAGTTTTGGGTCATACCTTTCTCGAGCCAGCAGCCTTCATCCTTGCCTTTAGCTGGGGTTCCCAAGTGTCACGCATTTCGTTGACCTTGGCTATGAATGCCTCGTTCTCTGCAACTGGCAAATTGATGTCATGCAAGCCTGCTGTCTCAATCAACATTTCGCGATCAATCTCCTCGAATGTGTTCATCATCTTTTGTGCCGCACTGCGCGTGACGCCCAGTGCCTCAAGAGTTGAGCGTGCCATACGGATCGAGCCGTCATATGTTTCACGGATAATATCACGACAGCCGACTGCATATAGATCATACACGTGATTGCGATCGACGGCCCGTGCTATGACGTGGACGTTTGGATAGGTCTTTGTGACATGGTTTACCAGTTCCGTTATGGTGTCTTTACCATCGATAGCCACAACCAGAATCTTAGCCTCTCTAATGCCCGCTGCCTCAAGTAAGTCAGGCCGTGAGGCATCGCCAAAATAAACCCGCATGCCAAACCTTCGCAGTATTTCTAATTGCTCACTGCTGTAATCAACCACTGTGGTTTCATAGCCAGCGGCGCCCAACGCTCGGTTCACAATGCCTCCGAAACGTCCATGACCAGCGATAATAATTTGCGCGTTACTGTCAATTACATCAGATTCTTGGGCCTGTGCCTTTGTAAAGCGTGGTGCGATGACCCGCTCATAAAGGATAAAAATTGCGGGCGTCAGCAGCATCGATAAGGCAACAGCTAACATTAGGATATCTGCTAGATCTTTGGGAAGGACGGCGTTGGCCACAGTAAATGACAAAAGGACAAAACCAAACTCGCCGGCTTGTGCGAGCCCAAGGCTGAACAGCCAACGATCTGCCCCCTGAAGTTTGTATAAAACAGCCAGCAGTAATAGTACCGCCGCCTTTAGTGTGATCAATCCAATGGTAATGCCAATGACGGAGACGAAGCTGCCAAATAATAAACTAAAGTTGATGCCTGCTCCCACAGTAATGAAAAAGACTCCGAGCAGAAGTCCGCGATATGGATCAATGTCGCTTTCTAACTCATGCCTATATTCGCTGCTGGCCAGAACTACGCCTGCTAAAAATGTTCCCAAGGCTGGTGACAGCCCAACCATGGTCATTAACAGCGCAATGCCCACAACAACCATCAGAGCGGTGCTGACAAACAGCTCACGTAAGTGCGCTCGTGCCACAAAACGAAACAATGGCGTAACGGCATATCGGCCCAAAACGATGACACCGCCGACAGCCAAAACTGTTACGACTGCGGTTTGCCAACCGTTTAGTCCCTCGACCAGTGATAAGCTTAGTGAGACACCATGATCTTTTTCATGATGTACGTCAGTATTTACCAATATTTCGACCAGCCGGATCTCGATCAATTCAGGCATGGCCAATAACGGCAGCAAAGCTAACATTGGGATCACTGCAATGTCTTGGGCCAGCAGTATGGCAAAGCTGGAGCGTCCCCCATCCGATCTTGATAGTCCTTTTTCCTTGAGTGTTTGGTTAACAATGGCCGTTGAGGATAGGGCAAAGACAAGACCAATGGCCAACGAAACAGACCAAATTTGTCCAAAACTCAGGGCGATGGCCATCACCACAATGGTGGTAAGACTAATTTGCAGCCCTCCCATGATGAATATTTTGCCTCGCATTGCCCACAGCTCGCGGGGGTTCATCTCCAACCCAATTAGAAACAACATCATCACAACGCCAAACTCTGCAAAATGCTGAAGTGCGACAACATCCACGCCCATCACCGTAAACAATGGGCTGATTATGATTCCTGCAATAAGATAGCCGAGAACGGAGCCTAACCCCAAACGAGAAGCGATTGGCACAGCAATCGCTCCCGCAAAAAAAAGTACAAAGGTAATAAGCATGAATTCAGGGGTCATTATCCGTCCTATTTTTGTATGTTGGAAAGAATACCCTCGTTAACATATGGCAGTTCACATCTGTGAGCAATGTGGCTGTAGTCTTGACTTGGCTTCTTTCCTGCGATGACTGGTACGTCTGGCTTATCCATTTGAACCTTAAATCCATTTCAGAACTATGGCAGGACTGGAGGCCTTTAAAAAAGCTGTTCATAAGAACCACGATGGATTATTTGGTTGGATAACAAATCAATCCATCAAAGCAGATTGAGATAGTTATTATGAATAATAATGAATTTTGGGATGATATTTATAAGTCAAAAAAAAATGATGCCGTAAGCTGGTATGTGGATCGGCTGGATGTGTCACTTAAACTAATCCAAGAAAATTGTCCAAAAAAAGAAAATTCTATAATTGATATTGGATCTGGAAGATCTACACTAGTTGATGATTTGCATGCCTTGGGATACCAGAATTTAACCTTGTTAGATATTTCTGAGGAGGCAATTAACCAAACACTGCAAAGACTCGCAAAGTTAAAAATTTCGGTATCAAAAATATTTGGTGATATTTCATCGATCACTATCCAGGAAAACTTATACGATGTATGGCATGATAGGGCTGTTTTCCATTTCTTAACTGAAACAAATCAACGCAAAAAATACATACAAAATTTAAAGCGAAGCCTCAAAAAAGATGGTGTAGCAATTATAGCAACTTTTGGTCCAAATGGTCCTGATAGCTGCAGTGGGTTAAATACTATGAAATATAATGAACAAAGTCTGCGAGCAGAGCTGGGTGATGATTTTCAGATCCTTGGGAGTATGGTCGATTACCATCAAACGCCTTTTGAAACTTATCAAGAGTTTATGTATTGTTGGCTCAAGAAAAATTCAATTTAATGATTAAGGTAATGCTACTTCCCTTAAAGCTTTACTTTTGCTTAACTACTTAAACGATCCGTTTGGAGTTTTTCACTGGGCCCCAATTTACGATTTAGTCGAATAACGCGCACATGCGAGGTATCTATTGACCCAGCAAACTCCCATTCCTGCAGAGGAATTTATAGACGCCCCTACTGGATGGGTACGCATATTGGATCGTGAGGCCTTAGAAATTGCGAGACCGTTGATCCCCGTTGTACTCAATGGCCAACGATTGGTGTTGTTTCGGGATGAAGAAGGTGAGCTTGGTTTAATTGGACGAAACTGCCCACATCGGGGTGCCGACTTGTGTTACGGCAGGCTGGAGAACAATGGACTGCGCTGCCCTTTTCATGGGTGGCATTTTGACCGTACCGGACAATGTGTAGAACAACCGGCTGAACCTAAGGGCTCGCCTATGTATAAGGCCATTAAGGTGCCAATGACCCCAGTCGAGGAACGTGATGATGGGATATGGGCCTTTCTGAAAGATGGAGACACAACATGATAAGTCAACAACTAAACGATACTATTACTCGCATTGGCCCAAAGACCGAGGCTGGGGCTGTCCTGCGGTGTTATTGGCATCCTGCGGCTTTGGTGGAGGAACTTGAATCACAATTGCCCATACCTGTTAATCTTTTGGGTGAGCGCCTCGCTCTGGTTTTAGATGATGCAGGAGATTTGCGATTAGTGACACGCATATCTGCAATAGGCGAACCGGCAGTCTTCTATCCTGATTCAACAGAAATTAAAATTGAAGTTACAGGTCCAACCTATCCCGTAATGGTTAAGAAGGGCATCGCATTTGCCTATCTAGGTAATGGAGAGGCGCCAGAGTTTCCAAATTTTGATTGTTTCCGCGCCGACGACACCCATGTATTTGCTTTTAAGGGTCTTTGGGAATGTAACTGGCTGCAGGCCTTGGAAATTGGCATTGATCCCGCGCATGCTTCATTCTTGCACCGGTTTCTAAAGGACGATGACCAGGGTAGCAATTACGGCAAACAGTTCCGAGATAAAGTAGCGCAAACTAGCATGCCAATGACCCAGGTACTGCGGGAATACCCACGGCCTGATATAAACGTTGAGGAAACAGACTACGGGCTGAAGATTACTGCTCTTCGCCATATGGATAATGGACAGACCCATGTGCGCATCACAAATCAGATATTTCCTGAAGCGATCTGTATTCCAATGTCGCGTGAGATGACTATTACTCAATGGCACGTCCCCATAGATGATGAAAACTGTTATTGGTTTACTCTTTTCACAAGCTTTAAGGAGCCTGTGAATAAAGAGTTGATGCGTGCACAGCGTTTAAAAGAACACAAACTGCCAACCTATGCACCCTTAAAAAACAGAGAAAATTCTTATGGCTACAATCCGCAGGAACAGGCAGATGAGACCTATACTGGAATGGGTATGGACATAAATGTACATGACCAATGGGCAGTTGAGGGTATGGGTAGGATCCAAAATCGAACGCGCGAACATCTTGGCCGATCGGATAAGGCGATCATTCGTTATCGCCGGATTTTACGTCAAGCAATTGATGCGATGGGAGCAGGTAATCGGAATGCACTGCCTATGCAGAATGGGGAAAAGATAAAAACTATAATAGGCCCGTTGTCTAACGATGCTGTAGCGCCAACTGAAAACTGGTCTGGTGCGAGCCATCAGGCTGATTTAGAACGACGTGCTGCTTGCCCGTGGGATGCTTCTGTCTAGTGGAAATGGTTCCAATTAAGGCTACTCTATTTGAGGATTTTATTGACGGGTATTTCCCTCTCAATGTTTCACTCGGTCACATGCTTACTCGTCATGGATTTTCCTCAGCTTGGATTTTAATGCGTGTAGCTCCAATGATGGAAATTCCAGGCCTTACCGCAGCTGAGCCTGTTCCCTTGCACCTTAATCCCGCACATGGGGGCCAAGTTGATTGGCTGGCAGCCACAATACGTATTTCTGGGCAGATAGCCAGTCTATCTGGATTAGCGAAATGGCATTGGAATGATCCGGCTAGGGCTAATGAAAAGAAATTTTTAACCACGCTTCGCCTTGCTGAGCCTGCTTTTCTGCGTGGCGTAGGCTTTATGGCTGGGGATGTATACTCTCGGTCTCTCGGAAAAGTTAGGCGTGAAACAAACGACCCTAACATTTTACTTCTATCTACAGCTCAATTGGCTGCGGACCCTGTTTCATATAAACTTAAAGATAAACTTGATAGCGCCTTGTGCTGGCGCACTGATTTTTCACAAGGCTTGGCCACTTTGACCCCAGCGGCACTGCAGCCGTGGGCTTGTCCTTATCTAGAGTTGCCAGACAAAAAATTTGAGGAAGGTTTATTGTTTCGAAATACAAATAATCTGCCAATGTCAGGCATTATCGCGGATAGCCTTGCATGCTTATAAAAAATTTCAACGCATTGAGCGTTCTATTTGGTCAAGCGTCTCCATAGCAGAAATTGCACTGGTTACGCATGCATTGGGTACACGGTCTTCCCTGACAGCTGAAATAAATTCGCGATCGATTAGTTCGATGCCATTATTTGATACAGTTGTTCCCGTTAGATCTATCTGGTTGTTGTTCCCATCATAAAGGTCGTCGTAACGGACAATGTAGGTACCATTATCACAGATGTAGCGAAAAAAAGTTCCAAGAGGTCCCTCATTGTTGAAGCTAAGCGATAGGGTGCATATGGCACCACTTTCTGATTTCATTCCGATAGACATGTCCATGGATATGCCAAGATCAGGATGTGGCGGGCCTTGTAGTCCAAAGGCTTGAACAGCCTTACCGCCGGTTTGATATTGAAACAGATCAATCGTGTGACATGCATGGTGCCACAAGAGGTGATCCGTCCAAGATCTTGGCTCACCTTTTGCGTTAGTATTTGAGCGGCGAAAGAAATAAGTTTGAGCATCCATCTGCTGGATCTTTAGTTCACCTGCATCGATTTTATTTTTAATCCATTGGTGGGGCGGATTGAATCGACGTACGTGACCTGCCATGCAAGTCAATCCAGTTTCCTTCTGTTTGTCTAAAATTCGCCGACTGTCTTCAAGGCTATCAGCCATTGGAATTTCAATTAATACGTGTTTTCCTGCATCCATACAGGCAATTGCCTGATCAGCATGCATTTGGGTTGGTGTAGATAGGATCACAGCATCCACGTCATCACGTGCAATACACTCCTCTAGTGTTGTCCCTGCATGAGCCACGTTGCGGCTGGCGGCTAATGAATCAATTTTACTTTTAGTTGGTCCCATTAGTGAGGTTACGGTAACTCCCTCGATATTGTTTAAAGCATCTAGGTGTTTAAGGCCAAAGGCACCATAGGCGCCAGCAACGCAAATTCGCATGACTTTTCCTCAGGTTTTATTTTCAAGAATGATGTGGCCAACGGCCGTATTTGAAGCGGGCACATGATAGTGACGATAAACCTCTGTGACATCTTCATCCAACGCGCCTCGCATGATTAACCACATAACCATTTCAATACCTTCACTGCCGGTTTCTCGGAGGTACTCTAAATGGCTGATTTGACTCGCTCCGACTGGATCTTCTGTCATAAGATCTAAGAACTTGGTATCCCACTCTTTGTTAATTAGTCCGGCACGTTTATACTGAAGCTGGTGGCTCATACCACCGGTACCAAAAATCATAACATTTAAATCTTCTTCGAAGCTATTGATCGCTCGACGCACCGCTTTTCCAAGGTTATAGCAGCGATTACCTGTTGGCGGTGGATACTGCACAACGTTCACGCAAAGTGGAATTACGAGGGCTGGCCAATCTTCGTCCGGCCCCACATCTCCATACATTACGGACAGCGGGACTGTCAGGCCGTGGTCGACTTCCATTTCGTTCATAATGGTTAAGTCAAATTCGTCCAGGATCAGTGATTGCGCTATGTGGCTTGCAAGTTTCTGGTGGTTTTTTACCACAGGCACTGGTCGGGGCCCCCAGCCTTCATCTGCTGGTTTGAATTCAGCAGCGCATCCTAGTGCAAATGTGGGAATACAGGACGCGTCAAACGCGGTACAATGATCGTTATAAACCAGAAAAATGACGTCTGGCTTTTGTTCTTTCATCCATTCCCGAGACTTTTTGAAACCCTCAAATAACGGCTTCCAGTACGGTTCATGTGTTATGCCTGTATCCATGGCGGCTCCAATAGCGGGAACATGCGAGCATCCCACTCCAGCAGTAACTCTTGCCATTAGTTGTCCTTCCATTCTGATTTAGTACGGTTGCCATCGATTGGTCGCCCGCCACCCAACATCATATCGCGGTATGCCTCCACGCCCATACCAGTCATCTTTCCAGCAAGGTTTTGAAAGTTTATGCCCTCATTTGCAGCAAATTTGGCCGTGTAATAAATGTTACCACCTAACTCAAGCATTAGGTTCCAATCACGATTTACAACAGCGTCTCGCTGTTCTTTTGTCATTGGATACTTATCTAAATAAGTATTTTCATTTGCATTGAATGCGTCACGGTTCACCTGAAGTCGCAATGAAATACAAAATTGATTTAGATGATAACCCTCTCGAGACCTATCGGCATCGAAGACAAAAGTTCCTGGTATATCATCATATTCCTTATCCGCCATGTGATTATCCTAATTGCCATGGTCATTATTAGACACAAGTAAATTTTTTTTTATGATACCATGCTTAAGTTTGAAACGGAAATTTAAATACAGTCACTCCTATTTGAATTTGTTATCAGATATATTTATCACTTTTCATTTTGGCTGTCTTGCGAATGATATCTAAAAATTTTTCTTGAACATTTGTTGGCCTCCAGCCAGTTCTAAATGTTAGTCCAATTGCCCTTTCTGAATCTGGTAGATCTATAGGTAGTTGAACCAATTGCCCCAACTGTTCCTCTACTTCGATCTGGCGTTTGGATGTGATCGAAACATACTCGCCGCGCGACAGGAGGCCTCTTAGAAGAATAAGTGAACTAGAAACTGTACATACTGGGGTCTTGGGCATTTCATGAATACGGAGTTTCTCAAAGAGGTAGGTGCCAGATGGTGTTGCTCTTGGCGGCGCAACCCAGGGAAATGCCAGAGTATCTTCAATCGTAAGATCTTTGCATGAGGCGAGTGGATGGTTAGGTGATACCACAACTGCAAGGTTATCAATAAATAACTCCTCTTGTTCTACGTCATAGGCAGGCTTTGGAAATCGTAGCGCACCAATTATGAAATCTAAATCCCCAAACCTGAGGTCTTTAAGAAGAGTTGGGTATCGTGCATCTACGCAATTTACTTGTACGCTGGCGCCTACATCAGAGAGCAGTTTATTAATGGCAGACGGTAATATAGATACACGTGATAGGGGCAGGGACCCCAAGTTGATACGTGTGGTGGCCTGACCGAGAAATTCGTTTATTTCAAAAATAGCCTGCTGAAATTCACTTACCGCAAGGCGAAGCTGACGCACGAAAACTTCAGTGGCAGGTGCCAGTTCAATACCACCCCGCGTCTGCGCAAATAGTGAGAAACCTGCCAGTAATGCTAAGTCCCTCATGGCGCGGTGGATCCCCGGTTGGCTAACATTCAATTCTCGTGCTGCCTGCTTGAAGCTACCTGTTTTGGTTATTGCCAAGAGTGCCCTGAACTGTACTGGTGAACAATGCTTATGAAAGCTGCTGGTTATTTTGCCGTTTGTACTTCGTATAGTCTTTTTACGCGCAAGGCTATCTCCGCGACGAAGGTGTTCGAGAATGCGAGTGAGCCTTCGCTCGAAAATTATACCTACCTCAGTTGGCACCATGCCCTTGGGCTGTCGTTCGAACAGCCGAACGTTTAGAAGTTGTTCGATCCTCGCAAGAGACTGTGTGGCTGCTGGTTGGGAAATGTGTACTTTAGCTGCGGCACTACTAATGCTTCCATAATGAAAGACCTCTTTAATCACATAGAGGTAACGAACGTGAGGCAATTCATACATAACTTTAGGAGTACTCATTTTTTTGCATTATAACAAATTCGAATACCTCTGTCATAATTTAAAATGGATTTTATAACTACTTAGGCATTACCGTCTGATATGTTTCTCAATCCCTGAAAGGACTAACATGATAGGAAATAAAACTGCTTTGGTGATATCCGCGCACGCGGCAGACTTTGTTTGGCGTTGTGGTGGTGCAATTGCCCTGCATCAGGAGCTTGGTTACGAAGTGACGGTGGCCTGCCTCTCCTTTGGTGAGAGAGGGGAAAGTGCCAAACTTTGGAAGCAAGAGGGAATGACGCTGGAACGAGTTAAGGCTGAGCGTAAGGAGGAAGCAGAAGCCGCTGCTGGTGCGCTTGGTGTCAATGACATCCGGTTTTTAGATCTTGGAGATTACCCACTTAAATTGGACCGGGATGCGCAAGATCAAATGGTGGACATAATTCGTGAGGTACAACCTAAATGGATGATGAGCCACTCCAAGTGGGACCCCTACAATACTGACCACATGAACACGACACAATTTGCACTTGAATGCCGAATGATAGCGCAGGCCTGGGGCCATAATCCTGGAGAAAAAGTGTTGGGTGCGCCTCAACTTTATTTATTTGAACCACATCAGACAGAGCAGATGGAATGGAAGCCTAATGTATTTCTTGATATCACGCGGGTCTGGGACAAAAAACGTGCTGCAATTGAATGTATGCAGGGACAAGAGCACTTGTGGAATTTTTATACAAACGTGGCGGAAAACCGTGGCAATCATTTCCGCCGTAATTCTGGTGGTATGGCAGGTGGACGGAAGGCTGAATACGCTGAGGGATTTGAAATGGTTTTCCCTCAAACTGTGGATGAACTGATATGAGCTATCCCGTTGGCAGTTCAGGAGTCGTCGTTCAGTATGTTGAGCGGGCAAATCAAATAGTGATTGACGGCCTTGCGAAATGTGGTGTTGCCACAGTTCACGAAGCTCAGGGTCGCAAGGGTCTATTGGCTGAATATATGCGCCCTATTTATTCCGGTGCACGGGTGGCCGCCAGTGCGGTGACTATTTCTGCGCCACCTTGTGACAACTGGATGTTGCATGTGGCGATTGAACAGCTTCAGGCAGGCGATATCTTAGTTTTATCGCCAACCTCTCCAAGTAACGCAGGCTACTTTGGTGATTTGTTAGCAACCTCGGCTAAGGCACGGGGCTGTAAGGGTTTGATTATTGATGCCGGGGTTCGGGACGTCCGTGACCTTACAGAGATGGGCTTCCCCGTTTGGTCTAAGGCTATTTTTGCTCAAGGCACGATCAAAGAGACGATTGGCTCAGTCAATGTCCCTGTTATTTGCGCGAATGAGTTAATCAACCCTGGCGACATCATTGTCGCCGATGATGATGGGGTCTGCGTGGTTCGTCGTGGGGAGGCAGCTGAGGTCCTGAAAAAAGCCAATGCACGCGAAGCTAATGAGGCAGACAAGCGGTCCCGCTTTGAAGCTGGCGAATTAGGGCTGGATATTTATGAAATGCGGGAGCGGCTTGCGCAAAAGGGTCTCAAGTATGTCTGATGGCGTCCGCGTAATGTGGATGCGTAGCGGAACATCTAAGGGTGGATATTTTTTACATGACGATTTGCCATTAGATGAACCAAGTCGTGATGCTGTTTTGATGCGCATCATGGGATCCCCAGACGTGCGTCAAATTGATGGCATGGGAGGGGCTGATCCGCTGACATCCAAGGTCGCAATAGTAAGAAAATCTAACCGTGAGGGTGTTGATGTTGATTATCTTTTCTTACAAGTGTTTGTTGATCAACCAATTGTAACTGACGCGCAAAATTGTGGAAATATTCTGGCTGGAGTTGCACCTTTTGCGATAGAGCGTGATTTAGTTGTAGCGCGCGATGGAGGTACTCCAGTCACAATCTTTATGGAGAACACGGGTCAAACAGCTGTAGTGTTAGTGACAACGCCGGGTGGGGTGGTCGACTATTATGGTGAAGCAAAAATTGATGGGGTGCCTGGAAGTGCGGCGCCACTTCCTATTGAATTCAAGGACACGGCTGGGTCGAGTTGTGGCGCCTTGCTTCCAACGGGTAACGTTAGGGATGTGGTTGGTGGGATTGAAGTAACCATGGTGGACAACGGCATGCCATGTGTGGTGCTTCGCGCAGGCGATGTTGGTGTATCAGGTAATGAAGCGCCTGAAGCGTTGGAGGGAAATGCAGTATTAGTGGCGCGCCTGGAATCTATTCGGTTGGCTTGTGGACCAATGATGAACCTAGGTGACGTAACTAAAAAATCTGTACCCAAAATGACAATGGTGTCAGCCCCAGAAAATGGTGGTGCTATTTCTACACGCACATTTATTCCACATCGCTGTCATAAGACCATTGGTGTCCTTGGAGCAGTTAGTGTTGCTACGGCTTGCCTGCTAAGGGGATCAACGGCATATGAATTGGCTGAAACTGGTAATGGAAAGCAGCGTAGCATGGCGGTTGAGCATCCTGCTGGTGAAATGACGGTAGTCGCCTCTTTGAATGAAGCTGGCGAAGTCGTGAGGGCGGCTATCTTGCGCACGGCTCGAAAACTTATGGACGGAAAGGTCTTCCCATGAATGACTTACAAAACATGGATGCTGATTGGCTTAAATTTCATCCAGACCCAAAAAAACCTGATTTTCAGCTGCCTGAGGGCGCAGTGGATGCACATTGTCATGTGTTTGGTCCGTCAAGTGAGTTTCCCTTTGCCGCTGAACGCAAATACACACCGTGTGATGCAGGAAAAAAACAGCTTTATGCTTTGCGCGACTATCTTGGATTTTCCCGCAATGTAATTGTTCAAGCGACTTGTCATGGCAAGGATAATCGAGCCATGGTGGACGCATGCCGGAGTGCTGGTGAATATGCCCGGGGTATTGCTTCTGTCGGGGCGGACATTACTGAAGCTGAGATTGCTGAGATGCACGAAGCTGGAGTGCGTGGCGTGCGTTTCAACTTTGTCAAACGCCTCGTAGACGATACGCCAAGAGACGTATTCATTTCCATAGCTGATAAAATTAAGAGTTTTGGGTGGCATGTAGTAGTCTATTTTGAAGCCCAAGATTTAGAAGATTTAGAAAGCTTCCTTAAGAAATTACCCACTACTATAGTGGTAGATCACATGGGCCGTCCAGATATTGCCAAGGGTGTGAACCATGCAGATTTTCAGCGGTTCGTAAGATTAATGTCCCAAAATGAGAATGTGTGGTCCAAGGTTACCTGTCCGGAACGATTGAGTTTACAGGGCCCTCCCTATGACGACGTTGTGCCTTTTTATGCTGAGATAGTCCGACGGTTCTCTGACCGAGTTCTATGGGGTACTGATTGGCCACACCCAAATATGAAGTCCCATATGCCAGATGACGGCTTTTTGGTAGACTATATCCCTCGGATTGCACCAACCTCTGAGGTACAAAAAAAATTACTTATAGATAACCCAATGCGCCTTTATTGGTCGTAATTACTGTTTGATTAGGTCAGCACTTGCTGCTGGTTTTATAAATGACGTAAGTTTCTTCAAAGTTTTATGTTAAATATTAAAAACATGAAACTTGGGTGAATATTTAGCTGTTGTCGGTTTTGTTCGAATTATTTGGACGTACACTTCAAAAATAGCATTTGTAATGTGACGGCACTACTTGCTTTATTTTATGATCGTCTATGCATAAAAGAATTAAGAATGGGTTGTAGGATGGTGGCAAAGTAAATTGGATTTAGGCTCTGTTGGATCAAAGTTAGATTTACATGATCGTGAGGTTTGTTGGCCTGAGCTTTTAATTGAGGCTGGCAGTGAGGAAGAGACTACTCGTATTGCCATGCTGTTAGCCGCCTCGTTAAAGGCTGGAGATGTTGTATTACTGGACGGTGTTTTAGCATCAGGGAAGACTTTTTTAGTTCGGAAAATGGTGGAGTTTTTGGGTACTAAAGACGAAATATCCAGTCCAACCTATGCCATTGCAAATATCTACCAGTGCCAACCCTGTGATGTGCTGCATGTTGATGCATATCGTTTGAAAAATACCCACGATTTTCATAACCTTGGCCTGGAATTAGAGGTTGAAGGCTCAATTTGCTTGATTGAGTGGGGCTCGCGCATACAAAATGCCTTCGATGATTTTCTTAAGGTGTCTATAGAGCTTGAGCCCAAAAAGGCTGATGAGAGGTCGTTTATGATGACGGCGCATGGGCCGCGGTCATTGGAGCTTTTGCATGACTTGAAAGAGAGATATCAGAAACAATGACGATGATATCTCTTTTATTGCAAAACTCGTCTGGAGTGATGTCCGTAGGATTGGCCTCTGGTGAAAAATTACTCTTTGACAGTGTCTCTGATATTGACTTGGCAGGTTCTCGTAATGTTGAATTATATGTGAAAGCAGCCTTGCGTAATTCCAATAAAACAGTTTCTGACTTGGATTTTATATTTGTTGATATTGGTCCGGGTGGACTTGGTGCCACTCGGACTACTGCAGCTTTTGCCAATGCAATTGGGTTTGCCAGGAAAATACCAGTTATTGGCATCAATGCTTTTGAACTTATCGGGGACTACGTTGAACACCTGGAACGAAAGTCTGTGGTTTGCATACGCCCAGCGGCGCGACCGAACTACTACATGGGCCTGTACAAAGGGCAAACGCTTACAGATTTTAGTTTTGTTAATATTAACGAAGTAAAGTCCTTTATACGAAAGCATCAAGATATTGCTGCATTTGCCGGTAAATTTTCATTTAGCACGTCCACAGACTTACCAGAAGACCCTTGGCCATCAGCGATTGCCAATACAACTTCAATGGCATCATTTCTGCGGGTCGCATTGCGAAAACATAAATTGGGTATCAGTACGACGCAGGTCTTCCCAATAACTGAAACGCTGGTTGAGGCTGTATCTTAATTGGGCTCAGGAATTTTCTAGTTTTTACCAATAAATTGATAGTTTCGAGGGTATATTATAAATGCTGCGCTCGTCCTTGTGGATGTGGCACAAAAGATTTAGGCAAATTGGGTCTAAAGGTGAATGAACAGTGGCAAAAGCATTAAACCAACTTAGTCAAAATACGGTCTCAGATGTAGTGGCCTGCCTAAAAATGGGGGGCGTTGTCTTATTACCTACTGATACTGTTTTGGGTCTTGCAATTTTGCCTGACAGCTCAGAAGCGGTAGAGAAGCTTTATGATTTAAAGGAGAGACCCAGAGACAAAGAGCTGCCCATTATGGCCTCTAATTTAAATCAAATTAAGGGCTTAGGATTAATAGTATCGCCTAACGTAGAAAAGTTATTGAATAGCCCACTAGTTCCGGGTGGGCTCACAATTGTTGCCAATCTGAATCCTAAAATTTGTCCAAATTGGTTGCGAGGCAGAAAAGAAATTGCGTTTCGTATTCCAAATTTTGAGCCTTTGTTGGATGTTCTGGAGCAAACTGGACCGCTTCTAGTCACAAGTGCCAACTTGGCTGGCAATCACACGCCCAAAACTAATTCAGAAGTATTAAAACAACTGAACGGCGCGCCAGATTTGGTTGTGACTGGCAAAATGTCGACTGATACTCCATCAACTTTGGTGAATTGTACGAAAACTTTAGCTGTAGTTGAGAGAGTAGGGGCTATTCCTGTCGCAGAAATATTAAAATGGATTAAGCTTAAGGATGACTAATTTGATTTTGGGAATTGAGACTTCGTGTGATGATACGTCAGTCGCTCTGGTAGATAGAAGCGGAAACGTGAAAGCGATTGAAACGGTCTCACAATATAAAGTTCATTCTGAATTTGGTGGTGTCTACCCAGAGCTGGCCAGTCGGGCCCACTTAGAAGCAATCTTACCGGTCATTGAGAGTGTGATGGGAACTGCAAGAGTAGCAACGTCACAACTGGCAGCAATTGGGGTCACCAGGGGTCCAGGTCTTATGGGGTCCTTATTAGTTGGGCTATCAACTGCACAAGCTCTTGGTATGGCCTGGGACCTACCCGTTCACGGTATAAATCACCTTCGGGGTCATATCTGCAGTGTTGATTTGGAAGTAAAGCGTCTAAAATATCCCGCAGTTATTTTATTGGTCTCAGGCGGGCATACTCTTTTAGCTTATGTGCCTGATGAAAAGACTTATGAGTTGATGGGAACGACTAGAGACGATTCAGCCGGTGAGTGTTATGACAAAGTTGCACGTACTTTAGGACTTGGCATGCCAGGTGGACCTGCCTTGGATCGTATGGCTTTAACAGGAAACGCTTCAATTAAATTCCCAAGACCAATGATTAATTCTGGATATGAGTTTTCATTTTCTGGCTTGAAATCCAGTGTGGCCCGGTATGTTGATACCCACGAAGGCCTAAACGTGAACGACGTTTCGGCTTCTTTTGTGGCCGCATGTATTGACGTTTTATCAAGTAAAGTGTTGAGGGCAGTTCAGGATAAAAACCCTAAAACTCTGGCCGTGGTGGGAGGTGTAGCTGCAAGTCCGCAATTACGCTCCCGAATGCAAGATATCTCAGAGCAGACTGGCGTTACATTGTGCTTACCACCAATAAAATGGTCCACGGACAATGCTGCTATGATTGCAATGGCGGCTTGGGATTATATTGACCAAGGTATTATTACAGACTTGGAGCCAAGGCCTAATTTATCACTCGACCAGGCTTAAATGTTGATAAGATATTTCTAATATTAACAGTCATCTTTGAAGATTGGTGCCTTGCAATGATATAATTTAACCGAGGTCACAGTATTCGGAATGATGGCTCAGTTTAGTCACGTATAGTTGACGGCAGAAATCTGTTTAATGGATTGATATTGATCCTGAGATACTGCCCTGAGCCCATAATGGCGAGCGAAACAGCTATGACTGTCAATGACGCAGCATATTCCCAACCGCCACCACTCGCAGAGTGCAACCATCCATTACCGCCATTCATTACTGCGGCACCAAACACGATGGGGACCGTTAACGCGGCGGCTAGTCTTGTCTGTATTCCCAAAATTAGGGCTAAACCACCAACTAACTCACCAAAAATTACTAAGTAAGCTATGATTGGTGGCAATCCGATGCTAGAAAAATAACCTACCGTCCCTGCAATCGAAAAGACGTACACTTTCAGCCACCCGTGGGCTAAAAGAATAATCCCAAAATGAATTCGTAGTAAACTAACACCGATTGACTGAATGTTTGCCTCGTTCTGCATAATGTCTACCTTTTAAAAATCTCAGCTACCCACTGCTTCATCAATCGCGGTTTTCAACAGCTTTTCTTCGTAACACGAAAAAAGCCAACAAATTTTTCCAATTTTCTCTAAATTTTGCTTTGCATTTTCGATTTCGCCTAACGTAATGAACAACTCACCCTGATACTGTAATGCGCCAACGTGTTTCGGGTTTAGTTCTAATGCCTTTTCATAATATTGTGATGCGCCCACAAGGTCTCCTGATTTTCGCGCTGTAAAGCCTAAAAGATTATATTTGTCAGCGCCCCTTCCTCCAGCATTTACAGTCTTAAGTTCCTCGTGTGCTTTGCTAAAGTTCTCACTATTTATAAGTTGATAGGCCTTGGCAAAAGGATCTTCGGGCTGATTGCCACCGTCATTTGAATTGGAATATGAACCTGCTCCTGATGAACCTGAGCTCGAAGAACCCGAACTCGATGAGGAAGATGAACTGCCTCCACTGGGTGCAGCGAACCCTAGCTGAGCAGTATTTATGAAAAAAATTATTGTTATTATCAAACGTATCATGGTGGCGGATCCTTTTTTCTTTGATCAATATCTAATTCGACTTGTACTTTTGTCTAGTTTTAAAAAAACAGAGGGTCCTTTTGAATCTATAAATAAACTTATACAGATTATTGCTTACTATTGTGCTTGTAAAATGGAAGCGCCTGAATGCTTTAATACTCTTAGTAAATATGTGAATTAACGGAAAATAAACAATAGGAGGCCCAAGCCTTGGGCTATTTACTTTGGTAATCAACAAGAAATTTGTCTGGATAAAATGAATATATTTTCAATTCGCCTCTCTGACGCAAGTGTGATCTTCCCTGGATTTCTTATTTCGGCGCTCATTGCACTGGCCGCTCAGTTTATCTCGGACCATTATGGTGCTCCATCCATGCTTATGGCTCTCCTATTCGGCATTGCATTAAATTTTTTGTCAGATGACAAAAAGTGCAAACCCGGCATTGCATTTTCAGCTCAAACGTTGCTTCGGATTGGCATCGCTTTACTTGGGCTGCGCATTAGTTTTGGGATGGCGGCAGATCTTGGCTGGCCTATTGTGTTTTCTGTCGTTGGTGCCGTCACAGCTACAATTTTATTTGGATTATTAGTTTCGCGGTTTTTTGGGTATGGTCAGCGGTTTGCATTTTTATCTGCTGGATCCGTTGCTATTTGTGGTGCTTCGGCTGCTATGGCCATTTCGGCAATATTGCCAATTGATGAGCGTACCGAAGAACGTCTCGTATTCACTGTTGTTGGCGTCACCATACTATCGACTTTTGCAATGATTATTTACCCAATTTTAGCTGATGCTTTGAGTTATAATACAAAATTAGCTGGTATTTTCCTTGGAGCCACAATTCATGATGTCGCTCAGGCTGTTGGCGCTGGTTTTTCCAAGTCAGAAGTGACCGGCGACATAGCTACAGTGGTAAAACTAATCCGTGTATCCATGTTGGCTCCGATAATTTTGATAGCATCCATTCTCATTCGACGGTTGAGTAAGGCGGAATTAGGGAAAGGTAAAAGGCCGCCCTTGGTTCCAGGTTTTGTTCTTGCATTTGTGGTTCTTGTGGCGATGAATTCTCTTCAAATTATTCCAGATATTATCACAGAAATTTCAACTGAAATTTCACGTTGGGCGCTTTTGACCGCGATCGCTGCGGTAGGTATGAAGACTGCGCTAAAAGAAGTAATAAACGTTGGCCTGCCTGCCATTTCTCTATTGGTGATTGAGACAGCATTTATTTGTTGCTTTATGATAGCCGTACTCTACTGGTTTTTCTGAAAAGTTGTTTCAAACTGATTTCGCAATCCATTTTTTTGTACCTTACCCATCGTATTTCGGGGAAGTTCATCGAGAAAAAATACAGCTTTTGGACATTTGAATTTTGCTAAGTCAACTTGTAGTGCGGTTTGGACTTTTTCAGCTGTTGTAGTTTTTCCTTCAACACACACAACGACTGCGATGACGGCCTCACCGAAATCAGGATGAGGAGCGCCAATTACGGCAGATTCCATTACGTTTTCTAAAGCATCAATTTTGATTTCAATTTCTTTTGGATAAACATTGTAACCACCAGAGATTATTAGGTCTTTAGCGCGCCCGACTATTGCAACGTAACCCTCACTATCAATTTGTGCGATATCTCCTGTAATAAAAAACCCATCGTCACGAAATTCAGTCTTGGTTTTTTCGGGCATGCGCCAATAACCCTTGAAAACGTTTGGTCCCCGCACTTCAAGGATACCAATTTCATTGCTCTTTAATATGGCACCTGTTTTTTCATCTGTGATACGTGCTTCCACACCAGGAAGGGGAAATCCGACTGTACCGGCTCGCCTTTCGCCGTCGTATGGATTTGATGTATTCATTGTTGTTTCAGTCATGCCGTAGCGTTCCAAAATACGGTGGCCAGTTCGAGTTTCAAAAGCCCGGTGCGTTTCAGATAGAAGCGGTGCACTACCAGAAACAAACAAGCGCATGTGTTTTGTTAAATTTTTGTTGAAACGGCTGTCTGATAAAAGCCGTGTATAAAATGTAGGAACTCCCATCATTGAAGTTGCTTTAGGAAGAAATTTTATGATTTGATCTACACTAAACTTTGGTAAAAAAATCATTTTACCTTGCGCCCTCAACAAAACATTTATTGCAACAAAAAGTCCATGGACATGAAAAATTGGTAATGAGTGGAGGAGTACGTCATTTGGGGTGAAACGCCAAACTTCGCAGAGGCTATCGGCATTTGACAATAGGTTGTGATGGCTCAACATCGCACCCTTTGAGCGACCAGTGGTACCTGAAGTGTATAGAATTGCGGCGAGATCTTCTGGGGAACGAGCGACGTTTGTAAAGGTAGTTTCCGCTGTTAAAATTTCTTCATTTAGTGACCCTTTTCCAAAGCTATCTAGTGTTAGAAGTTTAATGCCATTGAGTTTGGTAAATTTAGAAAGGATGGCCCCTGACTTAGGGTCGCAAACAGCAACAGTGGGTTTGGCGTTATCAAGGAAATATTCCATTTCAGTGGGTGTGTACGCTGTGTTAAGAGGCAGAAATACGGCACCTGTTCGCAGGCAAGCTAGATAAAGTGCGAGTGCCTCGACTGTTTTTTCAGTTTGCATCGCAACTCGATGACCTGGTTCAACACCATGGTTTTGCAAAACGTTAGCTATCTGGCCTGTTAAATGATATAAATCAACTCCAGAGATCTCTGTAGCATCGTGACGAATTAGTACTGTATCTTCTATAGAAGTTAGAGGGGTAACTAGAGCATCAGCTAGTGGGTTCATATTAAATACCATTTCGTTACGCAGTGCTTTAAGCTATCTAGCGTTTCTCAGGATACAAATTATTATTTTTCTTTGATCACACAATTAATATTATACTCAAAGCGCAGTGAATTTTTCTGATCCGCTAAGTGAATGTCGCGGCTTTTGGCAAGGTCATTAAATGCAGCATCGAGAGCATTTCTTAATTTCACATCAATATCGTAATCGAGTATATTTAACTTTTTTGGGAAATCATTTCCGCGAACCTTGTCAGGGTTTGTTCTTTTTATCCCACTTTCGTCACCAAATATACTGTTCCAGCCTGAGCGGTACTGTGGTGTAGATACACTCGAAAAATGACTAATTGACGATTGAGACGCCGACTTGGCTGGTGAAACTGATTTAGGGGCGGAACTGTCCGCTGACTTTGTCTCAGTATTAGCTTTTTCAGTTTTAATGGGTTCAGCCTTTGTGCTCTCATTTTTCTTTGATACAGGTTCGGCTTTTTTTGGAGAGTTAGTATCGCTCATTTTGTGGAGCCTTTATAATAAAAATTTCTAGACTTCATCTAACAATAAGAAAAAATAATATAAAGAGAAAATGCTATGACCTGTATCTAATAATTCAAATTGCTTAAATGCCATTGCCTGCTTAAAGACCCTATTTAATCAGGAGATCCTAAAATTTGTTTAGCTCACGATCAGTCACAGATACTAAACAAAAACTTGTTGTGAGTAAGTTGCACATTAGCTTTGGCCTTGTGTGGACAAGACTTTGTAAATGCCCTAGCGCTTTGCAATGACAGAATTTCCTAAGTCGCGTTTTCTTGATCGCAAGACCCAACCAAGTATGCTCACCTTGGTATTACTTGCCAGCATCTCTATGCTAGCAATGAACAGTTTTTTGCCCAGCCTGCCGAGCATGGCAACGCATTTTGGTACAACAACCGCCATCATGGGCTTGTCTGTGGCAATTTATTTGGGTTCCAGCGCAGTTTTGCAAATTTTAGTTGGACCATTGTCCGATAAAATTGGACGCAGGCCCGCATTATTATGGTCTTTGGGTATCTTTATTTTTGCTAGCTTTGCATGCGTGTTTGCTCAAGATACTGCTGTTTTCATGACCCTGCGAGCCATTCAAGCGTTTGCAGCCTGCACAATGGTGCTGTCCCGTGCAATCGTGCGTGACACTAACGACACACAAACATCTGCCTCAAAGATAGCCTACATTGCCATGGGGATGGCGATTACACCAATGTTTGCTCCTGCATTGGGTGGGTTTTTGGATAATTGGTTTGGATGGCAAGCAAATTTTTGGATGTTAGGTGGTGTTGGTACTTTAATTTGGATTCTGACTTATTTTGATCAGGGTGAAACTGTTCCACCAAGTACAGAGGGATTTAGAGAGCAACTTAAGGAATACCCTGAATTACTAACCTCGAGACGTTTCTGGGGTTATTGCTTGGCATCAGCCTTTTCTGGTGGGGCATATTTTGCCTATCTTGGTGGTGGACCGTTTGTTGGCTCTGTTGTATTTAATCTTAGTCCCGAACAACTAGGTATTTATTTTGGTACACCAGCAATTGGTTATTTTGCAGGTAATTTCATTTCAGGACGGTATTCAGTACGCTTTGGTATAGATGCTATGATCTTAAGTGGGTTAAATATTATACTTGTTGGAATGACATTATCCTTAATATTATCGTATTTAGGCTACGCCAGCGTAAATAGCTTTTTTGGTTTTATGATTTTTGTTGGCTTGGGCAATGGGTTATGTTTACCAAACGCCACCGCTGGAATGTTGTCAGTACGCCCGCATTTAGCTGGTGCGGCTTCTGGTTTGGGCGGATCTATTTCAATTGCTGGAGGTGCAGCTCTCTCCACGGTGGCAGGAGCAATTTTAGTACCTGGAAGTACTGAGATGCCATTGTTGCTACTGATGTGGGCATCCTCACTGGCTGGAGTAATTCTAATTTTGTCCGTACGAAGGCGCAATAAAAAGTTGGTATTAGGTACTTAATATTCAGCGTACGGCTGCGCAAAACGACAAGAGACGCTTGGAAGCATTTCTTTAAAAGTTTCTACCTTGGTTTAAATGGTGCCCGGGCGGCGGCTATTGGTTCCTAATCCCGGCCCCATATTTATCTAACACAGCTGATTTGTCCTGTGATTTACCGGATCACTACGATGCGACACTTGAGAACGGTGTCCGCTTCAAGTGTTGGGGATGCTTCACGACCCGTGATCCCGAATGCCTCCGTCCTCGAGCTGGGTTGTAGCGCCATTTCAGGTTGCGCACTTTGTATTTTCACAGTGCCTATTTTCCTAAAGGTCAATAACAATATGCCCGTCCGCGTGAGCGGCGCGGGATTGACAGGTAATGATTTCGGTCTCCCGTTGCTTGTTAGATAGTACAAAATCGCGGTGTTCAATATCGCCCTTAATGAGACCACATTTGCAGACGCCGCAGATGCCATCAGAGCATTTTACATCCACAGGAATACCATTGTCGAGCAGTACATCCGAGAGGGTCTTATTAGCGCTGATTATGAGGTCTTTGCCTGATTTTGCTAGCGTCACGGTGAATGCGTGGTTCACGTAGTCTGGTTGCTCTGGAACTGAGAAGTATTCCAAATGGCGGGCGGCTTCGGGGAAGCCTTGGCGCGCGGCGGCTTGCACAACGCCTTCCATGTAGCGATCGGGTCCGCAGGTGTAGACGTGCCAGCCATTTTTGTAGCCCTTAAGGAGCGCATCAAGATCGGCGCGCTCTCCCTGATCAGAGAAGTAGAACTGCACGTGATCTGCCCAAGGCATTTCTTTCAGATCGTCGATATAGCTCGCACCCTCCATCCGGCTAGCCGAGTAGTGCAATTCAAACGGTTTGCCCAAAGCATGCAGGCGATGTGCAAATGCGATCATCGGGGTGATGCCAATACCACCGCCCATGAGGAGGGTTCGCGCGGCATCCTCGACCAGTTCAAAGTGGTTGATCGGTTTGGAGATGAACACGCGGCGGCCCTCATTAAATATGCGGTGCATCATCAGGGAACCGCCGCGTCCATCGTTCTCGCGCAGCACGCCGATCTGGTATTTCGATGTATCTGCCGGATCGCCTGACATGGAGTATTGTCGCAGAAAATCGGGTGTGACGACCACGTCCAGATGCCCACCTGCGGTCCACGCGGGCAGGTCGCCGCCGTCCCATGCGGCGAACTCGTATTTGGTGACGTCTGCTGTCATCGCTTCAGCTTTGCTGACGCGGGCCATAATCACAGGGGCATCAGTGAAATCGGGGCGCTGGTGCGAGAGGTGATCTGTATCACCGCGCTTTGAACGAGCTTGGTATTCATCGGCGCTGATCATGTCTTGGTAGGCTTTGATCCCTGCCTCACGATCCATCTTGAATGGATAGGGGTAGGGCCAGGGGGTGAGGTTAGCGGGGTAAACCGCAAGCGTTTGATCCTCATGTTTCAGGTTCAAATCAGGGTTGATATCACGTCTATTCACGGGCTCGGCCGGTTCTTTATAACCGCCATCGTCTTTCAGCTCTAAGTCCCACCACCATCGTTTCTGTTCATTAAGCCCACCATTGCCGAGCGCATCATCCAGCTTGGCCAACAGAGGCGCTGTCTTCGGCATATTCATCGCGGCCCAGCGAAATGGTTTTTCCTTGAAGATCCCCTCAAGATTCCACGGACAGGTTTTCATGCAACGCCCACACATCGCGCCACCTTCAGTGGTAGTGCGGTAGGTGGTGCATTTCTGGCTGTCAGATTTCCAAATCTCATACCCGTTGAACATCAGTTTAGGACCAGCGGTGATCGCACCAGCGGGACATTCACGCGCGCATTTATTACAGCTCTCGCAGAAGCTTTGCAGGCCGAAATCAATTGGTTTGTCATGTGCCATCGGCATATCTGTCGTGACAACACCGGATTTCAGACGAGGACCCAGCAGAGGGTTCAGAATTACTTCGCCTATGCGGCTGACCTCGCCCAGACCAGAAAGTAGCAAAAGTGGAGGTTGCAATACTTCCCCGTCCATCACTGAATGTGCTTTGGCCTTGTAGCCAAGCCTGCGGATTTGCTTGGCAATGACACCGCCCAAAAGCGAGAAACGCAAATAAGCGCGCATGGATTGCGCGACACTGATCCAGTCATCGCCAGATGCTCCCTCCATCGTTTCGTAACCCTGATCAATGATCATCGAGATAGCTTGATCATGGGGGGGATTAATAACTGTACCTGTGGCATCGTGACTATACCACGTCCAATCGGGACAACGCGAAATGCCGACAGCATCGACGCCAAGGAAGTAGGCGGCAGCTTTGACATTGACAGCATTCTGAACAGGATTGCTGGGCTTCACATTCACCGCATCACTTTCGCCGTCTTGCAACAGCACAAAGGCACCCAGCAAACGGCGCTGCGCAAAAGATGTTGGACTTTTGCGCGCATACCAACCGCCAGAGGCCGCTTGTTGCTGTTTTTTGCCCATGTCGCCAAACTGCGCGCGCGCGAACATGTCGGCGCGCTTGGGGACGCGCGCAACGTTATCTTCGTCGATATAGGTCGTCGGTTTGTCCACACGTTTGAGTTTCTCAAACGGATGCGCGCCGTCAGCGTAGTTACGCTTGGCATAGGGATCACGGTTGAGCGCACTTTTGGAGGTTCCTTTGCCAACCCACCATGCAGGGTCGTTAGGCTGTTGGACCCAAGGAGCAAGCGGTTGATCCGTCGCCATTCCAAAATTTGTGGTGACAACGGCTAGACCAAAGCCCTCTCCGATGTAGGGAGCAAACAGGTGGCCCTTCTCGACAGAAGCAAGACCCGCTGCAACAGCAAGCTGATTCAAATCCACATCCGAACAGGTCGCGGTGTGAGCCCGCGCAGAATAGCCCAAAAGGTGAAGATATTCCGCCAAGATTATAGCCGTTTCTGTACTGCGCAACGCAGCGCGATGATCTTGCGTTCCCATAATCCATTCTGAACCCGGTTCATGCGCTTTGGGATCGCGATGATGCTCTACAAGCAAAACAATCGCGTGTGTGTGATGACCAATCGCCTCTAGAGGGGCCTCAATCGACTCCTTTAGCGCCGCCATGATCTGATCAATGCCAGAAGCCAGCGTCTTGGTCTGTTTTGTACGAATATCATTCGCAAGACGGTCAATGTCAGGGTTGCGCGTTGGCTTGATCAGCAAGGCGCTCTTTGGCAACCCACATACGCCAATCATTGAGGTGTCTTGAAAATACCCGAACGCTTTAATGTGGTTACTGCGCTCTTGCAGATCGCTTGGCGCAGTTGCAGGTGTCGGGTTCACCACACCCTCGCGGACTGCATCCATCATTGCTTGATATTCACCCATTGCATTGACAAGCGAATGCGGAGTGTCCAAAGCGCGGAAATCAAGCTGTGTAGTGGCAGGCACGGCGCTAAGATCAGGCATTTCTTCAGCGCGTTTCAACCGCTCAAGGGGGTAAGGCCCCATATGAAACGGACGATCCTTAGTTGAGAAAAAGCGCATACTCATGATGTTGATTTCCTAAATTAAGACGGGCTCAGGAGACTTAGTCTGATCCCGCTAAGGGTCAAAGGCAACCACTTTAGCGTGGTGTCGAGCACACTTAGCAAGCCAGGTGGCGCGTAGGGTTCACATTTAGACGATTCCATTTCTCAATTACCAGACAAAAAGCCACCAGGGCCGGTAACGGAATGCGGTTCTATAAATCCAAGTAGACCATCAAACCCTAGGTTGCAGCCAATGCCGTAGATCTTGACACCGCCAAATGGCAAACGGCCATCTTAGGAAATCGGCCCGTGATTGTTCAGGTAGGTGTAGCCCACCCCAAGCCGCCGTGCGAGGGTGACAACATATGGGAAAAGTCCCACTATCCCCTTTAAGGCCTATTTTACTGGAATAACTTATTATTTAAATGGTGCCCGGGGGCAGCATTGAACAATTATCCAGACTTGCCCAGAAATGAAGCTTTTATACACAAAATAGGCCTATTAATAGAAATATTAGTCCGTTTCTGTATTTACCTGTCTTGTAGTATCCAATACAAAAGGGTGGATAAAAGGGTGGATATGATATGGCCTCGAAACATCGTCTTACGTTTGCTTTTCTTAGGACTGCAGCGCCGGGTAAATACAACGATGGGGCTGGCCTGTGGCTCAACAAACGAAATGATGGTGGTGCGCAGTGGTTCTTAAGAGTTTCCATAAATGGCAAACGACGAGAAATGGGCTTGGGCGGATATCCAGATGTTTCAATAAAAGCTGCAAGAGAGATTGCAGAGAGATGGCGCTCTGAAGCCCGAAGAGGCATCGATCCAATTCGGTCACGTGAAAGTGAAGCACGTAACGTGGCTGAAGTGGACAATACACTTAGTAAAGTGGCGGTTGATGCCTTTGAGGCCCGCAAGGCTGAGTTAAAAGAGGATGGCAAAGCGGGTCGATGGTTTACCCCAATTAAGTTGCATATCTTGCCAAAGATTGGCGACTTGCAAATAGAGCAAATAAATCAAAACGATATCAAGAATACCTTAGATCCAATCTGGCATTCCAAGGCTGATACAGCGCGAAAGGCAATGAACCGTCTTAATCTAATTTTCAAATATGCCGTAGCGATGGGTTTGGACGTAGACATAAATGCCGTACCCAAGGCAAAGGTTCTGCTTGGTAAGACACGTCACAAATCAAAGAAAATCCCAGCTTTACCTTGGCAGTATATACCAAGTTTTTACAAAACACTCTCCGAGCCATCTTTAGTTAATCTTGCAATGCGCCTTTTAATCTTAACTGGAGTTAGATCTAAATCTTTGCGCTTTATGCATATTGAACAAATTGATCATGACATGTGGGTTGTTCCAGCCAAAAATATGAAAGGGAATATAAATGAAGTCTCTGATTTTCGCGTCCCATTATCCCAAGAAGCGCTACGAGTTATCGAACTAGCAAAACCTTTCCAACGAGACGGTTACGTCTTCCCAAGCATCCGCAAAGGTGTAATGAGTGACGCGACAATGTCGCGAATGATGCAACGCAGAGGTATGGTTGAACGCCCCCACGGCTTCAGATCCAGCCTGCGTACTTGGCTTGCAGATTGTACTGACGCACCTCATGAAGTTTGTGAAACAATATTGGCGCACAAATCTGGAACAGATAATCAGCTATCATATATTAGAACAGATCATATAGAGCAGCGAAAAATCCTAATGGAACGTTGGGCTGCATTTGTTTGTAAAAGTGACGGCCAGATTATTAAACTTCAGAATGTACTATAATGGAAAACCCAGATGATAAGTTATTTCGAGAAATAGGTCTTGGTGCTGGTTCAAGCCAACGTGCAAAAGAATTAGTAATTTTAGGTTTATTATCAGAATTTAAAACTAAAAAAAAACGTGGAAGGCCAAAAGTATTAATTACAAAAGATATGAAGCGAGCAGATAGAATATTAGGCGTAATAAAATTAACTGGCCGTTCTGACTTGTCACAAGTTGAATTAATAAATGTTGCTCGCCAGATTGAGAGAATTCTCATTGATAAAGGGCAGGAAGTTGAAATACTTTTCTCTGAACACGGGCAATCAGATAGAGCGCTTAAAAACTCAGTCTCTGCAGGTCTGAAGGCTCTTGGTGAAAACTTATAATTTTCTCACCTTTGTCATGAAGAATTAATTTGATTTAATTATGACTGACTAAAAAGGCCCACTTGGGCAAAACAAAACCAATCAAAACTCAAATGATTGGATTAGAATATGCGTTACCTTACTTTCACTGACCTTCGCGCCAAATTATGTGGCCGCTCACGTTCTGCAATTTACCTAGACATTGAAGCACAGAGATTACCAAAACCTATTAAACTAGGGGGGAAACTTTATTGGCCTGAGTCTGAAGTTGACGAATGGCTTCTTAAACAGCGTGAGGTCTCAGCATGAAGAATTTCAAGACCCCCCGGCACCTCTCAATATACGACGGCGTAGATATAGATAATGGCCACTCACACCGAGAGCGCGATGACAACTACT
>ENA-OQVM01001753-OQVM01001753.1-marine-metagenome-genome-assembly--contig:-NODE-1753-length-27501-cov-7.957482_pt1 | contig 27501 bp, 12 predicted proteins | sample MGYA00237776_ERZ505498 | MGnify/ENA primary metagenome ERZ505498 (study PRJEB26159, sample SAMN06265151) | marine metagenome | isolation source: Helgoland LTER site | place: Germany:Helgoland, sampling...
GCTATGACAGAATGACTGGTGGTCAAGGAAATGATCAACTTGGGGGAGGATCAGGGGATGACATAATTCATGCCGGACAAGGCAATGACACCGCGTGGGGTGGTCAGGGCGACGACCGAATCACTGGTGGACAAGGAGAGGACAAATTGCATGGCGGACAAGGCGATGACGTTCTCCACGGGGGACAAGGTGATGATATTTTAAAAGGTGATCGAGGGGACGATGTGTTACGCGGTGGCCAAGGGGATGACCATATATCGGGTGGGACGGGAGATGATATCATTCACGGAGGTAGCGGGGATGACTATATCGCCTTTGGGAGCGGGGACGACATTGTCCATGGGGGTGCGGGAGACGATGTGATTGATGATATCGCAGGTGCCCAACTCAGTGGAACGAACCAACTTCATGGCGGTGCAGGAGATGACACCATTTGGGCTGGTCATGGAGACGATAAAATTGATGGTGGTACCGGCGACGACCGACTTTTAGGCGAAACGGGAGACGATACCATAGTTGGCGGTCAAGGGGACGATCGAATGTATGGAGGTACAGGAGATGACACATTTATTTACAAACAGGGTGATGGTAGCGATACCATAGTTGGAGGTGATGGAAAAGACATCTTAAACCTTGCGGATACAACGATTACAAAATTTGCTACCGAATGGGAAATTAAAGATTCTCAAGGAAATACAATAGATGTAAGTAGCCTTGTTAAAGGTGCCCAAGTCGATCTTTCTTCCATTCAGGGAAATGGCTCAATCACTGCCCCGGATGGAAACAAAATCGATTTTAATTCCTTAGAAACTATCAAGTTTGCAGGAGGCGGTTCATCAGACGACATCCTTCTTGCTGGAAAAGGCGACGATACTTTGATCGGAGGTCAGGGAGACGATTTTCTTAAGGGAGGTCAAGGGGACGATACTTTTGTTTACAAATTAGGAGATGGAAATGATGTAGTTATCGGAAACCAAGGAGATGATGATTTGCACTTCGGAGATATAACCATCGAGGAGTTTTCAGAAAACTGGCAGGTTCTAGATTCCGAGGGTAATGCTAAGGATCTAAAAGAGATGACAGTAGATGGAAAAATAGACTTAGCCTTAATTAAAGGCTCCGGTACTATTGTTGGTCCCGATGGAAGTGAAATTGCAGTTAAATCTTTAGAAACATTAAGCTTTGAAGAAGAAATTACACCTCCCCCTACCCCAAGCTCTGTTGACGGTTTAGTCCACGACGGAAAAATTACCGTTACGCTTGGAGGCGAAGCTTTTAAGGGTAATCCCGAATATGCAATTTTAGTGGATGGTAAAGAAGTGAGCAGGGGTGAGGTAACCTGGTCCCACGATACAACTGGGACAGCTGATCGTTATGCTGACATCGAAGGTACGGGAAGAGAGGGCAATACTCATGGAGGCGTCGGTGATATCGACAACGACCAAGTGACTTGGAAAAATGTTTCCCTAGATTATGACTTTTCTAACGGAATGCCTCAAACGGTTGAAGTTAAGTTTCTTAACGATGCTTGGGGTGGCTCGGCACATGATGACGACGACCGCAACTTAATTGTTGATAACATTTCAGTGGACGGACTAAAAATCGAATCCGAGGGAGAATTTACGACTTATGGTCAACGTGAAGGTATGGAGCGTATGTCATGGCAAGGCGGAATCGAGTATAACGTTAACCAAGCATATTCCAATCAAGTGGATGAGCATAATGCAAAAGCTTTGGAAGTTCCCTCCTCCACAGACAAAGAATCTAACATGGAACGGGTAACGATCGGAGAACCGACAGAAATTTTCAGTTCTTCATTCGAAGACAAATTACAGGGAGGAATTCAAGGGAACCCGTCTTATTTCATGGCTGAAGTTGACGGTTGGCAATCAAGCTCGGAATCAATAGAGATTTGGTCCGACGAAATGAACCGAGACCTTGGGTCTCTTCCCGACGGAAAAACATCCGCTGCTGCAGGTGACCAGTTCATCGAATTAAATGATGTAAAATCGAATGCGTTTAAGGATGCAGCTGGAATCTATCGTGAAGTTGCGACGGAAGCAGGTAAGGTCTATGAAGTCACTTTCGACTATTCAGGGAGACCTGGCTACGATGCGTCCGTAAACACTTTTGAAGTCAAGGTCGGAGACACCCAATTAGGTACATATAACCAAGATATGTCCCAGGCAAAAGAGCACGATTGGCAGAAGGTTACCGTTGAATTTGTTGGAACTGGAGAACCAATGAAAATTCAGTTCCAAGAGAATTCCGACAGTGACCATAATTATGGAAGAGGTATTTCATTAGATAATATAATACTGGTAGATACCGGTGTAGAGGAGCGATTAAAGACCGAGGTTAATAGTAACGAGAGTACTGATTCGAAACACTCTCAAACCGATGATATTACTCAAGGGGGTAAAGGAAGCGATGTCCTCAAGGGCGGGCAAGGCGATGATATCCTCAAAGGTGGTAAAGGGAACGATGTCCTCAAGGGCGGACAAGGCGATGATATTCTCAAAGGGGGTAAAGGAAGCGATGTCCTCAAGGGCGGACAAGGCGATGATATCCTCAAAGGTGGTAAAGGAAGCGATGTCCTCAAGGGCGGACAAGGCGATGATATCCTCAAAGGTGGTAAAGGAAGCGATGTCCTCAGAGGCGGACAAGGCGATGATATTCTCAAAGGGGGTAAAGGGAGCGATGTCCTCAAGGGCGGACAAGGCGATGATATTCTTCAAGGTGGTAAAGGGAGCGATGTCCTCAAGGGGGGAGATGGCGACGACACCCTTATCGGAGACAGTGCGACTGAAACAAAAGAACCTACTGGAGTTCCGATTGGTGAAAACCTAATTGTAAATGGTAGTTTCGAAAATCATGGTGACCTAAATCGAGGTAGCTGGGGTACATTTGATAAAATAGAGGGTTGGCAAAGTGCAGAAGGTAGCATCGAAATCCAAGAAGGTAAACACGGTGGCACCCCTGGCGCTGCAGAAGGCGATTCGGTTTTAGAACTGGATGCACACAATGGACGAGACACTAACGCATCTGTTTTTCAGGATATAAGAACAGGAACAGATGGAACTTTTAAACTGTCTTTCTCTTTCTCCGCCCGTGAAATTGGCAATGCTGCCAATACTTCGGCTTCGAACACGACAGAAGTTTACTGGGGTGGAGAAAAAATCGCAACCCTTTCAGCCGACCAAAAGGGTTGGAATACACATGAATTCGACTTGTCGGTTAATCCCGAAAGTAATGACACCACTCGATTAGAATTTCGGGGCACCGGAACTGATGATGGGGTCGGAGGATTGATCGATAATGTTTCCGTCATGCGTATTCTTTGAATTCCGTAAAGTAACTTTCATTCCTCCGGCTAGTATTGTGTAATCTAAGATTTATTACATCAGAAGTAATCTAAATTTGAATACTATCTGCCTTCCCAGGATCGGAATGCCGCTAAATTGTTCCTATAAAGCATTAATCCTTAACCTTATACATAAGGATTGAGGAATTGCCTTTCTCATGGCAAAATAAAATATCTTTCATGGCTCCACTTTATCGATCAGATTCATTAGACAGCTTAGTAACAAGTGACGACTTGGACCAAGCATCATTACTTATTAGATTTAGGTCTTTGCTATTTTTATTTGTATTTATTGTACTTATTCTGATCGCAATTGCCTGCGCCCTTCTTATCGAAGTCCCCATCAAAGTAAATGGCCCGGCAGTTATTTGGTCGGATGAGGGTGTAATGCAAGTCACAGCTGAGCATTCCGGAACAGTTACATCGATCAAAGCAAAAGTCGGAGACCGCATTGAATATAACCAAACTATTGCGATCTTGGATCAGAGATTGGTACGCGACAAGTTGGAATCAACTCAAGAAAAATGGGCGGCACTTAAAACGAATATATACAAGCTCGAAATCCTACAAAGGAAAGACAAAAGAGAAAGAGATTTCATTCAGGGAAAAATCTCCACAATCCGAAAGGAATCTGAAGAATTGAACAACAATCGCATGAATCGATTGCAAATTAGAAAAACAGAACTAAAGAAATTGCATGCGGATGGATTAATCCTTTTCGACCAATATAATCTGCTGTTTGACCAGATAGAAAATACCGAAGAAAGTCTAATCCAAGAAAAGCGGATGGATTTAACAGAACAAAAAGAAGAACAGCGCAAAGAAACTTCTGATGATCGCGAACTTTTACAAAAGAGACTAGAAGCAGATCAACTTTACAGTGAAGTTACACTTTTAAAAAAACAAATCGATAACCAAGGCGAACTTAGAGCACAAGTTTCGGGCCGCGTAGTTGAAATCACCTCGTCTGTTGGTGATTTTTTGTCCCCTGGTGCACCAGTAATTTTAGTACAACCTGACTCAAGCGAGGACAAAATGACTTTTGTTGTTTTCATTTCAAGCGAACAGGTAAAACCGGTTAAAAAAAATATGGAAACTGAGTTACAGCTATCTGCTTTTCCGCCCACTAAATACGGTAAATTGATGGCAAAGGTAAAAGATATTTCCCCCATGCCCCTCTCCTCTTCTGCATTGATGAAAGAATTAAGAAATGATCAACTGGTTCAAAGGATATCGGAAGTAGGCAGTCCTTTCATGGTAAAAGTGGACATCATTCGGAATGAAAAAACGGGAGAACTCAAGTGGAGCTCTGCCTCAGATACCAAACGAGAATTACAGGTCGGCATGGTCGGACAAGGGAGTATCATCACACGATGGGAAAAGTTAATTTGGCTGCTCTTGCCGCAAACCGAGTGACATGCTTTCCTTTTTTTTTAAACCGTTCAAAAAGTTTCGTACCCCCACCCTTCTTCAAGTTGAGCACACTGAATGCGGTGTCGTTGCCCTTGCGATGGTTTTTGGCTACTTTAAAAAATGGTTTTCAATTGAGTATCTGAGGGATGCATGCGGAGTATCAAGGGACGGGAGTAACGCCTTGAACCTTTTGAAATTCGCGAGAGAGGTAGGCTTTGATTCCCATGGCTACAGCTTGGAATTGGAAGAATTAAAGCAAATGACATCCTTCCCCATGATCATTCATTGGAAATTTAATCATTTCATTGTGATAGAGAAAATAAGGGGTAAGAAGTTTTGGGTCAATGACCCGGCAACCGGGCGTCAGGTTTTACACGAAAGAGAAGTCGATGAATCATTTACTGGTGTGGCACTTACTTTTCAACCCAATGACTCCTTCACGCCCTCTGGACCTCCTCCCAGTTGGACAAAATCTCTTTTAAGCTATGCCTCTGAAATAAAAGGCGGCTTATTGATATCGATGGCATTGGGTCTCGCCTTAGTTGTACCCGGGGCACTAATGCCAATCTTATCCATTGTTTTTATTGATTATGTGCTGGTCCAAGGCTTCAGCGATTGGCTCCCCATTTTAATTGGAAGTATAGCAGTGTTAGCCATCCTCCAATTTTTACTTAATTTTCTTCAGCAAACCATAACACTCGTTTTCCAAACTAGGTTATCCATTGCACTAAACAGTCGCTTGCTGAAAAAAGCGATGGGATTACCCCTTTCTTTCTTCTCTCAACGATCCGCTAGTGAAATCGCAGGCAGGTCTCAACTTGTAGATAATTTAGCGGGCCTAATTACTGGTCCACTTGGTAAGTCGTTTATTGGTCTTATGACTGCTTCTGTCTACTGCTTAATCATGTTCTTTTTCGAAGTAAATCTGACTTTTATTGTCTTGGGAATTGCTTTACTGAACTTACTTTATTTCTCGTGGCAGGTTAGGCGAGTAAGGGAACTCAACCAAGCAGTTACTCGGGAGGCAAGTCTTAACACTGGTGAACAGTTGCAAGCACTCCAGTTAATCCCAGAAGTGAAAATCAGTGGTTTGGAGGATAACCTGTTAAAAAAACTGATCGGTAGAAAAATTAAATGGCTAAACGAGAGTAGCCGATTGACTATAAAAAGAACAATCATTGAATCACTCCCCACTTTTCTTAATTCAGGTTCGTATGCAGTCATATTGTTTTTTGGTGGTCACAAAGTGTTAGAGGGGCAAATGAGCTTTGGAGTACTTGTTGCTTTCCAAGGCTTGATGATGCAATTCCTTACCCCTATCCAACAAATGCTTTCTCATTTTGCTGACATTCAGGAAACGCAGGGAAACATTGATAGAATTGACGATATTTTTTCACAAACAGATGTTTCAGATAAAAGCGATACTGATGTAGTGAAAGAAAAACAGGCCCAAATCTCTTTTCCTGTACTGGAACTTAAAAATGTTACTTTTGGGTATCAAAAGCTTAAACCTCCTTTACTACAGGATTTCAATCTCAAGGTTGGCCCAGGGAAGTGGGTCGCTTTTGTGGGTGCTTCGGGTTCAGGGAAATCAACAATCGCAAGATTGCTTTCGCGACTCTACAAACCGTGGTCAGGAAGCATTGAAATTGGCGGAATAGACATCGATAAAATTGATCCTAAAGACTTCTCCAAAATAATTGCTTTTGTGGATCAGAAAATTGTTTTATTTAATGCGTCTATTTCAGAAAATTTGTCAATGTGGAACAATTCTCTTACTTTTGAGCAACTAACCAAAGCAGCGAAAACAGCTTGCATTCACGATTGGATAGTCAACCGACCTACTGGCTATGAGCACAAAATATCAGAAGATGGTTCGAATTTGAGTGGTGGCGAAAAAGCAAGGATCGAGATTGCAAGGGCGCTCGCGATGGAACCGTCATTGGTGGTTCTCGATGAGGCAACTGCCGGCTTAGACCCTGAAACTGAAAATATATTACTTCAATCTATCAGGCAAAACTGTGCGGGTGGGATCATAATTAGTCACAAAATAGAGCCTATTAAACTTTGTGATGAAATTATCGTTTTTGAAGAAGGGCAAATCGTACAGAGGGGTAGCCACCAGGAACTCGTCTCAATTAACAATGGCCTATACCGCAAGCTATTTAGCCTGGAGTCTACATGACCCACGAAGAAACAAGGGCGGAACTGATTAAGAATTTCAAGAATCACCTCTTAGAAAGCCAGACTCATACCCTTGAAAATGAAAAAAAATATGTGGAATTATCTGCAGAAAGAGAAGGAGCTTATGTATGTTGGAGCATGCAAGGGGAATGGTATTTGGAGGGGGAACTTTACGATCAAAATAATATTTACAGGCAACGAAAAATAATCTTAAACTTGTTACCTGGAGAGTTCTTAATTATACCCACCGAACTTCCAAAATCGTTACGACTATTTGCACGCTCCGACCAAGATGCAAAGTGTTACCGTGCTCCCCTCGGTAAGATGATTGAAGATATTAAAAACCCAAATTTGTTAAAACTGGTAGGGAATAAAATAACCCAGTCAATTATTGAAATAACTGAATTTGAAAAAAAACTGCTCAAAACGACGCTTAAAAAACCACAAGACATAAAAGCAGGAGTCGATTTCAAGCTAAATCCGAATCGAATGGCCGTCAATGAAGGCCAGCCATGTTGGGTAAGAAGCGATAATCTGCACTTGTTGCCGAAACCAAAACGACCCGCTTCTGATTTACCAGAAATTTGGCTCGTTCATTCAAATGCTGCAATTTTAAATGCAACTGATCAGGTTCAACAATTAAAAAGCTTTACGAATGAGATCGTGTACAGGCAACCAAGTGTTAGCCAGCACATAAGTGAACAGATTACTTTTCAGTGGGAAGAGCTGGTATCAAGGTGGGAAGGCCATTTCCAAAAACGACAACAGTTGGATGTTCAACACAGCCTAAGAAATGACATATATTCTCAATCAATTAGAGGCCGATTACTAAACCTGCTAACTGGTAAAAAATCTTATTTACCCATCACTCCGAATCAAACTTTGCGGGCTGCGTTTCACTTAATAAATATACAGGGGTGGATTCCAAGCATACCCAAAAAAACAGAGACAGATGACCCATTGGAACTCTTAAATAGAGTGGCTGGTAGTTCAGGTTTAATCATGAGGAAATCCGTCCTGAAGAGAGACTGGAGGAAGAAGGACTCTGGTACATTCTTAAGTTTTGGAAAAAATGAAAAGCCTTTCGTTCTATTCTTTAAGAATGGGCAGTACTATAAGTGGGATCCCGACAATGAAGAAGTCTCTCCAGTTGGAAAAAACGGGATCAATGAATTTGATCAAGTTGCGATCTATTTTTACAAACAACTGCCCAATCAGCCACTCACACTCGCAGATTTAATTTTGTTCGAAGTACAATCCGTTCGATTTGAGATTTCAATGGTACTTCTTTTGGCCACTATCATGGGTTTGCTTGTGGCACTACTACCAATGCTCTCGGCTTTTGTGGTAAATGTGCTACTACCAAGTGGGCTTACCAAACTATTGGCATTGGTTTGTGGAGGACTGGTGTTACTTGGACTTTTCCAAACAATATTCACTTGGTTCGACACGATGGTTATGACGAGAATTAATTATCGTATGACATTAGCATCCAACGCAGCACTATGGCATCGTGTACTCAATTTCCCATCTGGAGTGCTTGCGCAATTTGCAGCAGGAGATATTGGGATGAGAATGAACAGTCTTTTGGGGATGCAGGACTTCTTCAGAACTATTGCCCAGCGCCTCGTGACCATGTCTTTTCAAATCGTAAGTAGCTTGGGAGTAATTTTTTGGGTAAGCTTTCAACTTGGAATTGGAGTTTCAGCCTTTGGAATAATTGCATTTGCTGCAGCCATTGCTTTTACATATTGGCAAATTCGGGCTTTTATGGCGGGAGAAAAATCGCTTGGAATTGTTAATAGTTTTGTATTGGAGCTTTATTCGGGAATCCACAAAATAAAGGCAGCAGGTGCGGAAGCAGAGTGCCTTGAACAATGGGCAGAAAGATATAGCCGACTCAGGCAGAAACTTATCGCAAGTCAAAAGGTTCGCATTCTGCACAACACATTCCAGACATCATGGGTAACCCTAACAACCGCATTGGTATACTGGATGATCGTGAGACTGTCAGAAGTAGATTTAGAACCTGCAATGTTCATCGCCTTCCTTGGCGCGTTTGCTGTTTTCAGTACTAATCTTAGTGGTCTGTGCTCCATTGTTATTCAATCTGGAATACAAATCCCAATGTATAAATTTATCAAGCCGTTGATTGAAAATACACCTGAGTGCAATGCGGACCTAATGGCACCGGAAAAAATCAGTGGTAATCTTAAGGCAGATGCCATTAGTTATCATTACCCGAATCAAAATGATCCAGCCATACGGCAAATAAGTCTTTTCATTAAAAAAGGTTCTTTTGTAGTAATTTCTGGAACTTCTGGCTCGGGAAAAAGCACTTTAGGTAAATTGCTTTGTGGATTAGGTCGACCAGATCAAGGGCATGTATTCCTAGACGACTATGAACTTCACGCACTTGATCCCAAAGTACTAAAAAACAATATTGCGGTCGTTCCTCAAGATTTCAGGTTAATCGGGGGTACATTATTCGAAAACATCAAGGGAGCCTGCAATGCGACCCCTGATGAAATTATAGCTGCTGCTAAGGCTGCCTGTATTTGGAAAGATATTTCGGAACTTCCCATGAAACTTCACACACTTACCAGCTCACAGTTTAGTGCATTTTCGGGAGGTCAGATTCAAAGAATTGCAATCGCTCGGGCATTAGTCAGAAAGCCACAGATCCTAATAATGGACGAAGCAACAAGTGCATTAGATAATCAGTTACAAGAACAGATAATATCAAATATCAAGTCTTTAAATTGTACCCTTATCTTTATTGCTCATCGATTAAGAATCGCAAAAGAAGCTGATCAAATTATCATTTTAGATTCAGGTCAGTGTGTTGAACAAGGAAATCACAAGGAACTTTTAACTCAAGGTCGGTACTACAAGAAAATGTGGGATTCCCTGTCATGAAAATTTTCTATTGTATTGTCTCTTTGATTTTTACTTTTAGTAAACACAGTCTGAATGCCCAGGATATTCAACAATCCCCTAGCTCTACTGCTGACTATGTTGAGATGAAAAAAAGATTACATGAGGTGGACGTACAATTGAAAGAGCTTCTTAATAAAATAGATTCGCATCAGGGGAAGAAAAGGAATGATTCCACGAAGGTTAAAGGTAAAGAAGGAAATAAAAACCATACCCACAATAAAGTTTCAGAAATAAGAACAAGTGACCCCTTGAACCAAGTCAAACGCGACTTCCAAAAAGTCGAAGCAAAGGTGAGTAAATTTATTACGAAAATGGAATCCTCCAACACTCAAAACTCAAGTGCTCATTCTCCTCTTCAAAGCTTAACCGCTCCACAATTAGACTCAGAAAATGAGTTTCCACTTGAAAGCGAAATTTTTATTCCCAATGGAGATGGTTGGAATTTACTTATTTTAAGAGAACTCGCATTACAATACTCTCCTGATGTTCTTTTGAAAAAAGCTGAATTGCGAATGGATAAAAAAGATATTCCAATAATTAAGTTTGGAAATATGCCTACCGTAAAAGCAAGGATTTCCTTTGACGACTACGAAAAGATTTCACAATTCGAAACTTTTTCAGAACCTGAACCTTACAGCACCTTTTCCTATGGTGTCGAAGGGAGGTGGATTTTATACAATGGACATAAAGTAAAAAAACAAATTGATATCGCGAAAAATGAGATCAGTAGATCGGAATGGTTAGTTCACATTGAGGAACAACGTGTCTTAAAAAACTTAACGAATCTTTATTTCCAAGCCCTGTCTGCTCAAACTCAAGTCCTCTACCTTCCCAAAATAGAAGCCATATCTGAAGAAAAACTCTCTGTCTATAACAAAAAGCTCCAGTCTGGAATAGTGGATCGTATGCTCTTGAACGACAGTGTGAGAGAATTAGAGAGCATACGAGCCCAACTTCTCAACAGCATTCATTCACTTGAAATGGCAAAAGCTGAATTGGGTTTCCTGTTAAATGTAAATCAATCTTTTTGGAGCAGATTTGAAAAATTTGTAATCCCTGAAGATATTGAACTAAAACATCAATTCAAACCTGCAACTTCTTCTTCTGCTAATCTTGGACAAACCGGAGTGGATATAGCCAAAAGCAAATACGAAGAAATCAAAACGGGAAATTCACCACTTGTGGAATTGATTGGAAGTGCCGGACATCGAAGTAGAAATAAATTAGCGTTTAACAATCAGGGGCAAGAATTAACCCTGGGATTAAGTGTAACTCTTCCAATCAGCGACCTCTACCTTACTAGAAAAAAACTAGATCATGCACGGGCAGAAATTAATAAATCTGAACTTGAAAAAGTTCGTTTGATTAGTAGGCAACGTAATGAATTTAGTTCCGAACAGCTTAGATTAAAACAAACAGAGAGAAATTTAGCTTTCCAAAAAGAGATGCTTATTCTCCAGAAAGAAAAACTGGCCGATATTATCTCTGGATCTAAAAGAGGTATATATGACAAATCGAATATTCTCATGGAGGAAGAAAAACTTCAAAAAAGGGAAATGTATGTGGAACTCACTCGCATCAATTATATTAAACAAAAATACCAACTGGATTTAATTAACTAGAAAGTTTTCAGGAGACAAAAATAATGAGAAAAGTATTACATATATTAGGTGATTTTAACGATGAGGATATCGAGTGGATTATTGACATTGGTTTCAAAAAAACGATCCACCCACAAGAATTCCTTATTCAAGCAAACCATAAGTTAAATGAAATTTATTTTGTTTTAGCTGGAAAAGTTGATATCGAACTTCCCGATGGAAGTTTATTTGGAAAAATTAAAAGTGGGGAAATTCTTGGGGAAATGTCCTTTATCGAAGATGAACGTCCCATTGTTAATGCCAAGGTGATTGAGAAAACCGATGTAATTTCGATAACCCACGAATCAATTATTGACCGGTTCGAAGTTGCTCCCGATTTTGAGGGCAGATTTTACAAAGCAATGAGCCTATACTTATCCTCCAGGTTAAGAAGTGTGGCATCCAAAACTTCCTACAAAAATTCGGTGACTAAGTTTGGCAAAGAATTTGAGCAGGATATGAATAATGCAACACTTGAAAGAATTCAAATTGCCGGTGAAAGATTCAATCGATTACTTCACCATTTTCAATAAAACCTGGTTCGATCTCCTCTAACTGATTGATCCGTATACTATTTAAGAAGTCCAAGGTTCAGTTCAGCTGTTTGACTCCAATTATTGTACTGTTCAATTTCTATTGCTGTGCGAATCGCACTAAGTTCAATATCGTGGGTAGGGATCATTTCCTTGAGCTTCTGCTTGGCTTTTTCATTTTTGCTTAGCTGTGGAAAGCATTCCTGAATGACTTCGAGGACGATATTAACACAGACAGACGCACCCGGAGATGCTCCCAAGAGTGCTGATATGCTTTTATCCTCCGTTGTTACCACTTCGGTTCCAAAGTGAACGATTCCGGCATCCCCATCTTCTTTCTTAATTGCCTGCACACGAATACCAGCATCTATCAGTTTCCAATCTTTCACCTGGGCATCCGGATAAAAATTTCGCAGTTCATTCATCCGCGTTTTCATGCTTTGTAGGCCCTGTTGAATGAGGTAACTGACAAGGGGAATATTACTGATCCCCACCTTGATTAAAGTAAGGATGTTATGAAGCTTTATCGAACCGGGAAGATCTAAAAAGCTACCTCCACGATGAAGAAACTTGGTGGTCCATGCGGCATAGGGACCAAAGAGAAGAGTTTTCTTTCCCTCCAACCACCGACTGTCCAAATGGGGAACGGCCATCGTGGGTGCCGCACCAGGAGATAATCCGTAGACCTTGGCTTCGTGTTTTTTGACGATTTCCGGATCGTCACAGATCAACCATTGTCCACCTATCGGAAATGCACCATACCCATTAATTTCGGGCACCCCGGCTTTTTGCAGGAGCGGAAGGGATCCTCCACCGGCTCCAATAAAGACAAACTTTGCCAGTCTTTGTCGGGTTGTTCCTGCCTTTAAATCTTGAACAGTGAGTTCCCATCCATCTGCTGAGCGATTTAAATCGGTGATCCGATTAGAGGAATGAAAAGAACAGCCCTCCTGCTCACCCAGCCAGTGAATTAATTTACGGGAAAGTTCCCCGAAATTTACATCGGTTCCGGCTTTCATTCTGGTTGCGGCAACCGGCATACCCTCTCGACCTTCCATTAAAAGAGGGGCCCATTCACGAATTTTTTCGCGATCTTCGGAATATTCCATCTCCGAGAAAAAAGGGTGAGCCACCATTCCCTCAAAGCGGGACTTAAGAAAATCAACCTGTTTCTGTCCATAAACAAAGCTAATGTGAGGAACGGAGTTTATGAAATCGGCGGGATTATCGATCATGCCCGTGCGCACGGCGTAGGCCCAGAATTGTTTGGTCTGTTCGAAGTGTTCGAATATTTCCACCGCTTTGGACACCTCGACCTCTCCATCCGTTCCACGATCCGGGGTATAACTTAATTCGCATATCCCCGCATGTCCCGTTCCGGCATTATTCCAGCCATTGGAACTTTCCTGTGAAAGCTGGTCCGTTACTTCATAAAGTTCAATCTTAAGATTGGGATCAAGGCATTTCAGCAAAGCACCCAAGTTAGCTGACATGACTCCGCTCCCAATCAGGGCAACATCTATTGTTTCGAATTCTGAATCAGGACGCATAATCGAAATCAATTAGGATTGTGTCCCAAACATCCGATCTCCGGCATCACCGAGTCCGGGAACAATATATCCGTGTTCATTCAGTTTTTCATCAAGGGATGCGGTAAAAATTGGTACATCGGGATGGGCTTCTTTCATCCGGGCCACTCCTTCGGGAGCAGCAAGCAGACAAAGTAAACGGATTTCACTAGCTCCTTCTTTTTTTAATCGATCAATCGCAGCAACAGATGAATTACCGGTTGCAAGCATTGGGTCCACTGCAATGACAAGCCGGTTTTCCAATTCAGCCGGAACCTTACAATAGTACTCGACCGGCTCAAGTGTTTCCTCATCCCGATACATTCCCACAAAACCAACACGGGCCGCGGGAATGACTTCAAGAATACCATCAAGCAGGCCATTCCCCGCCCGAAGGATTGAAATAAGGGCGAGTTTCTTTCCAGCCAAAATAGGCGAACGGGTCCGGCAAACCGGAGTGTCAATTGTAACCTCAACCAGGGGAAGGTCATCAGTGACTCCATAAGCAAGCAGCATCGAGGTCTCCCACAATAACTGACGAAAGGTCGAACTGGGAGTCTCCTTTTTGCGCATCAGGGTGAGTTTATGCTGAACCAATGGATGGTTTAAAACGGTAAGATGTGAGGTCATTGGAATAAAATTTGTTTTATTGAACAAGTTCTCCCACTACAGGAATGGGACTTAATTTGGATTGGTCGATAGTAAAAGCAGATAGCAAATTTTTCGAGACCGAATGTGCAGATTCTTCATCCTTAGCATGAATCCGGCAGAGGAGATCTCCCGATTGAACGGCTTGGCCAAGCCCGGAAATTTGGTCCAAACCAACAGAAAGATCAAGAATGTCATCCTGTTGCTTCCGTCCGCCCCCCAGTTCAATCACCACCTGTCCAACCGCACGCAAATCAATTCCGGAGATAAATCCATTCTCTTTTGCAACCAGGTCATAAAGGAAAGGCGCTTCAGGTAAATGGCGGGAATAATTTTCAACGAGATCATTGGGTCCGCCCAAAGCGAAAACCATCCGAGCGAACCGTTCGGTTGCCTGTCCGCTGCCAATAACCTGATCTATTTTAGTTTCTCCCTCACTCGAATTTTCAACTAATCCGCCCAGACAGAGTAATTCTCCACCCAGGGAAAGCGTAACTTCCCGCAATCTTGGATCCTGATTTACACCATTGAGGAACTCAAGTGCATTACGACATTCAAGAGCATTTCCGGCTGCACGGGCAAGTGGTTGTTCCATATCAGTCAACCGGGCCGATGTTTTACAGCCCGCTCCATTCGCTCCGTCCACCAAAGAACGGGCCAACCGCTTGGCTTCACCCGGATCACTTATAAATGCACCGTTCCCAACCTTGACATCAAGAATGAGCCCCTCCAAACCAGCGGCTAGTTTCTTCGAAAGAATGGATGCGGTGATTAAATCAATACTTTCCACGGTGGAGGTGACATCGCGAATCGCATACAACCTCTTATCGGCCGGAGCAATCCCCTGCCCCGCCCCGACTATTGCACAGCCCACATCCGCAACAATTTTTTGAAACTCATCTTCGGGAAGTAAAGTACGATACCCCGGAATGGACTCCAATTTATCCAGCGTTCCACCTGTATGTCCTAGTCCACGCCCGGAAATCATTGGAATATAAGCCCCGCAAGCAGCGAGTGCTGGAGCAAGGATAAGGGAGACATTATCCCCAATTCCTCCGGTTGAGTGTTTATCCAAAACCGGACCGGGTAAGTCCCACTGTTGGACATTCCCCGAATCCCTCATCGCCAGAGTCAGGCCTACGCGTTCCTCCTCACTTAATCCATGGACACAGACGGCCATCGCAAAAGCACCAGCCTGGGCATCGGAAACCGTACCGGAAACTAATCCTCGAGCAAATTCACTCAACTCGTCGGTCGATAGAACCATCCCGTCCCGAACCTTCGATAAAATCAGCGGTATATTCATTCCCCCGGCAAGTGGGAATTTGAAAAGGCATGGGGTAAAAGTTCACCAATAGTGATTCGTTTTGTTTCCCCCTTCAAGTCGGCAAGAACCACCTGTACATCTGGGCTGGAAAACTCGGCAATTTTTTGCCGGCACCCGCCACAAGGGGCAATGGGAACTGGACTCTCCGCGACCACACAAACCTCCTCAATTTTATTTTCTCCTGCGGCAATCATCGCGGCAATCGCCCCCGCTTCCGCACAGGTTCCCTCCGGATAAGCTGAATTTTCCACATTGCAACCTACAAAAACCTTCCCATTGGCAGATCGAACAGCAGCACCCACCTTAAACTTGGAATAAGGAGCATGTGCGTTCTCTCGAACTGCAAGGGCATCTTGAAAAAGTGACATATAAAATTTTGTTCAGAGTATATTTTGAAACGAAGCTTCGATTCTGGCAAGCGAATGCGAAAAACAAGAAACTTGCCACAGGACCAAGGAATTACAATGATTCTATATTCACCCTGTATTCAATATTGTGTCTCATTCTAATACCAACTCAATCTCACCAAGCTATTCCCTGAAAAGAAACCCGGGTATGGACCTTGACCTCGACTGGGCTCTCTCTGTGCAGGCAAACACCTCGGCCATTGAGCGCCGGTGCAAAACCCTGCCGGGCAGGCGTTCAATTAAAAAAGCTCACCAGGCAGCCTGGCTCCTCAAGGCAATCACCTGTATTGATTTAACCACCCTATCCGGAGATGACACCGAGCAACGGGTACGAAGGTTGTGTCAGAAAGCCAAACATCCGGTTCGAAAAGATATTTTAGAAGCTCTCGAGATCGAACCGGGCACCATCCGTACCGGTGCAATCTGCGTGTACCATGAAATGGTTCCCGCCGCTGTCTCCGCTCTCGAAGGGACTGACATTCCAGTGGCAGCAGTATCCACGGGATTCCCCGCCGGCCTCTCCCCGTATGTCTTGCGGTTGGCGGAGATTGGAGAGTCTGTTCAAGCAGGAGCAAAAGAAATTGATATTGTGATTTCCAGGCGCCATGTACTGACTCAAAATTGGCAGGCGCTATATGATGAAATGAAAGCTTTCAGGGAAGCCTGTGGCGATGCCCATGTGAAGGCAATTTTAGCCACAGGGGAACTGGGAACTCTGCGCAATGTGGCCCGGGCCTCCATGATCTGTATGATGGCGGGGGCAGACTTTATTAAAACTTCAACCGGAAAGGAAAGTGTGAATGCGACCCTACCCATTAGCCTAACCATGATCCGGCAAATCCGGGATTATTACGAGAGAACCGGGTACCATGTCGGGTACAAACCGGCGGGGGGAATATCCAAGGCGAAGGACTCCCTCACTTATCTTTCTCTGATCAAGGAGGAACTCGGAGATCGATGGCTCCAGCCCGATCTTTTCCGCTTCGGTGCCTCCAGTCTGCTTGGGGATATCGAACGACAACTAGAACACTTTGTAACCGGGCACTACTCGGCCAATCATCGACACGCAATGGGATAAGGAATGAAAGTTAAGGAAATTTTGGAAACAATGGATTATGGAGAGGCACCGGAAAGTGCCGAACAGGCGAAGGCATGGATTGCTACCCATTCCGGCAAAATGGGCCTCTATATTAATGGTTCAATTGAATGCCCCGACGGACGGGACTCTCTGGAAAGCAGGAACCCAGCGAACGGAGAACTCCTCGCCCGTGTCTGCCAGTCAGAAGGAAAAGATATCGACCGGGCAGTGGAAGCCGCCCGTAATGCACAACCCGCATGGGAAGGAATAGGCGGTCCAGCCCGGGCAAAATATCTCTACGCCCTCGCCCGCCTTGTCCAAAAACATTCACGACTCCTTGCCGTACTGGAAAGCCTGGATAACGGAAAACCAATCCGGGAAAGTCGGGATATCGATATCCCCCTGGTCGCCCGTCATTTTTATTATCATGCCGGGGCCGCTCAGTTAATGGAAAAGGAAATGCCCGGCCAAAAAGCACTGGGCGTGGCCGGACAGGTTATTCCATGGAATTTCCCCCTACTCATGCTAGCCTGGAAAATTGCTCCCGCCATTGCCATGGGTAACACGGTGGTTCTAAAACCGGCGGAATACACCTCCCTCTCCGCACTTCTCTTTGCAGAAATTTGTATCGAAGCAGGACTACCCGCTGGTGTGGTCAATCTCGTCACTGGGGATGGACGGGTTGGAGAAATGCTGGTGACTCACGAAGGAATTGATAAAGTTGCTTTTACCGGGTCGACCGAAGTCGGACGTAAAATCCGTCAGGCAATTGCCGGACAGGGCAAGGAACTCACACTTGAACTCGGAGGTAAATCCCCCTACATCGTATTCGACGATGCCGATCTTGACAGTGCGGTGGAAGGATTAGTCGATGCAATCTGGTTTAATCAGGGACAGGTATGCTGTGCCGGATCTCGTCTGTTTGTACAGGAAGGAATTGCGGAAATATTTCATAAAAAACTCAGGGCACGGATGGATAAATTGCGCATCGGCGATCCATTGGACAAGTCCATTGATGTGGGAGCCATCATCGATCCAAGCCAGCTCGAATCCATCACCCGTATTGTAGAGGAAGGCTTAAAAGAAGGTGGTGAACGACATATCTGCCCAGCCGAATTACCGGAAAAAGGTTGTTTCTATCCACCCACACTTATCACTGAAGTGGACCCTGCATGCCAACTCATGCAGGAGGAAATTTTTGGCCCCGTTTTAGTCGGCACCACCTTCCGCACACCCTCGGAAGCAGTGGCTCTGGCCAATAACACCCGCTATGGCCTGGCCGCATCCATCTGGACCGAAAATATTAATCTCGCTCTCGACATTGCCCCCAAAGTGATCTGTGGAGTGGCATGGATTAATTCAACCAATCAATTTGACGCAGCCGCCGGATTTGGAGGTCGCCGAGAAAGCGGATTTGGCCGCGAAGGCGGCCAGGAAGGATTGTATGCCTATACGCGTTCGAAAAATGCCCCAACCATCGAACTGGCCCAGGTCCAGGCGCTCAAAGGAAAAACAGAGCCTGCAGGAACAGATATTGACCGCACCGCCAAGCTCTTCATTGGGGGCAAACAAACCCGACCTGACAGTGGATATTCCAGCCCCGTCTTTTCAACCGAAGGAAAACTAATCGCACAAGTCGGACAAGGTAGCCGTAAGGATATCCGCAATGCAGTGGAATCAGCAGCTGGTGCAAAAGGCTGGGGTAAAGCCACAGCCCATCTCCGTGCTCAAATTCTTTATTATTTGGGTGAAAACCTATCCGCACGAAAAAACGAGTTTTCCGATCGTATCGCGAAAATGACCGGTTGCAAAGAAGACACGGCCGAACTGGAAGTGAACAGTTCGATCGATCGTTTATTTACCTATGCGGCATGGGCGGATAAATATGACGGGGCTGCCCACGGCGTTCCTATCCGCGGAGTCGCTCTGGCCATGAACGAACCGGTGGGAGTGATTGGAATGATCTGTCCGGACGAGTCCCCCCTACTTGGATTAATCTCACTTCTCGCCCCTGCACTTGCTATGGGTAACACCTGTGTGGTGGTTCCTTCTGAACCGTTCCCCCTATCCGCCACCGATCTCTATCAGGTATTTGAAACTTCAGATTTACCGGCAGGCGTGGTTAATCTGGTCACCGCAAAACATGCTGAAGTCGCCGAAACCCTTGCCGGGCATATGGAAATCGATGCCCAATGGTATTTTGGATCGGGTGGACTCTCCCCCTTGATTGAAAAAGCCTCCGCGGGTAACCTCAAGCGGACCTGGGTAAATCAGGGAAAATCAATCGACTGGAATGATTCCCAGCAGGCCGAAGGAAAAATGTTTCTCCGCCATGCAACCGAAGTGAAAAATATTTGGATTCCCTATGGCGAATAAATTCTTACGAATTTTAAATTTCTTCTAAGAAAATGAATCCTCGTTCGTCCTAATGCGAACGATCCAATGATTCCACCCGAATTCTTTCCTTCCTCACATTAAAACTCATATGAAAAATAAGCTGTTTCTCTTCTTTCTTTTCTCCCTCCTTCCCACATTTTCTTCCCTACAGGGTAATGTAATTGGTTATGTTGAGGATTTTGCCCTCGCTCCCGATCGTGAGGCGGTTCTCAAGGACCTGGTTCCCGGAACCCGCGAGTACTACTATTACCATGCCCTGCATGCTCAGAATGAAGGACAACATGGAGAAGTCGAAAAACTAATCGGACTCTGGGTAAAACGCTATGGAGAAACCTCAAGGGTTCGTGAAATCCGGAACCGGGCAGCCTTGCTCGAATACGAAAAAAACCCCGAGAAATCGATGGATTACCTGAAGAAAAAATTGGGGCTTCGCTTTAACCATAGCCGGGTAATCGAAGGCAGAAAACCTGCTCACCCCACAAAACTCGACCCTAAAAAGGTTTCCTATGATTCTTATTATCAGGAGGCAATCAGGGTATATAAAAACCTTCAGGGTTTTGAACAGCGGGGTTTGCGTAACCTCAAAGCAAATAAACTCAACGGTATTCAATTACGCGACTTTTTGGGACGAATCGTTTATCCAGACATACCCGGTCTACCAGAGTTGATTCAAAAAGATTTAAAGGAAAAACAGAGTCGAGGATTTGGATCTTTGAGCATCCATCGGAACTTAACCAAGAAACAACTGGATGAACTGCTTGAACTGGACCCAAAACTTCTCAACTCCAACAATTTTGTTCAGACCTACCTTTCCCGGCTAAGCCCATCCGCTGATTTAAACCCCGAGGAGGAACCAGAAGAGAAATCCGCCTGGTTTAACCGCCAGCTCCTCTTCGTAAGAACACTCTCCCCAGCTTTTAATTCCCTCAAGGCCAATGTTCTCTACAACATATTAAAACACAAAAGATCCCTCGGCAACTGGGACCGTGAACTCCTTCTGGAATATCTGGCCTTACCCCGTCCGGTTTCCTATCTACGCAGGGAATGGACCCAGGCAGAAATGAAAAAACCGGGTGCCAGGGCGGTCAATTTCAACGAGGATTTTAGAAGCTTTGGATGCTACGCTCCCATCCGACAGGAGACCCCCCTGGTCCGTTCGATGCTTCTTCATTTTTTCGACTCAGATGAAAACTTTGATGCCTTTTCAAAATACTTAACCGATGAATTCCTCAAACCGATTTTTGCAGAGGCCAAGCTGACCGCAGGAAAGGGAGATGCCGAGAAATGGTACTCCATGCTCTCCACTAGTCAGCTCAAGAATTTAAGAGAAAGAATCGATTTATCTTTCGCTCATCAGAACAAGCAAAGCTTTGCTCCAAACGATAAGGTAAACCTCAAGCTTTGGACCAAAAATGTTGATAAGTTAATGATCAAGGAATTCGAGATCAATGCCTTCAATTACTACATAAAAAACAGACAGGAGGTAAGCACAGCGATTGAATTGGACGGTCTTACCGCTACCCGCGAGCGGGTAGTCGAGAGCGATCTTCCACCCATTCGCAGAAATTTACGGTCCATCTCTTTTCCTAATCTAAAAAAGAGAGGCGTATATGTCGTCGAATTCATCGGGAATGGAATTTCAAGCCGTGCCCTGATCCGGAAAGGAACCCTTCGTCTACTTGAAAAAATTGGCCCAGCCGGTCATGAATTCCGGATACTTGATGAGAAGAACCAAATCTGCGACGAGGCCACGCTTTGGTTCAATGATAAGGAATATTCACACAAGGACGGAGTCATCCTGATTCCTTTCAGCAACAATCCAGGCTCACGAACCGTTATTTTACGAGACGGAAATTTTGCAAGCCTTGCCCTCTTTAACCACTTGGGAGAAAACTACAAGCTTCAGGTCGGGTTTCATATGGATCGCGAATCCCTCAGAAGCGGAGAAAACACCACCCTCTTGGTTCGTCCTACCCTGCGCCTGAATGGATATCCCACTTCCTTAAAATTATTGGAAGAAATCCAGCTTGTGATCACCTCCTATGATCATGATAACCAACCAACCCGTATGGAAGTACCCATCGAAAACCTCGATCCGCGGGAGGAATTTGCTCATGAATTTAGGGTTCCGGAAAGGACTCACCGAGTAGAGGCATTTGTGGAGGCCAAGGTTGAGAGTCTAAGTGGCTCAAAAAAGGTAAACCTCAGGGACAATTTTTCAATCTCCATCAATGGCATAGATCAGAGCACCCAGACTGCAAGCCCCCTTCTTCATCGTTCATCGAATGGATTTGTTCTCGAAATCCGGGGCAAAAATGGAGAACCCTTTGTCGATTATTCTGTCCCCTTCAGTTTTAAACATGTGGATTTCCGACGGACCCGAAATCATACCCTTAAGACAGATGAGATGGGTCGTATCCAGCTTGGATTCCTTCCCAATATTGAATGGTTACAGGTAAGTACCCCGAATACCCAAAAATGGGAACTTGAAAAACATTCGGTTGGGCGCTCGCATCTACCAACCCTCATCCATGCCGTACTGGGCGATTCCGTCACCTTACCGTTTCCACGTTTGGGTAACCGGTTTCCAATCAATGAATTTTCCCTTTTTGAATTAAGAACCAATTCTTTTTTCGTGGATCATTCAGACAAAATAAGCACCCTTCCCGGACTGATCGAAATCTCCAACCTGCCCGCTGGAAACTTTATGCTTAACCACCACCCGACCGGTCGTACTGTGACCATTCGGATAACCGATGGAGAGAACCGATCCGGCTTTGCGGTATCACGCCACCATATTCTGGAGAGAAATTATGGCCCACCCCTGTCCATATCTTCCATCGAAGCAAAGGATGGTAAATTGCACATTCGTTTGGCCAATGCTCATTCAAGTGCCCGCTTACATGTTTTCGGTACTGCATATACTCCCATTTTTGACGCTCATTCCTTACTCCAATTAAATCCCATTCCCACGCCCTCTTCCATGGCTTTGGCGATCCCACGAACTCTCTATGTCGAGGAAAGAGATATCGGGGAAGAATATCGCTATGTACTGGAAAGACAGGGAGCCGAAAAATTTCCCGGCAATCTGCTCCCCCGCCCGGGACTTATTCTTAATCCTTGGTCCGTTCGTTCAACAGATACCCAGAAAAAAGAAGCCCAAGCAGGAGCCGACTACGCGGACCGAAAAGATCAAGCAGATTTGTTGGCAAGGGCAGTAGAGCAGATAGCAGCCAAAATTAGCGGGCTCAATGATAAGACCAACTTGGACTTCCTCGAACATGGTACCCTGCTCTTAAAAAACCTCCGTCCAAATAAGGATGGTGTGGTCATTATCGACATCCCAAGGGACAAGGGATATCGAATGCTGAGGTTTCTTGCCCTCGACCCGATTCAACAGGTCAGCCTCGATCTACCTCTTCCGGATGCGGGAACCATTCCCAGGGAAAGACGGATGGTCACTGACTTGGATTTCAAGACAGCCCATGCCAAGCAGAAACAAGTCTCGATCCTGGTAGCTGAAAAAGATTTCAAAGTCGAAGATTTCACTACTTCCCGATTCCGCTCCATCGATTCCCTCCGTGACGCCTATGATCTTCTTTTGACTATCAATGGAAGTTCAACCGTTCGGGAATTTGGTTTCCTGATGGACTGGCCCGAACTGGAAGAGAATGAAAAGATCGAGAAATACCGAACCTATGCCTGTCACGAACTTCACTTTTTCATCTATCGGAAAGACCGAAAATTCTTTGACAAAATTATCCGTCCTTATCTGGAAAGCAAAAAGGAACCCACTTTCCTCGATGACTGGTTTTTGCAACGCGATCTCTCCGTTTATCTCGACCCTTTTCGTTTTGATCAACTCAATGCCTTTGAAAAAGCATTACTCTCGACCACCCGATTCGCATCGGCCAAGGAAATGAGCAGGCATCTTTCCGAAAAATCCGACTTGATTAAACCCGACCTCGATCTATTCGACCGTCTTTTCGAAATCGCACTGAACAGTGGGTCACTTGATCAGGAGACTGATGAATTGGCTAGCCTTGCCAAATCGGCTCGGAAACAGGCAGAGATCAAAAGAAAGTCTATGGCACTTGCACCTGTACCTACTGCTGCTCCAATGCCCATGCCCAATTCAGGAATAAGGTTCGGTAAGAGTAGTTCTGGTTTCCTCTCGGCAAACAAAGAAAAGATGACAGCCAAAGGATTTTTGAATAATTCTCTAAGCCGAGGTGTAAATGCTAATGCAGAAATCAGTTTTGATTCAGCTGTGGCTCTTAATGACTCCTTTAGATCGGCGCCGATGGAAAAACTCTCTGAAGAATCATCCGACTTATATTTCAAAGCCCAAAAAGAAAGTATGTTGAAAACCAAGAAAAGTGAGAAAAAAAATAAAAACTGGTTTTCCTACAGTGCAGGATATTCAGATGCTGTTGGTGGTGGTGCGGCGAATGACCCTTTTGCAGCAAGACTTGGGCTTCGCAAGCAAGCCCGTGCCTTCTACCGAAAAATGGGAAAGGTCATGGAATGGGCAGAGAGTAACTACTATCGGATAACCATTCAAAACCAGAATGCCAATCTGATACCCATCCATTCATTCTGGAGTGATTATGCCAAACATTTATCAAGCGATGGAAAGAAACCTTTCCTTTCCGGTAATTTCATCTACGCGACCCGCAATGCCAATGAAATGCTCCTCGCCCTCAGTGTGCTCGATTTACCCTTTGATCCCAAAAAGACCGAAACTGAAATTGAAGAGCGCTCCGTAACCATTCAGCCAAAACAAAACCTGCTTCTTTTTCATGAGCAACTCTTGCCCTCAGAACAAAGCAAGAAAAGTGAGGTTCTAATGAGCCAAAGGTTTTACCGTCTCGATTCCCGCTACCGCTACGAAAAAGGAGAGAGACTGGACAATTTTGTGGATGAAGAATTCCTTCCCGGTATTCCCTACGGTTCCATCGTGGTCCTTACCAACCCCACCTCCTCCAGGAAAAAACTCCGCCTTCTCCTCCATCTCCCCAATGGCTCGATGCCCCTGAGTAAGACCCGCACCGTGCGTAGCGTTCCGGTCACCCTGGAGGCGTACTCCACCCGCACCTTTGAAAGCTCGTTCTACTTTCCACAGGTTGGAAAGTTTGGACTCTATCCGGCCCGTGCTTCATCGGAGGGAAAATCAGTCGCCTCGGCTCCACTCGTAACTTTTCAGGTGGTCAAAGAATTAAGCAAGAAAGATAAAACATCTTGGGCATGGATTTCACAAAATGGAACGGATAAGGATGTGCTCAATTACCTCAACGCCAATAACCTAAACCGCACCGATCTTAATCAGATTGCCTTTCGTCTGCGCAAGGAAAACGAGGGCGGATCCGGCAAGTCTTTCTACGACCGGTTGCTCAAACAATTGGATACTCGTTTTCATTACCACAATACCATCTGGTCCTATGCCTTCTATCATGAGGATGTAAATCGTTTCAGCGAATTTTTGACCAAATCATCCTTTGCCAATCAGAGCGGACTCTGGATCGAAAGTCCCCTTCTCAATCTCGATCCGGTGGATAGAAAATGGTACGAGCAACTGGAATATGCTCCGCTTGTACATGCACGGGCACATCGACTGGGTAAGGAAAGAAGAATATTGAATGACCGTCTGCGTGGGCAATACCTCAGGCTTTTGGATGTATGTAAATACAAGCCTGCCTTAACCCAGCAGGATCATTTAATTCTCACTTACTACCTGCTCGCTCAGGATCGTATTGAGGAAGGACTCGCCCACTTTGATAAGATCGATCGGAAGGAAGTCCGGGAAAAACTACAATATGATTATTTTGCAGTGAACGCCGCCTTTTACCGTTTGGAAATTGATAAGGCCGAAAAAATTGCCAAGACCTACGAGAACTTTTCCATCGACCGCTGGCAAAAATTATTCGGGGAAGCAATGGCTCATCTTAAAGAGGCCAAAGCTGTGCTTGACCCGCAGGTGGTGGACGATCAGGAACGCGATCAACAAATGGATCAACTCGCTGACTCTGAACCCAGCTTCTCCTTTGAATTGGTGGACGACCAGATTCGTTTGGAGCACAAAAATATCGAAAGCGCCCAGATACGGTTTTATCCAATGGAAGTGGAACTTCTTTTCTCGCGCCAACCCTTTGCCAAGAATGACGCGGATCATTTCACCCTAGTTTCCCCTGATGGTGAAGAGGGCATAGAAATTGGCAAGGATGATAAACAAACCACCTACCGCCTTCCTGAAAAATACCGTAGACAAAATGTAATGATCGAAATCGAGGCCGGGGGAAAACGGAAATCGGAAGCCTACTATGCAAACCGTTTAAGCACGGAGGTTACGGAAGAATACGGACGCATTCGAGTGCTTGATAAAATCACTGGCAACCCCTTGCCCAAAGTCTATGTCAAAACCTACGCCCGTATGAATAATGGACAGGTCCGCTTTTACAAAGACGGCTACACCGACCTACGTGGAAAGTTTGAATACGCATCCCTCAACACGGATGATCTCGATCAGGTCCAGCGCTTCGCCCTCCTCATAATCGATCCCAGCGCTGGTGCCCATATCGAGGAAGCAACACCACCCACACGGTAAATCAATTTATCATTGCGAGGAGGGAGAACCTGATAACGCTTAGATAAACACTTTAAATTATGTTTAATAATGGCTTGAGTTATATTATTTTAAAATTAGTAGCTCGTTTGGATAACAAAGCCAAAATGTCAAGCTTGCGACCTTAGTTTTCGGTAGATTGAAGTAGCAACTCCCCGTTTTCATAAGTTTTCCGACCACTCTATGTCGCATCAAAATTATAAGTAATACTACCCCCATTACTGCTCTCAAAATTGGGGATTGGGCATTTTCCACCATTTGGTTTCTTCACTAAATTCAGAACAAGTTTGTAATCCTTGATGATTGTTTCAGAGATTCCTACTCGTTATCGGACGACTAATCATTTTACTTAAATAAAAAAAGGTAGGGAGACCTTAATGTAACGCTCCATAACCTTAACTCCAATTGGACTAGCGAACTACTTTAAGATAAATATTCACCTAGAGAGTGATCGAATTCTTGAAAAGACAATCCTTCAGGGCAGATTCCAAAAAAAGTCCAGTATTTAAGAATTATATTGTTTTGGTCTACAACTTATGAAATTTAGTAATTACTAAAATATTACTGAGGTTGGTAAACTTATTGATCTACTGATCTCTCAATAATTTGTAGTTACACAGCTTCCGATTGAAACAAATTTTTAGTCATTTTTTACTATTTCATATTAAAAGCTAATTTATTTATCCCTAATAAATCATCTATGAGATTCTATAGTTGAGCGTCACACAGCTTCTTGGAATTATATTACATAGCGATTTTTTCGGATATAGGAGTGGTGTAGCAGATATATTGAATCGACCATTTTTTCTTTTGCAAAATCTTAAGATCGATTTCAATTATCCAACCAACTAATCTCAATTAACCGCTATTTCAAGAATTACTGTACTTCAAATCGATATTGAAGAGTGTAGGTTTACATAACTTTAAATCAAAAAAATCTACCTAGATTGCAAATATTCAACAAATTAAAGTAAATTTATAGTATAAACTTATTCTCAGTTAAGATGTAGTTAGCAATATTATAATAAAACAGATTACTTCCATGTACCCAATCTCTCTTTCCATTTAAATACCGAGGACTCATTAGGTCATCCAACTCATAACTAGGATTTCTTTTCAAAAAGCCCTTAGTCCATTTTCGTGTATTTATAATTTTACACCCGAGTGATGACATCTGATCACATAGTTCCGTTTCTATTGATTTATAGAAATTTTGGTCAGCATAAGCGCTTAAACCGTTATTATTTTTAAAAAATAATTCTTCTTTTGTGAGATTCTTTGTGTTTTGTTTTACTATTTTAGCTATTTGCTTAGCTACATTCTTTAAATTCTTATTAACTTTGCTCTCTATTTTTGCAACATCTGTAGCAATCCCGTCTT
>ENA-OQVM01001754-OQVM01001754.1-marine-metagenome-genome-assembly--contig:-NODE-1754-length-27489-cov-4.332263_pt1 | contig 27489 bp, 22 predicted proteins | sample MGYA00237776_ERZ505498 | MGnify/ENA primary metagenome ERZ505498 (study PRJEB26159, sample SAMN06265151) | marine metagenome | isolation source: Helgoland LTER site | place: Germany:Helgoland, sampling...
GCTCGCCGTTTCTCGCCCAGAAGTGATTTTGAAACAAGTAGATGGTGTGACCCACGAACCTTTTGAAACAGTGACCATAGATGTTCAGGAGCAGCATCAAGGTACTATCATGGAACAGATTGGTACACGTAAAGGTGAGTTAACCAATATGTCACCCGATGGAAAAGGCCGTATCCGTATGGACTTTATGATCCCTAGCCGTGGCTTGATAGGTTTTCAAACTGACTTTATGACCATGACATCAGGATCTGGTTTGATGTACCACACATTTGATCATTACGGCCCTCATAAAGGCGGCGTAATCGGCCAGCGTAAAAGCGGTGTATTGATTGCTAACGCAACAGGTAAAGCACTAACGAACGCCTTGTTCAACTTACAAGGACGCGGCCGTTTATTTATCGGCCACGGGGTTGAAGTGTACGAAGGCATGGTGATAGGTATTCATGCTCGTGAAAATGACCTGACGGTTAACGCCCTCAAAGGTAAGCAGCTAACGAACGTACGTGCATCAGGTACCGACGAAGCGCAAAGCCTAGTTCCCCCCATTATAATGTCGTTAGAACAAGCACTTGAATTCATCGACAATGATGAATTAGTTGAAGTGACACCTGTCAGTACGCGTATTCGTAAAAAGTTATTAACTGAGAACTTACGCAAGCAAGCTGGACGACCCGCTAAAGCTTAAGCTTTAGCGCTTCGAGATACGCATTTTTACAAGTACCAATAAAACGCCGGCAAAAGCCGGTGTTTTATTGGCTATATCCTATCTGTTGGGGGCAGCGCCGTAATATCTAAAACCTCACCTTCAAAAATTTATCCATATAAGGTTTAATCACTGTTTTTACATCACAGGCTTTCTCAGACTGAATTTCCGTTAGCTCGCCACACAATGAGGCTAATTCAAGTAACACTAGTCTCGCGATATCTTCTCGAACTAAGCCTCTTGAATAAATGGATAACTGTTGAGTTGTGCTGGTATATTCCACTGGCTTTACAAGCTTAGTTTTCTTAAATATCTTTGAACTTAATACCACACTGGTTATCTGTTTTGACCACTCCTGAGGCACTATTTTTAATAACAAACTGACTTCTTTTTTTGATAAAGCATGAAAAGGTTCATTGCTGAATTTTCCAATTACTATTTTCATTTTGGCTCCTTGTGTTGACTCTTGACTAGCTTAAACTAAAAGCCTCCTGGTGACTTCACTTCAATTACTCACTGAAATACAGTTAATCTTTACCCAAAAGTCTGAATTCTGTTTAATTTGTATTAGGACAGACAACATAAAACTCGATATTAGTTCAACAGTTAGAATATAATTAACAGCGATTTATTCTGCACAATTCGTCTATGTATCATCAGGTTTTAGGAGTGGTTAATATCAAAATCGACGTGACTTTTCGCCTATTCAATTTAGATAAATACCAAGCTATCACACTGCACAGAGAAGTGGCTGGGGTAACTTACGCGCCTCATCCTGAGAAAAACGGTTTAGTAGGCACAGTGTGTTTAAATCAAGATTTAGATAATTTAGACGACTTAAATATTTTTTATGTTCGCCAGCAAATACCTTTACAAGACTGCGATATTCTTATAACTGTCATATCTGAAAATAACCAAAGAACAGTTGCCACACCGATGTTCGTCAATAAAATACTCAAACATATTGATTGCCAATTAACCTTTTCTTTTCATCCATCTAAAACACCGGACACACTATGACTTTACATAAACTGACGACTGTAAATGATTTAATCACACAATTACATCAAGCCCCAGACACGATTGAGTTTACAAGCGTTATGCAGGTAATCAGTCAATTCTATAATTACACACCCGTAGGTTTTAGCAATGGAACGTTGCAAAATGCAGCTGGCAGCAATGAAGGTTCTTGTAAGATTTTCCACTTTGCTCAGTTACATACATTAAGTGAGTCCGAAACACTCTATTTATTCGGACGTTATTATCGTGATGATGTATTGGCCAATCCGACTGGTGGTGATCACGCAAACATTCGTAACTTTATGCTCACCGGCTGGTCTGGGATAAAATTTGATGGTTTAGCATTAACTCCTGTGGATTAAAACCTAGCTAAACTTGAATAAAAGGGTGTTTTTCAAGATAACGTTTAGGTTCATGGTAGTAGTGCAGTGTGAATTTTGGCGAGTAAGCGGATCACCCAATGCCATGCATATTCCCTTAGTCTCAACACTATTTTTTGATTTGTATATATTATGTTTGAGGGCACCTCACACGCTGCCCCCATTTTTTTAAAGTCTTGTGTGTGCTGTCATATTAGATGTTATTAACGCTTTGCTTTAGACAATAAATAGGCCGCATATGCTCCTAATAAACCAGCACTTGACACAATTAGATAATAAATCTTATACCCGTCTCCACTCGGATACTGCTCTATTAGTGAAGCACTCAGCAGCGGTAAATACACTTCAGGAAAATAGCCAATCATGGAAATAATACCAATAGCTAACCCTTTAATTTTGTTAGGCACATCACACCGACCTAACGTTGCCCAATACAGTCCTCTTACACCATAGCTCAGCAATCCAATAAGCAGAACAATCAAAATCATCAGCAGGGCGGCAGAATTTGCTGGTACAAGTGCCATCAGCGCAAGCGATAATGAAGCGAGGACTAAGAGTATCGAGAGTACCTTTTGGGGGTCAGTCCAGTCACCAATAAAACCTGCGGCAATTCCACCAATAGGCCTCATCCATAGTTTTGCAACCGTTATATAGCCAACCATCACTGCAGTTAGGTTAAAATTTTGCTGCAAGAAGGCTGAAAAGGAATAGGTCGCATAAAATATCTGGTAACCACAAACAATACAGATAGCACATAGCCATATTTCACGACGACTGAGAACATCTTTTAAATCATCAAAGAGCACACTCTTTGTGTTGTCATCAATCACACCCTTTGATGCTTCTAGATCATCAAGTAACCAGTAAACTAGAATCGATACGATCAGTAGAACGCCGACATATAGATAAATCACTTGCTGCAGAGCCATCTTCGTGGAGTCTGGATCTTGACTGAGAATATAGGCAAATAATGCAACAGCAGCGGTGGCCAAGAGGGCTTCAATTAAACCACGGCCTCCATCCAAAATACCAAAGAATCTACCTTGTTGATCTTTGTCTGCCAACATGGCGACGATTTTAATGTGCGCTGACCAAAAGGTCAGTCCTGTTGCTATACCCCAAGCACCGTAAATAACCAATAATGCAGAATAAGACGGCATAGTTGAAAACCACAACCCAAGTAGAGCCGTCGCCAACAACGAAAAACAAAGTAATTTTCGCGATGAAAACCTGTCTGCTAGTCCACCACTTGGAATATAAGTCAACATGAATATAACGCCAAGCATCGAACTGCAATAACGCAACTGTGTCTGGGTAATATTGAAGGACTCTAAGATTGAGAGCTCGAAATTTTGGCGCAGATAGAGCAGCGGGTAAATGGCCCCAGCAGCAACAACAATAAGTGCAAGCTGGCTATAGCTGCGAAAAGCAGTAGAATTAATCCTTGTCAAAGCAACCTCAAAACAGACTTTGGGATATCAGTGTATCTTCCTTACTCCTGAACACCAAATAGACTGCTTGCATTTTGTATTACCTGCAGCGGTTGCCGCAGAGGACGCTCATCCTTCTGCTCACTTACCCTTTGAGCAGCAACTTGTACTTATGACGGAACACGTTGAAGCGGGGATGGCGTGTTATAAAGAGGGTAAGCTTGACATGGTTGCGCCTCATCTGCTCCACCCAGCGTCTGAAACCCAGAGCCTTGAGTGGGGCTCTTGAAAAATTTGGCTTTGATAGCGCGTTTTTTTTTGGAAGTACCTACAGAGATTAAGTCCTTGTTGCGCCAAGCAAATGACACCCCACATGAAGTACCGCTGCAATCCCTTTATCGATTGATGAGTTGCTATAGAAGGCAGAGGTGATATTTAGGCAGTTGAGCAAATAAACAGCTCTCTAGCAAAGTATTGATGCTCGGACATACAAAAAAAAAGGAATGCTGAATAACCATTATTATTCAAAATAAAATTAACAAAGGTATAACCATAGGTAATGATAAGTTCCAGCAGAAAATAGAGCGTATAACCGAACGAAGAATGACGCCTAAAAAACGGAAGACCAGAGAATAGAGAGAAAACAACACCATTAAATTAAATGTGACGCGGCCCCAGTTATTGCAGGGATGAGAGTGGTAAAATGATTAAGCAACGGATTAGGAAGGTCTATCAACAGTTACTACCGCTACCCTAAATGTGTTAACAGGTTGCTAAACGGAATTGGATTTACTCAAAGTAAAACGCTTACAAGTACTGGTAATATTCGTTATAGTGAATTTATTATATTTAAAATAACTGTTTGGTTTTAGCATTGTACATTAATCAACATAAAATCATTTTCTATCGCAATGGCTATTCACTGCTTGCTAACGTCTCAGGCACGACTAAATCTATTATATTAAATGATGTCGATTTATTTGTTTTAGGCCATATTGCCAGAAATGAAAATGCAGATGACATAATGCAAATTATCTTAGCCGATCCTGTGTTGAACACTCACTTTCCCAATGTGAGTGAGCAACAAATAAATAGTCGATTTGTACAATACAAAGAGGTTGAAGCCATTGTTGATAAGCCATCGCTTAATCCACCCGAAGTGTCGTTTGAGGCTTTTGTTGAAAACACTCATCCAGTAGAAAATGACCAACCTGAACCTCAGCTACGAGCACTTCGGTTAAGCACTCATTTGGGTATAGTCCCCACACCACAAGGGTATGCAGCATGGTCTGTACCACAAAACGGCTTCCTTGCTCTGAGCGTGGTTGAGGTAATCTTATTGCTCGCTTTTGGTGATGGTAAATCAGTAGCTAATGTGATGGCTGAAAAAGCCAATTTACAATTAAGCGTTGATACAATAACCACGATGTTAAAGAAATTCACTGACGCTGCTTGGTTGACTTCAATGAAAGATAAAGTAGAGGGCACTGAGCCTGTCCTTATTCCCTTTAACACAATTACCGAACATTCATTAGGGCATGCAACTGATTGGCAAGCCTTACCAAAATCAAATAAAATCCCAGTATACTTTGTCCCTCATATGGAAAACCATTTTCCATTAGCCTTAGGCGTTTTATATAGTGCATTAGTCGCCTATAAAAATGCTGAGTTGTTACAACGTTTTCAATTTATTCCACTTAATTACCTAGCACCTCAAGCACTTTTTGACGGCCCATATCGCAAGTTTGGGCCTGGAGTGTGGTTGTTTTCAAATTACATGTGGTCGATAGATGTGAATATGCAAATTAGTCACTTTGTCAAACAGCATAATAAAGTTAATTTAATGATACACGGAGGGCCAAGTACGCCTGATTATCAACAAGCTTGTGAAGACTTTATGACCGAGCATCGTTCAGTTGATGCAGCCGTTCACGGTGAAGGTGAAGTGACTATCACTGAAATTTTTGACTGCATTGATGCTTCAGTCAATAGGCAACTAACGACGAATATTTCGCAACTAGCAAAAGTGGCAGGGTTAACTTATCGCGAACCCATGACCGGAAGATTAATGCGCACCGGCCCACGTGAACGAATGAAATCACCTGATGATGTGCCTTCACCGTATTTGAATGGTTTGTTTGATGGCTACAATGGCCGTATTGAAGCGGCCATTATTGAAACGAATCGAGGCTGTCCTTACGGTTGTACTTTCTGTGATTGGGGATCGGCGACTAACCAAAAAATTCGCAAGTTTGACCTACAACGCGTGATGGATGAAATCACTTGGATTGGCAAAAACAAAGTCCGTGTAATGTGGATTGCAGATGCAAACTATGGCCTATATGATCGGGATATTGAAATATCTCAATTTATTGTAGATATCAAACGTAAGTACGGGTACCCGCAGGAAATTGTGGTTAATTATACAAAGAATTCAACATGGCGCTTAGTTGAAATTATTAAGATATTTACTGAAGGCGGTATTATCGGGCAAGGTATTATTTCTATTCAAACCACTGATGAAAAAACCTTAGAAGTCATAAATCGCAAGAACATTAAGACACAACGTTATGACGAACTCGCACAAGCTTTTACTGATTTGAATTTGCCATTATCAACCGATTTAATGATAGGTTTACCCGGCATGACTATTCAGTCATTTATGGCTGACTTACAACGCTATATTGATATGGATGTCTCAGTAAAAGCGTATCCAACACAGCTTCTGCCCAATAGCCCAATGGCTGAGCCCGGCTATATGCAAAAATATGAAATTAAGGCTGATGAACATAATTTCTTAATATCTACTTACAGCTATACTCAAGCGGATATTCAGCGGATGAAAAAACTGTATGAAGTGTATGTTATGGCCGATGGCTATAGTTTACTCCGTTATGTCATCCGTTTTATGCAATGGGAATATGCGATTGATGCGAGTACTTTTATAGAAAATCTGCTTGATGATTGTGTGGCTGAACCAAACGCATACCCTCTATTAACTTGGGCAGTGCATTTCTTCAATCAAGATAAATCAATGCCAAGCGGGTGGACTGCCTTTTACCAACAGTTAAAGGATTACATTGTGGCGCGCTATCAAGTGGCCGATAATAGTACCCTAGACACGATAATCAAAGTAAGTCAGGCAACCATGCCAGATGATGCTCAGAACTACCCAATTTCACTTAATTTAGCACATGATTTTCATGCTTACTTTCGGCAAAATAAAGAGTCCTTTAAGGCATTACATACCTTCGCTCAAAGCGCGATGGTTTTTTCAGATCCTAACCGATTGTCTAACGTTGACTTGAACTCAGCTCAATACGATAGCCACCAATATTTTTGGGAATTGTACAGCTCGGTCGCTCGACCAAAATCCCTAGCGGAATTTGCAGCTTGACACTTAATGGTAACAACTTCATTTTTAACGTTACACCTTAACTAGTTTGTTAAGGTGTTTTTGCATCACGTCTTTGTGCACTTGTTTTCACCATTGAGGGACAAATACTTTGCAAAAATCATCGACATCACAAAACATCTTAACTAATTTACTGATGCCTGTTCCTTGATAGATTGATTTTTTGTCAAAAATCAGCTCTTGAAATAGGCATTTCGTTCCAGCCACAGGTACTGTCGTTTTTAGATATTTTTATATTATTCATATCCTAGTAAACCATCTTGATGAGTGATGTCGACAGTGCGCAATACTTGGGTTTCATAGTTGCGTGATCGCACATTTGACACAGTCACATACTCCCCACGTGCACCTTTGTGATTGACTCGTAATCGAATAAAGCCAAGGTGGCGGCCATCACTCCAAATGATCTCTTCGTTGTTGGCAGTATTGAGTGCGTCGAAGCGCTGCATGACCTCACCTCCTAGACTTTCCATAATTGAACGAGGTGACGTCACGCCAGTCGCACCAAGCTCTACGCCCATCGATTGACCGCGGTCGTCGAACAACTTATTCTGCCAGAAACTATGGCTGTCACCCGAGATTACGAGTAAGTCTTGAACATTAGCGTCTTTGGCAATCTGATAAAATCGTTCACGGGCCGCAGGGTAACCTGACCAAGTATCAAGGTCTGAGGGCAAGGAATATTTTCCAAGATGGGTACGTTCAACCAGCTTTTGTTGTTTTTCTAGACTGAGTTTGTCACGTAAGTTATTGAGTATGGGGTCGTCTAAATTCGGTGCGATTGATTTAGCTATAACCGATTGATTACCAATGATGCGCCAGCGACGCCCAGCACTGACCGATTCATTGAGTTCATCTTTTAAGAAGACTTGCATCTCCTTAGATAACATTTCGCGATCGGCTGCATTAATGACATTTTGTGAAAACGCTTTAGCTTGCTTTTTACTTTGAATATTCGGCAAATGTTGATTATAACTGATTTGCTGGCTTCGGCCGGTATGCCGACTTTCAAGTGTGATCAGGCTGGCAAGATCGCCAAATTTATAATGTCGCCAATATTTTGCCCGGTCGCTCACTTGGACAGGATCACGCACTGGCATCCATTCGTAGTAAGCTTGCAGTGACGCAAGTCGCCTTGCCTCCCAGCTTCCCTCATTCAGTTGATGATTCTTGGCGCCGGCCATCCAAGGATTATTAGCTGTTTCGTGATCATCCCAGATGACAATCAATGGATGCCTAGCATGCATGGCGAGTGAGCCTTGATCTGTTTTGTACTGGGCATGACGTTTTCTATAATCATCAAGAGACAGTGTTTCATGAGCAGGGTGATGCTCTCGTCCGATACGTTTTCCCATTTCACCACCAAATCCCTCAACACCGTACTCATAGATATAATCACCCAGGTGCACCACTAAATCTATGGACGCGTCTTTTGCAATCGCATCATAAGCATTAAAATATCCAAACGGATAATTAGAGCAGGTGGTGACTGCCACAACTAATTGTTCAACATGTCCAACAGGTAGCGTTTGAGTTTGACCAGTGGGTGAAATAGAATCTGCGACCGCAAATTTATAGAAGTATGATTCTCCAGGCTTTAAATCATCAGCGACTATTTTAACAGTATGATCTCGATGAATGTCTGTGTTGAAGACACCGCTGCTGACAACATGTTTGAAACTTGCTTCAGTAGCAACAAACCAATCCACCTTAACTGGAGTTGTTAAGCCACTTACTCGCGTCCAGATCACCACACTACTTTGGTCTGGATCACCGCTTGCCACGCCATGAGCAAAAATAACCTGATTGCCTAATTCGCCCTGAGTATCGCAACTTGTAAAGGGCAATAAGGCAACGCTAGAAACTATTTTCATTGCTTGTCTGCGGGTTACTTTTTTAGGCATTACATATTCTCCAAACGATAATGAGTCAACCTCGAATTATCGTATTATTGAGTGAAATTCTAGGCAGCGGCATGCACTGATAAAGAACAAAAGTGGTTTGCTATTATGGCTTCAAAACATATAACTTCATCAGTGCCAGCCAAACCTATTGGCACGATAAGGAAAAAGGGATACTTTGGGTGTTTTGTTACCGAGTAAGTCGGCAATAATATCACCACTAATTGCCGCTAATGTCATACCTAAGTGTTGATGACCAAATGCATAGACTACATTCTGGCTCTTACTTGAGTACCCCAGAACAGGTAAAGAGTCAGGCAGCGAAGGACGATGACCTAACCAGACTGATTCTTCATGAATTTCAAGCTTAGGTAGCATATTTTTAGCCACTGGTAAAAGTTTACGAATTCTGCTGTAGTCCGGTCGTGCATGCAAACCGGCAAATTCGACCTGACTTATGAGGCGTATACCCTTATTCATAGGTGATAATACGAAATCATTTTCGCCATTAACAATCGGCCTACTAATCAGCGAATGGGTGGACTCAGGTAACATCAAATGATAGCCGCGTTCAGACTCTAGGGGAATATCATCCCCTAATTGTTTCGCCAGACCACGGGACCAAGCACCAGTTGCAATCACCACTTTTTGACTGAGTAATTCACCTCTTTTACCTTTAAGTTGAATAACGCCATTAATATCTTGTATTGCATCAACATTAAATTGTTGATAACGACCGCCACGCCTGACTAATAAATCAACCATGCCTTGCACCAGTAGCTGCGGATCATTCACATTTAAGCTATCGTCTTGAAAGAAACCGTGCTTAAACGTTCGGGCTAAATGGGGTTCAAGATCATGAATTTCAGACGCATTTAAGCATTGGTATTTTGTGCCCATCTGATCCAAGATTTGTCTTGAACGCAGGGTCCCATGAAACATCTGATCTGATTGATATACTTTGAGCCATCCCTTCGCATTGAAGAATTGACTAAGGGTTGTATCCTGGGTTAATTTGCGCCAGCTTTGCACCGCATGTTGTGATAGGGCGTGCAAGTTTTGGGCATTTTTGTTGACTGAAGAAGTGCGGCTTTGCCACATAAAACGCATAAGCCAAGGTAAAACTTTAGGGAAATAAGAGGGGCGAATACATAAGGGAGAATTGGATTGACTGAGCATTTTGATGGCATCGAAGAATATGCCTTGAGTGGCTGTGGGTACACAAGAACCATTAACTATTGCACCAGCATTACCAAATGAGGCGCCTGCACTTGGCCGCTCTCTATCGAGTAACAGTACCTCGTGACCTCTTTGTTGCAATGTTAACGCAGTCGCAGCGCCAATCACCCCTGCCCCGATAATGGTTATGTTACTTGTCATCGGCTAGCACTTTTGGATTATTTTAAAAATCCTTTCACCTGAAAGTTGGACTTCACAATAAGTAAAAACCAATACCTAGGTACTGGTTTTTACTTCCATAACTAAATGTACACTAACTTAAATTAGCTTAGCTTAGAAACGATGTGAAACTTTTGCATACATAAAGCGACCATTGAATCCGTATGGTGAAGTTGAAGCATACGAGCGACCAGCAGGTGCACCTAAAGCAACAGGACCATTATCATCAGTCAAATTATTAATACCGACAGAAATAGCTGTTCCGCCATCAAAGTTATAAGCAAATTCAGCATCTAACAGAACAACAGCATCGCCAGTAATATCTGGAGAGAATTGGAACCATTCTCCATAATAATTTGCTCTTGCCATTAATGTCCAATCATCAGCAGAGTAATCAACTGTAAATGAACCTTTTTGCTCAGGTAATCCGCGCTCTAAACGGTTTAATTTAGTTTGACTGACATTTTCACCAAATTTATCAACAGTGGTCTCAGTCCAGTTGTAGGCAAGTGCATACTTCATACTGCCGCCAAAAGCGTCAATCGAATAGTTAGCAACTACATCAATACCTTGAGTGGTTGTATCAAAGTCATTAGTAAAGAACTTAACTTTAGCCAAACCTATTGCATCTGTTACTCCCAAAGCAGCTAATTCAGCTCTATCATTATCATCGAGTGCAACGGCTGAAGTCTGCGTGATCCTGTCAGTCACTTCGATGTTGAAATAATCGAAAGTAAGGAAGAAGTCACCGTCTTGATAAACACCACCAAACGCATAACTGGTCGCTTCTTCAGGTGTTAACTCAACGCCACCAAATCTGACAGAAACAGGATTAGTTGGAGGTAATGTGGCTATATCAACCAATTCACCGCCATCAAACTGTGTTTGCACAGATCGAACATTGCTTTGTCCAATAGTGGGTGCACGGAAACCAGTACCAACAGAGCCTCGGATTTTGAATGAATCAGACAATTCATAAATGCTCGCTAGTTTCCAGCTAAAGTTAGAGCCAAAATCGCTAAAATCTTCAAATCTGAATGCGACTTGTGTCATAAACGCATCACTAAATTGTGCTTCTGTGTCAAAATATGCCGCTTTACTGGTACGTGATGACGAGCCTGCATCAGCTGGTTTAAAGCCTGGAAAACCATTTGAGCCGATACTAAAACCTTGATCTACAAGAGGCCCTAATTTAAACGACGCTTCATCACCTGCGGTAATGGTAAAGGTCTCTTGTCTAAATTCAACGCCGTATGATACAACTAACGATTCTAATCCCAATATTCTGTCTACTTCTTTAGAAAAATCGGCATTCAATGATTTTTCTAATTGCGCATAGGCGCCAGGAGTAAATTCAGTTGGCGTATCTGGACCTAGAGAAGAGTTGATAGTGTTACCTATACGAAACTCTGTCGAATGCTCACCTACGCCAGCACTGAAATCGTATAGTACGCCGTTGCTGAATTCGCCACGTGTTCCTACAAATAAAGATAGGTCAACTACGTCTCCACCAAAAAACGGTGTAAAGCCACCTGGAAATCTTAGATTATGAGCATAACAATTAGCACCAGATAATGAGGCAAGTGCAGCCGCATCGGGGGCGTTATCGACGATAGCAACCACTGGACAAGCCGAATTATCAGTGGCACCAGGAGTTAAGTCAGCGGTAAGAATAGAAGCGGAACCATCTGCAAGCGTTGGTCCTCCAAATACTCCACCACGGGTATTAGGGTTACGAAAATAGAAACCACCCTCAACCGTTTTTTCTGACCAATTACCAAACAGGTAAGCTTCACTGTCACCATCTAAATCAATACCGGCGTTAACAAATAACTTCAAATCATCTGAAATTTCAGGTGAGCCCCAAACCTGAGCGGCTGGTGTTCTAACGTCACTATTACCGGCATCAATCAAACCTTGTGCATCGCTACGTTGAGTACTTCTACTCGTTGCATCTTGCTGGTTAGACTCAAAGCTTAAGTTGATAAAACCATTGTCACTTAAAGGTAAACCCACATTACCTGATATTGTTATTAATTCTCCATCACCTTCAGAGAACGCACCCATTTTGGCTTCAATCATGCCGCCAGAGTCGTTATCATTAAGCACAAAGTTAATTACACCAGCAACTGCATCTGAACCATATTGTGCCGATGCACCATCGCGTAATACTTCAACTTGTTTTAAAGCAATCGCGGGTATAGTCGATACGTCTGGGCTTTGAGCACCGTCAGCGATACCACCACCTGAAAAGGCAATAATGGAACCTTTATGACGACGTTTGCCATTGATTAACACCAAAGTCGAATCAGGAGAAAGACCACGTAAATTTGCAGGCCTTACAATCGTTGCACCATCAGAAATGGCTTGAGCATTAACGTTATATGAAGGCGTTACCGTTCGCAAAAGTGTCGCCATGTCTGAAGGCCCATTAGCCATCAATTCATTACCACTAATTACATCTATGGGCACGGGTGAGTCAGCAACAGAGCGAGGGGCTGCGCGTGAACCTACCACCACTATCACTTCAGCGTCATCTTTCTTGTTCTCTTCTTCTGCGGCCATCACTGGTAGTGCGACGCAGGTCATTCCCATAGCAACTACTAAATTTTTTATTATAAATTTTTTAGACAATTTCTTATCCTCTGGAAAGAGTTATAATTATATTCTAAGTTATGTGTGTACTTAGTTTGTAAATTAACGCCTCGTTAAACTGGCATTCACCTGTCCAAACACATTAATTCAACGCTACTATGCGCTATCTTTGGTTCATAAGCTATAATACGATAGTTGTATTGTTCATATAATATAACGAGCCCACCTTAAGTTCATGATGTAAGTCGTTAATAAGCTTAATTCAAGCTGTAAACATGTTTTGTCGATTTTAAGCCAGCTGTTCTGAATTGATATCAAAATAGGTTGAATTTCTTGTCAATCAAACCTGTATTTAAGACTTTTTAACCTTTATTATTAAGCCATTAGGGGCCGGTTGGGTCTCGTTGAGCCATTTATTAATGAGGTGAGCTATACGTTTATTGTCGTTTTCTGCGTAAATTAAAAATAATTTAGCCATGCTAGGCTTAGCCTTTACCTTAGGCTGTTGTCGAGCAAACAATTTCCCCAGTGGTGACTGATATACATCTGATTTAGGGCTATTTGCCATCATTTTATTCCTCCTTGCTGCCAGCCTTTATATCTTTAGCAAACAATAATAAAAATACGCCCAGCATGATTGCCATATCAGCAACGTTGAAAATACCCGTTCTTAGAGAGCCAATGCCGATATTTAAAAAGTCGATCACTGCGCCATTGTTGACAGCCCTATCGAAAAAATTACTAATGCCCCCTGAAAAGATGAGCATTAACGACGATAATCCATATGCGGTTTGTGTCTTTGTTCTTAAGATATAAATCAGCAAGCTTGATAAAATCAATCCCACCGCACAAACGAATATCCAGAATTTGGCTGAGTCTGACATACCGCTGCCTAAACCTAAGAAAGCGCCCGTATTTTCGGCATACCCAATACGGAGTATATCACTCCAATAACTGGTCATTTCAAACTTGGGTAGGTACTCAGAAGCATACCATTTGGTACCTTGATCAATTCCGATAATCATTAAACAAATAACCGATATCATTTGTATGCGTTTTAATAAGTTCATTTTTTGTATTCTGCCGTGATTGAATAAATTAGCGATTTGAGTCCAGATTATCCACGCTCCTCCAGTCCCAGTCCATAACGAGATGTCCTTAGACTAAACTATTTTACAAAATAGAAGTTAACAAGCGGTTAACAGTTAATTAACACATAGTTATTAAATATCTATTTTGATTCTAAAAGCAGCACTCAAATTATTGGCAAGCTGTTGTATTATTTAATAAATCAACAAAAGTTGGATTGTTAAATGAAAAAAATTGAAGCCATAATTAAACCTTTTAAGCTTGAAGATGTGCGTGAAGCATTAACTGAGGCCGGGATTTCAGGGCTAACCGTAACAGAGGTAAAGGGTTATGGACGTCAGAAAGGTCACACCGAAACTTATCGTGGTGCAGAATACAAAGTAGATTTTTTACCCAAAATCAAGCTTGAAATTGTACTAACAGATGAGCAAGTTGAACGTTGCATCGAAGTTATCATCGCCACAGCCAATACGGGTAAAATTGGTGATGGTAAAATTTTTGTCTTTGACGTGGTGCGCGCTATACGTATCCGTACCTCTGAAGAAGGTGATGAGGCTGTATAGCCGATACATTCTCACGACACATTACCCACAGACACCCTAAACATATTATTTTAATTATAAACTGAGAGCCCACATGCAAGATATTAACAGCGCCGTTGAAACACTGGTGCAAAGCTCCAATACCTACTTTTTACTGATCGGTGCGATCATGGTGTTTGCCATGCACGCAGGTTTTGCGTTTTTAGAAGTCGGTACGGTGCGCCACAAAAACCAAGTCAACGCCTTAGTGAAAATCATTACTGACTTTGCTGTTTCCTGTATTGCCTACTTTTTTGTTGGATATTGGATAGCCTACGACGTCACATTCTTCAGTAGTGCCCAGGAGCTTGCCAACAACAACGGTTATGACTTAGTGAAATTCTTTTTCCTAATGACCTTCGCCGCAGCTATCCCAGCCATCATATCTGGAGGCATTGCTGAAAGAGCAAAATTTTATCCCTTTTTGATTGCCTCAGCCATGATCGTTGCCGTGGTATATCCATTTTTTGAAGGATTAATTTGGAATGGTAACTACGGTTTTCAAGCTTGGTTACAACAAACCACAGGTGCCAGTTTCCATGACTTTGCAGGCTCGGTGGTGGTACATGGTATGGGCGGTTGGTTAGCCCTAGTAGGTGTTTACTTTTTAGGGCTACGTAAAGGCCGTGAAAAAGACAATAGACTTATCGCTTTCGCTCCGTCAAACATCCCGTTTTTAGCCCTAGGTACATGGATATTATGTATTGGTTGGTTTGGTTTTAATGTTATGTCGGCTCAAAGTATGGACGGCATCAGTGGCTTGGTCGCAATGAATTCGCTTATGGCTATGGTTGGCGGTATTTTAGCGGCGTTGTGGTTTGGTAAAAATGATCCTGGTTTTATTCATAATGGACCTTTGGCAGGCTTAGTTGCAGTATGTGCAGGTTCGGATGTGATGCACCCTATTGGCTCATTATTTGTAGGATTAATAGCTGGCTGGATTTTTGTAAAACTGTTTACCGTTATGCAACAAACAAAAAAAATTGATGATGTGTTAGGCGTATGGCCATTACACGGTGTATGCGGAGCATGGGGTGGTATTGCCGCGGGTATATTTGGCCTTGAATCATTAGGTGGGTTAGGCGGCGTGTCTTTTATCGCACAAGTAATAGGCACCGTTGCAGGCATAGTGGTTGCATTAGTCGGTGGCTTGGTGGTTTATGGGCTTCTCAATAAAGTGACAAACATTAGACTCACTGAGGAAGAAGAGTTTGTAGGCGCCGATTTGAGTATTCATAGTATCGGGTCAGTTAATCACGATTAAAGCCGAATCATCATTCAAGGGACTTCATGGATGAAGTCTCATAGATATTAACCGTGACTAACAAATTTAATCTTACCCATTTTTAAACCGACGAAATCTTTATCTTTTATATAAATACCATACAGTTAGGTATATATAGACATGAAAGGTAGTTACAGTGTGATGCTCATAAGTCCGTTAGCCGTCATCATGGGGATAAAAGACTTTAAACAAAAACGATTGCCTGCACCTCTTGGTTTTATGGGCGCGTTAGGTGTTGGCTTAAGGATCAGCCTGATTGCCGCGCATATTTTTGCATTGTATAGTGGGTTTTATTTAGTATTTATCAACCCAACATATACAGCCACTTACATATAACATTCCAAGCAAAAAACTAACTCAAGTGTTCTAGAAGCAAAGATAATAGAGCAACAGCTTCCAAAATTAGCGGATTACGCAGAATTAGTGAGTAACAACTTCACACAGTCTATGGTGATGTTTGCCTCGGTGTTTGTGATTGGACTGCTGTTTTCTGTGGTCGGTGCTTGGGCACTTCGCACTCCGCAAAAATAACCCACAACACATAACGAAGAGAATACAATGGAATTAGGTCAATTTCCCCTCAACCATCATATTAAAATTTAATTAAGTTACAAACCTTTTATGAAAACTTTGGTTTTAAAGCTCGCCCAAAATGTGGCTCTATCGCAGATAAATATCTTGTCCTACATAAAAGTTGCACAATGATGGATTTATTTGAGGGTTTGTTCAGGTCGAATATTTTTACCTTTAATCCAGCTGAGATGATCCCTTTTGAAACACATCATATCAAGACCACTGCACCAACTCATGCTGACTCAGGCCCTGCACATTGTGTGTTGCAAGATCCTGATGGCAACCCCATCCTATTTAACCAGTTTTAGAGGCCACTATTTATTATGTCTGATGAATTTATCTGTTGGAATTGTAACCAAGCGCTAATCAATGTCATCCTGCCGATGTCAAGACGTGAAGAGTGTGACAAATGCAAAGCAGATCAGCATGTGTGTAATATGTGCCTGTACTATGTCAAAAGCCGCTGTGAAGAAGAACGTGCTGAGCATATAAGCAATACCGAACGGGCTAATTTTTGTGATTATTTCAAACCCAGTAATACAGTGTTTAAAACAGTTGATAAACAAAAATCAGATAAGGCTAAAGCTCTGCTTGCTGAGTTGTTTGGTGATACCGTTGTTGAACAAACACCCTCAGATGAAGACCTATCCCCCGGGGAACTGGCTGAGAAAAAATTACGAGAAATGCTAGGCGGTTAACTTCATTTCCAGATAAAAACCTGGGGCTAGCTGAAACAAACGCTTATCATTTATGTTGATACTTTTTGTCATACTCAGTGTTGAGTTCAATGCCTTTCTCATACAATCTATTCATCTGTTTGTCAGAGCGTTTAAAGTAATATAGCCACTTTACATACTGATTTCTTAACGCTTGGCGATAGACTCCATGAGCCTGAAAACGTACCGCAGAGGTTTGGCTGATAAAAGGTAACCTGATAGGATTTGCCTGTTCTTTTAGCCTTAAACATATTTCAGTATCTTCAAAAATGTCGATTTCCGGTAGGAGTCCCACATCCAATAAAAGTTGTTTTTGTGCAAACACACAGTGATCTAAATAATATATGCCGCGCCGTCCTCCTCTTATATGATTAGAATACCAAGACGTGAAATTAAGCAGAGGATGAGATATTGAAAACTGATGGGTAAAGGCACCCCAACGTATCTCGGAGGTAAGGTTAGTTAAAGCTTGAATACCCTCAACATCCACTAAACTGCGTGGGTGGTGAAGCAACACCATATCAAATTTAGCATGTTTGATACCTGCATTTAATCGACCTGCCCGCGAGCCAATATCAGTGGCAATTAACTTGGCAGTAGACTGCTTAATTATCGAAATAGTATCGTCTTGACTTCCTCCATCCACACAAATGACTTCTATATTAAGCACCCCAATATAGGTATCCAGTATCTTAGACAGATAACCGGTTTTGGATTCATTTAACGTAGGGATAACAATACTCAGCAAGACAATGGGCTCCTTTGGATTGTAACTAGACAGACCTAAATTAGTCGTCAGCGAACATAATAAACGTTAGAGTTTATCCAGTGTAATATATTTGTTATATTTTAAAGGAAGGTTTACGAAAAAATTAGTCGGTGTTTTTTTGGCACTTTATGTTTAAGTATTTGCTCGCCAAAAATAGGCAGCGAGAAGAGGCAAAGAGAAATAGTGCGCAGATATAAAACAAAACCCACAACAGTTCTAACGGCTACACAAGCCAAAGACTTTAGCAAACACTGCATATTTTAATCTTCAACCGTGACCCATTTTTTAAGAAAGAGATGAATATGCCCCTCCAATTGATGGTGCTGCGGGTATCTGTAATGACTTCCCACTTGTCCGTTTAAAACGTAAGAAGTACAAATAATGAAAACAGTATTAATAACAGGTGGTGCTTCAGGTTTAGGTGAAGCGCTGGCATGGCACTATGCCAAACAAAATTTTGAAGTGTGTATTGTCGATCTAAACGCACAGCGCGGCCATAAAGTAGTCGACCGCATCACTCAGTCAGGTGCTGCGGCCTTCTTTTTACCGTGCGATATCACCGCCGAAACTGACATTGAAGCACTAAAAGGACAACTTCAATCCCGTTGGAATAAAGTGGATGTGTTAGTCAACAATGCAGGTGTTGCCACTGGCGGCGCTTTAGAATTTGAAGATATACAACAGTGGGAATGGGTCATCAATATCAATGTATTGGGCATGGTTAGAATGTGCCGTGCTTTTGTCCCTATGATGAAGCAACAAGGGGCAGGAAAAATAGTGAATATAGCGTCCCAAGCCGGTATTACACCGGCACCATTGATGGGTAGCTACAATGCGAGTAAAGCAGCAGTCGTCAGTTTTTCTGAAACGATGCATCTTGAGTTACAAGGCAGTAAAATCCACGTAAGTGTGGCTTGCCCGGGCTTCTTTTCCACAAACCTAGACGAATCAATGCGCAGTAAACAGCCCGGCGTGGCAAAACTTGTGAGTAAGATGCTGCATACCTATTCCGATATCACCGCAGCTCAGGTAGCTCAAGCTATTTACCAAGATAGTGAGGCTCTGAAGTTTATGACCATCACTCATAAAGATGGGCGTTCAGCCTTTCGTTTTAAACGTTGGTTACCACCCATGCGTTATTTGGCTATGATGAAAAAACAACTGAAAAACTTTCAGCCCAGAGCCTAATTTCTTGAGCAATACTGATAAACACAACGTAATGAACACACCAGGCCTAATCAGAAAGCCCGAAGAGCTGATTGTAATGGCTCTCGTTCATTGGCTTGAAAGCAACACCCCAAGTCTCAAAGATAAGCCAACCGTCACATTTGCTAGGCATGTTGACCCGCGACTAAGTGCTTACCTATTACCTTGAAAAACTGGCTTTAAAGTTGACCATTTTGCCTTTTATGAAGCCTATGGTTTATTCAAGTTAGCGGCGATTATGCAACAAATATAACATTTCACCACAGAGGATGAAGAGCGATGCAAATAACAATAATAAGAGAATGCACAAGATGATCAGACAAAATATTTTAATCACCGGCGCTAGCTCTGGCTTAGGTAAGGGCATGGCTATCGAGTTTGCCAAGATGGGCCGTAACTTAGCCTTGTGTGCGCGCAGAATGGAAAACCTAGAATCACTAAAACAAGAATTGTTGATCATTAATCCCGATATTAAGGTGTTTATTCGCTCCTTAGATGTTAACGAGCACGACCAAGTATTTGAAGTCGTTAACGCCTTTGCTGCAGATTTAGGTAAACTTGACCGCGTGATAGTGAATGCTGGAATGGGCAAAGGGGCCTCGTTAGGCACTGGGTATTTTAAAGCTAATAAACAAACCGCAGTGACCAACTTTGTGTCAGCTTTAGCTCAATGTGAAGCAGCCATGGAAATATTCCGAAGCCAAAACGCAGGCCACCTAGTCACTATATCCTCAGTCAGCGCAGTGCGCGGGGCACGTAGAGCCATGACAGTATATGCGGCCACTAAAGCCGCATTAACGTCACTCAGTGAGGGTATTCGTATCGATGTGCTTAACACCCCCATAAAAGTTACCACTATTCATCCGGGCTTTATTCGTACTGAAATCAACGAAAAAGTGAAAACAGTGCCTTTTATTGTTGACTTAGAAACAGGCTGCAAAGCCATAGTCAAAGACATCGAAAAAGAAGTGGCGAGTAGCTTTGTGCCAAAATGGCCTTGGGCTTTATTTAGGTACATTGCGCGAATAGCGCCATTAAGTCTGTTAGCTAAAATGAGTTAGGCAACAAGTTACAAGCTAGACGCTAAAAACCAATAAGATTAGGAATGATGTTCACATGACCGATTCGATTTTAACCCAAATCATACTGCCTTTAATATTGGCACTTATTATGTTTGGTATGGGGTTAAGTTTAACTAAACAAGACTTTTTAGAACTCGGAAAAGAACCCAAACCCGTTGCTGTAGGCTTATTTGGCCAGCTATTGGTGTTGCCGCTACTGGCGTTTGGTATCGCTATTTTCTTTGAGTTGTCTGAGCATTTAGCGGTAGGTATCATGATACTGGCGGCCTGTCCTGGTGGTATCAGCTCGAATATTCTCAGTCAATTAGCCAGAGCTAATTTAGCCCTGTCGGTCAGTTTAACCGCAGTGACCACATTAATATGTGTTGTCATCACACCGTTAATCATTCGTTTTGCCATTGAGCAATTTAACGATACCCCAGGTGAGACATTTTCTTTGCTGAGTACGACTATTGGTCTTATTTTTATGACTTTAATACCTGTGCTTTTGGGCATATTGATCAGGCACAAATTTGCATCTTTAGCGATACGCAGTGAGGTATTTTTTAGGCGCCTTTCTACGGCATTTTTAGTCTTTATGATTATTGCTATCACTTACCAAGAACGAACAACGCTTTTAAAATCTTTTGTGTTACTTTCAGAGGCTGTTATCTCATTAAATCTATTGGCGATAGGTACTGGATTGTTGCTAGGGTTAATGTTTAAACTGGTTAAACAAGATACTGTGACATTGGGCATTGAAGTGGGAGTACAAAATAGCTCGATGGCAATGTTAATTGCTATTACTTTTTTAGACAGACCCGATTATGCCATTGCAGCCGGGGTATACGGACTAGCCATGTATTTAGGTGCAGCAATATTAATCTTCGGCGCAAAACGTTGGCCTAAATAAGGCCAACTCATGACTGCTATTGATTAAACACGCTTCATAGCACAGATTTTATTGCCGGCAGGATCTCGCAAATATGCTAAATATAACTTCATCATTCCGCCATCTCGCACACCCGGTGCGTCTTCACAGGCTACGCCACCATTAGCTAAACCAGCTGCATGCCATGCCAATCCTTGCTCTTCGCTTTCAATGGCAAACCCCAAAGTACTGCCATTACCGTGACTGGCAGGCTCACCATCGATAGGCACACTCAAACCAAACACACCGGTTTTAGTGAAGTAAAAGCAACGACCTTTAGGATCAATCTTGCCTTCCTCATAACCCAATGCACCTAGTATAGCATCGTAAAATTTCTTTGATTTTTGTATATCGTTAGCACCTAACATAACGTGACTGAACATTTAACTCTCCTGAATTGAAAAAAGATAAAACAACAATATGCATTCTACCCATAGCCTGACCTGCTCTCACTTTTTTGCAGTGATAATCAACTGTTAGTTGTATGAAGGTTATGTTGACATTTATGCAGCCAACACTTTGTATTATCAAGATGCAAAATTAGACTCAGCAATCAATATCATGGCTAAAATGTCTAGCGTAATAGATGCAGAAAATGCTGATGTTTATGATATTGGTCAATCATGTCATTGATAACCGCTTGTTTCGACCAACCCATAATATCGTAATCTTGCCCACCTTCAGCTAAATGTACCTCTGCACGGCAGTAAGTATGCTCATCTGAACTCGCTAGTGATTCCTCGTTATCTGGAGAAAAACTAGGCTGCAGATATTTTTCACACTTTACCCCATACACAAAAGAATATTCACTGCCGTGCTGAACATTCAAACTCAACATACCTGATTCATTCACTATCTCAGATTCAACTTGATTACTCGCCAATTCTAAACGCACTTTTTCCATAGCGGGTCTTACATTATTATCAATAAATTTTGTAACCGCTGTTTTGTTAGGAAATTGAATAATAGACGATAGTCGCTGCTCCCAACCACTATCAGTCGTGGATGGATGAGGGTGTAAGTTCATCGCCAGACTGGCCTTTTTGTGGGTTTCAATTCGTAACGCTTTTATAAGCCCCACTAAGGAAATCAACAAGATAATGGCAAAGGGTAAGGCCGTGGCAATAGTCATAGTTTGCAAAGCACTGAGGCCACCGGCGGTCAATAATATTGCCGAAACAACTCCTACACCGATAGCCCAATAAATCCGTTGCCATACTGGTGTATCGTTTCTACCATGAGAGCAAAGCATATCCACCACCATTGCACCTGAGTCGCATGATGTCACAAAGAACACAATAACCATTAAGGTGGCAATAAAACTCAGAAACCCTTGAAACGGAAAGTTTTCTAAAAACACAAACAGGGCAACAGGCGCATTGGTGCTGACCATATCGCCTAATTTATCGACACCCTGTGTATATATAAGATCTATTGCAGAGTTACCAAATACTGTCATCCAAAATAACGTAAAAGCAGTGGGGATAACCAAAACGCCAATAACAAACTCACGGATCGTCCTGCCACGTGAAATTCGCGCAATAAACAGACCAACAAAAGGTGCCCAAGCAAGCCACCAGCCCCAATAAAAAATAGTCCATCCACCAATCCAATCCGTCTTGTCATAGGCAAATAGATTAAAGGTATTGCGCACTATATCGGACAGATACGCCCCAGTATTTTGCACATAAGCGGTTAGCAAAAACACAGTGGGTCCTAAAATCAGAATAAATAACAATAATCCAATTGCCAAAATCATATTCAATTCTGACAAGCGGCGTATACCCTTATCTAAACCTGTTGCCACTGAGACAATTGCCACTGCGATAATGCCTATCATTAAATAAATTTGGACAGGTATCGACTCTTCTAAGTCAAACAGATAGTTCAGGCCTGAGTTAATTTGCGCAGCACCCAGGCCTAGCGATGTAGCAATACCAAAAACAGTACTCACCACAGCAAGAATATCGACTGTATGACCGGCCCAGCCATAAATGCGGTCACCAATCATCGGATACAAAGCGGAGCGTAATGTAAGAGGTAAACTAAGCCTAAAACTAAAATAAGCTAATATTAATCCAACAACTGCGTAAATTGCCCAAGCATGTAAACCCCAATGAAAAAAGGTCATTTTCATCGCTTCTCGAACGGCTTCGGTGGTGCCTTGAGTCGCAGTAGGGGGGGATAAAAAATGCATCACAGGTTCGGCCACACCAAAAAACATCAGTCCGATACCCATACCTGCAGCAAACAACATTGAAAGCCAACTAGCTAACGAGTAGTCAGGCTTACAGTGATCGGGCCCCAGACGTATATCGCCAAAGCTAGAGAAGCCAAGATACAATACGGTGATAAGTATGATTGCCACCGATACCACATAAAACCAACTGCCGTTTTCAATAATGGTGCTTTGTAAGTCAGCAAAAAAAACATCCGCCGTTTGTGGCGCTATCAATGCAAACAAAACCAATACTAAAATCGATAAAGAAGAAAGATAAAAAACGGGGCGATTTAGGTGTTGGTCTATTCGGGTTAGAGCCACTTATATAAGCCTGTGTAACTGTTTATTGAGTCTCAATATAACCTAACTCACGGTCCTTTTAAACTCACAATATAATTAGGGTGCTACGCATTAAATATGTGTTCACCTTTTTGGAGACCTTGGAATCACTTTAGAAATAAGCATCTGAGTGTGATATGCTGTTATATGCCGCAGCGAAAAAAAATCGTATTGAAATTAAATATTGTAAGCATTGGGTCTAATAAAAATATCACCCCTTGGCAGTGCGTGCAAAAGACACAAAGGTTCTTAACACATGAACAAGACTAAAATCAGCTGTGCCATCGTCACAGCACTCGCTTTAAATCCAGCGATAGCTCAAGAAAAAACAGCAAAAGCACAAATAGAAACTATTCAAATTACCGCTACTAAAAGAACAGAATCAATACAGGATGTGCCTGTTTCTGTTTCAGCTTTAAACGGTGAAGCGTTGGAAGTTCTTGGCATTGAAAGCTTTAGTGACTACGTTGAATTTCTTCCAAACGTTATTTTCCAAGGCACTGGCCCTGGTCAAAACGAGATTTATATCCGAGGTGCAGCCACCTCACAAACCAACATTGCGGTATCTTCAGTACAGGCATTACAGCCGTCTGTTGCGTTTTATCTGGATGAGCAACCCGTTTCTATGCAAGGCAGAAACCTAGACGTTTATGCTGCAGATATGGAACGAGTCGAAGTATTACCTGGTCCACAAGGTACTTTGTTTGGAGCCAGTTCACAGTCAGGTACAGTGCGCATGATCAGTAAAAAACCTGATCACAGTGGATTTGCTGCCGGCTTAGATGTGAATATTGGTAGTACTAAAGGCGGCGAGATGAGCAATTCTGTCGAAGCTTTTATGAACTTTACGCCAACCGATGAATTGGCACTACGCGTAGTCGCCTACAATGACAAGCAAGGTGGATGGATTGATAACATCCTGAATAAACCTGGCGAAGGTGGTTACACAGGCAGTGCTGTAGTGATTGATAGGATATCAGGTGGTGTGCTTAGCGATCCACAGAATACGCCTGTCGTGCCTCCTAAAAATGACAGCTTAGTAGAAGATGACACTAACGATGCGATTTATGCAGGTGTTAGGTTTGGTATGTCATATTTGATCAATGAAGATTGGTCTTTGTTGGTACAACATACAGACCAGTCCTTAGAAACCGAAGGTGTGTTTGCTTACGATCCTAACCTTGAAGGCGAAAGCTCTGTTAACCGCTTTATTCCTGAAGACAATGATGATGAGTTTGGACTCACCACTTGGACATTAGAAGGCCGTTTAGACAAGCTTGAAGTGGTCTATACAGGCGGTTACTTAGACCGTGAAATCAGCTCTACTATCGATTACACCGGTTATACCAACGGCGGATTGTTTGCTGCTTATTATGTATGTAACCACTACGAAGCGGCAACGCCAGCAGATGAACGTTGTGTTGACCCAACTAAATACTATAAAGAACAAACAGATACTTCACGTGTCACACACGAGCTTCGATTTAATACTGATGCAGATAACGCATGGCGTGTCACAGCGGGTATTTTCTATGACGATCAAGAACTTGCAACAGTAGGTAAATTCCAAATAGCCAACACGGAATTAGGGTTTTTTACCGATTTAGGTAGAACATTAAAAGGCACTGAAGGTATTAATACTAATGGCGGCCCGTTCGAGTCAGAAGTGAGTTTTGTTAACGATGTCACTCACACTATCGAACAGATTGCTGTATTTGGTCAGGCTGAATACGATATCACCGATAAGCTAACAGCCACGTTAGGCGCCCGTTGGTATCAAATTGACGATACTTTTAAAGGGTCAACAACTACAGTTGACGTGAGCCGCAGAATTCGCGCGTTTGGTACGTTAGACGCGGCAGAATTGACAGCGGTAGGTGAAGATCCAGCGTCAATTCAAGAAGCCATATCAAGTGGCCAGTTGGATGTGAGCTTATTAGATACTGACGGCACGTTAACCGTTGACGATACTATTTTTAAAGCCTCGTTAGACTATAAAATGAATGACGACATATTGATATTTACCACTTATTCAGAAGGATTCAGACCACCGGTGACTAACCGTGTTGGTGGCGGTCTTGCAACGAATCAAAATGGTGCATTTGATGGCTTCAGAATACCGGTTTACTCGACTACCGATAGCCTTGATAACTTCGAATTGGGAATAAAGGGTGACTTTTTAGACGGGGTGTTACGTGTTAATGCCACAGCCTATTACTCTGAAATTACCGACTTACAAACCTCACGTTTTGACCCCACTAACATAAGCTTTTTAGTGTTTACCGATAATGTGGGTGATGCTGAAATTAAAGGATTAGATGCGGATATTACATGGTTGGCATCAGACAACTTGGTGATCAACGCAGCCTTTAGTTTACTTGATACAGAATTAACCCGAGTAAATGCTGAACTAGCAGGTATTGCACCTGGTGTAGGTGCACAACTACCTTACTCAGCTGAGTTTTCGGGTAATATTCGCGCCCGTTACTATTTCGAACTTAACGACGGTTACGAAGGTTATGTCAATGCATCTGTTAGTTACACGGGCGACCGTTTAGCCGGCATGACAATGGATGCATTCGTCACCGAAGACGCAACACGTTTAGTCTATGGAGTTAGTTCTGGCTTACCTATCCAAACAGAAGCAGCCGTTTTTGATGGCGTAACCTATGCTGACTCTAATGGTGCTACTTTCCAAGGTGGTCGTTATATTCAAGAGAGTTATGCGATAGCCAATGTATCTGTTGGCATTACCAAAGACGATTGGAAAGCTGAACTGTACATAGATAACCTGACTGACGAAAGCGCTGTACTTTATATAGATACACAGCAATTTACGCCTAAGGTTGTGACTAACCGTCCTCGTACATTAGGCATGAGACTGTCTTACGATTTCTAATAAGACATATTTGAAATAACTCATAAAGGCAAGCTTTCAGCTTGCCTTTATTTTTGGCTATTGAAAAATCGCGCAACAATCACAATTAACTCGTAGTATAAACATAATCATCTAGAGGTAACACGTGGCAGAAAACGTCAGTAAGCAAAGCAGCAAAAAAAACATCAAGATTGACGACATTAAACGTGCACTACAATCAGGTGATACTGACAAAGCCATATTAGTTTCGCAACAAGCACTAATCAACCTAGAGAATTCTTTAGAAAACACCCAAGAAAAGCTAGAAATATTATATATCCTGGCTGTTGCACAGCGTACCAAAGGGCTAATTGGTGAGGCCACTGAAACAGTCAAAATACTCATCGCTACAGATCCTAACTACGCCCGTGCCCATCAAGAAAATGGCTATTTATCACTTACACATAGTACAGGCAACAAACCCATTGCAGCTACAGCATTTGCAAGAGCCACTCGGCTTAACCCTGCATTGTTATCTAGTTGGCAAAAGTTAGCCCCTTTATACAGTGAACTGAACCATGACGAAGGACAGAAATTCGCTGCACAACGAATTAAATACCTGACTCAGTTGCCAGTGGAAATTCGTGGCGCCCGAGATCTTATGTATGAAGGAAAATTAGGCCTAGCAGACACTGTGTGTCGACGCTTCTTACAAAATAACAAACATCATGCTGAAGCCATGCTGCTGCTAGCTGAAGTTGGCATCAAATTAAAACTCTATCACAAAGCCGAATTTTTATTGGAAAGCTGCATTGAAATACACCCCAAGCATGAAGCGGCAAGAGCAGAGTTTGTTCAATTATTATCTAAATTAGGCAAATTTGGCCACGCCAAACTACAGGCCGATATTTTACTCAGCCAATACCCTAATAATCATCAATATCTTGCAGCAAAAGCCAGCGCAATGGTGGGGGTGGGTGAAGTGGAGCAAGCCATCGACCTGTATCAGCAGATTATAG
>ENA-OQVM01001756-OQVM01001756.1-marine-metagenome-genome-assembly--contig:-NODE-1756-length-27478-cov-5.449692_pt1 | contig 27478 bp, 25 predicted proteins | sample MGYA00237776_ERZ505498 | MGnify/ENA primary metagenome ERZ505498 (study PRJEB26159, sample SAMN06265151) | marine metagenome | isolation source: Helgoland LTER site | place: Germany:Helgoland, sampling...
CAATGCCAATTTCAGCAATGCCGATTTCAGTGAAGCCGATTTCAGCAATGCCGATTTCAGTCATGTAGTATGGCTTACCCAAGAGCAGTTAGACAAAGCCGCTCAACATCCAGAAGGTAAACCTCCAATTCTGCCCTTTGAGTTTAAGTGGGATGAGGATGCCGCTAAAAAACAATATATTGATTTTAGGCCCCCTAAATCTTAACGCTGTAAAACATCCTCTGCTGTTTGCTAAACCCCCCTCTACTCTGTTCTGCTGTCATATGCTGGTCTATCTAGCTGGGCTTATGACGGGGCCGGATATCATATCTGCCTTTATTGCATCACCATTTTGACCATCGGTTCGGCCTGTGGTAGTGCTCGGGGGCATTTCTTGTATTATGCGGCGATGAGGGGGCATAGCGCCTGTCTGATGCCTGCATTTAGCCTGTTGAAATGAGGGTGTGGTCCCGTGCTGGATTGAACGCCGTTTTCTGTCGTTAAAAATTCACTTAAGAGATGTAATATGGCAAAATCACTTCTGCGCGTTTGGCAATATGCTCTGGGGTCTTATTCTGATGATAAGACGGCACCCTATGATAAGCCGATGCTTATTATCAGAACATTTTGGGTTCTGCTTCACATCACAACCTGCTTATTTATCATTGCTGGCAATGGAAAAACGCTCGGTTTCTGGTAGAATCTGCCCAGTATTCCATCATAACTGACATATCGCTACCCTCTGCCAAACAGCCTTGCTCGGCCTTGGGGCGTGATGTAGCGTTTTGCCTTCGCTTATAACTCCGCTCTATGTGAACTGCAGAAATGCTATCCCCATGGCTGTGCCGAAGACAGCGTGTGACAGCATTGCAAGGACGCATACTTTTAGCGGGGTTGGGGTGTTGCGCGCAAACAGGCCTTTGCCAAGGGCGGGCAGGAAAAAACACCATGGCACAACAGAGCTTGCTATCCCAAAGATCAGGCCATCCTGCCAGTTATAGGACAGCATGTTCAGATTTTCAGCCAGCACCCAATAGGCAATGGCATAGCCAATCCCAACAAGGTAATGCACAATCCAGCCGAGCTTTACCTCACCAGCCAGTGCCGGCATGTCATCAATGGCAGGATTAATAAGAGCGCCCTTGGTAACCCCATAATAGGACCAGCGCCCCACAACGCCCCAGTTTGAGGCCGGAATATTGACTGTTACCTGAAGCAGCCTCTGCCAGATATCCATTGCGGCACAGGCACAAATGCCAGCTATGATAATCGCGGTGATTGACATTTTATATCCCTCTCATGACGTCACGGGGATGACTGTAAAGGCTTATTTGTTTGTCTTAAAGCTCCTTTTTTCCTTTTTGGACAGAGCTGTTTTCTGCTGGCAGTATTTTTCCCGATATCCTACAGTTTTTGCCATGATGCGCGCGTTAAGATGAGGAGGACGAGATGCCAGAACAGATAAATGCAGAGGCAAATGCAGAGATATTGTTTGATACGCTATTATTTGATGTTGCTGATAATGTCGCAACAATCACGTTAAACCGTCCGGAACATTTCAATGCGCTAAATTATCAGATGGCAGATGATTTACTGGCGGCCGCAATCCAATGTGATGAGCGCAGTGATATTCGGGCTGTTATTATTACTGGGGCAGGCGATAAAGCGTTTTGTGCTGGTGGTGATTTGCATTCTTTTCATGCTTACGCTCCTGACATGGCCTCTCACCTGAAATTAGTCACCCTGCTATTGCATGGCGCTGTCTCTCGGTTTACGCGGATGGATGCGCCTGTTATTGCGGCGATAAACGGCGTGGCGGCTGGGGCTGGTATTTCGTTTGTTGGATTTCCTGATTTGGCGATTGCCTCGTCCGAAGCGCGGTTTGTGTCTGCTTATACCGGATCTGGTCTCACGCCTGATGGCTCATCAACTTATTTTCTGCCACGCATTATTGGCCAGCGTCGCTATCTGGAACTGGCAATGACTAATCGCATGCTATCAGCTGATGAAGCAGCCGATTGGGGTTTGGTGAATAAAGTTGTGCCGCATGACAGGTTAAGGCAGGAAGCCCGCGCGCTTGCAACTACGCTTGCCGCCGGTCCATCGCGCGCCTTTGGCCGGCTAAAGGATATGGTGCATCACTCCTTTGGTGCCTCTGCTGAGGGCCAGATGGAACTAGAAGCCCGAATGCTGGCAGACTCAACAAAGACAGAGGATGGTAAGGCAGGTATTGCGGCGTTTGTCGGCAAAACAAAGCCAGTATTTTCTGGAAAATAAGGGTTAGGTAACGGTGCGGTTCTTTGTCCTACTGCGCCTGTTTATTGCTTTTTTACTGGCATGTATTGCGAATGATTATTACTTACATCTCTAGCGGGCAGTTATTGTCGCTGTTTAAGGTTTTTTGGGAGTGTGCTGATACCTCCTAAAATTTTAGACGAGGTGAGGGGCGGATTAGTATCTGCTGCAAGGGAAGTCACATACGAATGTCACTATTTCGTAATTTGTCGATTGGGATTGGGCAGGCTTATCATGTTGTGAGCCTCCAGCAGCGTGTCTGGCAGGCTGTGCTCATCTTGCTATGCCTGTTGCTCCTAGCGCCCATCTTGGCAGTTGTTATGTCTGCTATTGGCGATACAAGCGGTCTTCTGCGCCATCTTATCTCAACTGTTCTGCCGACTTACGTAACAACCACGCTCTCCTTGATGGCGGCAGTTGGCGTTATTGCTCTGCTGTTTGGTGTAACAACAGCCTGGATTGTTAGCCGGTATCAGTTTAGCGGCAAAAAAGTCATTGAATGGATGCTGGTTCTCCCCGCCGCCATTCCGGCTTATATTATTGCGTATTGCTACACAGATTTTCTTGAATATGCCGGCCCCCTTCAGACAGGCTTGCGGGCGCTTTTTGGCTGGCAGACGTCACGCGATTACTGGTTTCCTGAAATACGGTCTTTTGGCGGTGCGGCCCTTATGATGGCCTCTGTTCTGTATCCTTATGTCTATCTGCTGGCGCGGACAGCCTTTCGTCAGACATCACGCGATCTGTTTGAGATGACGGCTTTGTCAGGCCGGAATATGTTTGTCTATGCCGCTCTGCCGCTGGCACGTCCTGCGATTGTGGCAGGTCTCTCGCTTGTTTTAATGGAAGTTGTCTCTGATTTTGGCACGGTTGAATTTTTCGCTCTTGAAACGCTTACCCTTGGTATTTTCAATGTATGGCTGGGGATGAATAACATTACTGCGGCGGCTCAACTTGCTGTTTTTGCATTTATTCTGATTGGCGGATTGCTGATGATAGAAATTTTTGCCCGCTCGCGCGCCTCTTTCCGGCATGGTGGCAGCGGGCGGCATGGGGTTCCTGTTATCAGACTGTCTGGTCGTAAAGCTGTTTTATGTATTCTGTTATGCAGTGTTCCTATTATCATCGGGTTCGCTGGGCCGTTTTCTATTCTTCTTAGTTTTGTGATTGATGATGTGATGCGCGGCTTCCAGATAGCGCAGGCGGCTAATATTGGCCGTCTTGCTGCAAACTCGCTTCTGCTTGCGGCTGTGGTTGCAGGGCTAATTCTTGTGCTCAGCGTGATTATCGGTCTCATTGCAACCTATCAGTCAGGCCGGTTTGGACGGATTCTCTCGGCTGCCTCTGCCACAGGATATGCCTTCCCCGGTACCATCCTTGCGCTGGGCGTGTTGGGTTTTACCGGATATTGTGATGGATTATTTCAAACTGCCTTTTCGACCACATTATTTGCCGGTGGGTTTCTGGTGCTGATGCTCGGGCTTATTGTGCGGTTTCAGGCTGTTGGGTTTGGCGCTGTCATGTCAGGGCTTGAGCGGATGCCGCCACATATGATGGAATCAGGCCGTATTTTAGGGCATGGGTTTAGTAAGTCCGTGCGGTCAGTTATCTTTCCGTTGTTGCGAAGCTCAGTGCTTGTTGGAGGGCTTTTGGTATTTGTAGATATTTTAAAAGAGCTGCCTATGACATTGATTTTGCGGCCATTTTCTTTTGAAACATTCTCAACATTTACCTATCAATATGCCAAAGAGGAAATGCTGGAACAGGCTGCCATGCCAGCGTTATTTATTGTTCTTGCTGGTCTTGTGCCGGTGATGATTGCGAATTCTGCTTTGCGGGCAGGGACTTCCAATGTGTGAAAAACCTATCTCTCAGTTATTTGCGATTTTTTCGAGAGACGGTTAGATAGATAAAGATAATAACGCATTACGTTCACATTATTTTTTACAGGAAGATAGATTACCATGATTAAAGGTTTGATAGCGCCAGTGATGACACCGTTCAATAATCAAATGGCGTTGGATCAGGGGCTTTATAATGCGCTTGCGGCCCGCCTTCTTGACCAAGGATGTTCTGGACTTGCGCCATTTGGGACAACCGGTGAAGCGCTTTCTGTTAGCTCGCGTGAGCGAATGGATGCTCTTGAAGGGTTGGTTGCATCAGGCATTAATCCGTCAGTGATTATTCCGGGTACAGGATTATGTAATCTGGATGATACTGTTGAGCTTAGCCGTCATGCTCTTGAGCTAGGCTGTGCGGGTGTGATGACCTTGCCACCATTTTATTTTAAAGGTGTTTCGGATGATGGTTTGTTCAGTTATTACGAACAGCTCATTGCGGCGATTAACCATCCAGCCTTGAAAATCTATCTGTATCATATCCCGCAAGTATCGGGTGTTGGGCTTTCGATTGAGTTGGTGAGACGTCTGCGCTCGGCTTATCCAGATGTGATTGTTGGTATTAAGGATAGCTCTGGCGTGTGGGATAATACCGCTGAGCTGCTGAAAATTGAGGGTCTTATTGTCTATCCGGGGGCAGAATTGCCGGTGATTGACGCTATCAAGCTCGGCGCGCCGGGCTGTATCTCTGCTACGGCAAACTTAAACCCAACAGATATTGCGGCTGTGATTGACCTCTGTCATGAAGGACGGTGGGATGAGGCTGAAGCCTTGCATGAAAAGGTTAAAAAAGTCAGACTGCTATTTCAGGATTATGCGCCAATACCGGCTCAGAAAGCATTGATGGCACGTATTACTGGTGATGATAAATGGCATAATCTGCGCGCGCCTTTGCAAGCTATATCAGCTGATAAAGCTGCTGAACTTGCTACGGTTCTGACAACTGATTTTGGGTTTGATTTTGACTCCTAAGAGAAAAAAGAAGCGGTAAAATGTTTGATAAACAAAATATTTCTGATGCGATTTCAGTTCTGAAACAGCAATTTGGTGAGCGTCTCACCGAAGCAACTTCGGTACGCCAGCACCATGCGCAATCAACAACGCGTATGGCACAGCAATTACCAGACGCGGTTGTGTTTGCACATTCAAGTCAGGATGTATCAGACATTTTAAAAATCTGTAATCGTCATAAATGCCCAGTGATTGCCTTTGGGATTGGCTCATCACTTGAAGGTCATGTCAATGCCGCTCATGGCGGAATATCCATTGATATGAATAACATGAATAGTATTCTTCAAGTGAATAATGAAGATTTGGATGCTGTTATCCAGCCAGGTGTGACGCGTGAGCAGTTAAATGAATATTTGCGCGATTCAGGATTGTTTTTCCCTATCGATCCTGGTGCAAATGCTAGTCTTGGCGGTATGGCAGCGACGCGGGCGTCAGGCACAAACGCTGTGCGCTATGGCACGATGAAGGATAATATTCTGGCGCTTGAAGTTGTGATGCCGGATGGCCGGATTATCCGGACAGGTACACGGGCGCGGAAATCATCGGCTGGCTATGATATGACGCGTCTTTTTATTGGCTCAGAAGGCACACTTGGTATCATTACAGAACTCACGGTCAAGTTGCATGGCATACCGGAGAAGATTGCTGGCGGCATCTGTTCGTTTCCGACCATTAAAGCGGCTTGTGATGCCGTAATTTCTGTTATCCAATTTGGCATTCCTGTGGCGCGTATAGAATTGCTTGATGCATTGCAGGTAAAGGCCTGTAACGGCTATTCTGGGCTGACTTTGCCTGAAGAGCCGCTTCTTTTGATAGAGTTCCATGGCACTGAGGCGTCTGTTGCTGAACAGGCTGAATCTTTTGGCGATATAGCGTCTGAGCATACTGAGAGTGAGTTTGTCTGGACAACTAATACAGAAGAGCGCTCAAAACTCTGGAAAGCGCGGCATGATGCTTATTGGGCGTCAATGTCATTAATGCCGGGGGCTGTGTCTGTCTCCACTGATGTTTGTGTGCCTATCTCGCGTCTTGCAGAATGTGTTGAGCTCACTCGTATTGATATGGAAGAGCATGGTATTATGTCGCCTATGGTTGGGCATGTAGGGGATGGAAATTTCCATTGCTTGCCGCTGACCATGCCGGATGATGATAAGATGCAACAAGCCATCACAGATTTTTCCAAGCGACTGTCAAAACGCGCCATAGACATGGGCGGCACCTGTACCGGTGAGCATGGCATAGGCCAAGGCAAACAAGCTTATTTATTAGATGAGCTGGGCGATACTGTCGATTTTATGCGGCAAATCAAGACAAGTTTTGACCCGAATAATATTATGAATCCGGGTAAAATCTTCCTGTCATAAGCAGCGGTTAGACGCTTATAAACCCTCGCTTAGGCCGTCTAACCCTCGCTTAGGCCGTCTAACATAGTCATTACATCGGCTATCTGGTCATCACAATGCTCTAAACCAGTGTAGATGCGGATGATGTGACCCTCTGGCAGGTCAGGCCGGAGGCTACGCAGCTTTTCAGTGAGATGTGCCTGTTTGATAAGGCTTTCATACCCGCCCCAGCTATCGCCAATATAAAAGACGCTCATTGCTTCAATGGCGGCATCGATTGATGCTTGTGTAATCTCCGGCTTTACCACAATGCCGAAAAGCCCACAGGGGCCCGTAAAATCACGGGTGAAAATTGCATGGTCACGACTGGAGGGAAGGCCAGGATGAAGCACAGAGATAACAGCGCCATGGCTTTTAGCAGCAGTAGCAACCGCCAGACCATTCTCAGCAGACTGTGACAAGCGAAGCTTCATAGTGCGCAGTCCGCGCAAGCCAAGATATAAATCTTCAGGACCAGCACAAGTGCCAAGCGCAATAGCTGTGCGCCGTAATTCGCTCCCGTGCTTACCATTTGCAGCAGCAATACCTAGATTTGTATCGGAATGCCCGCCAATATATTTTGTGGCGGCTTCTACCACAATGTCGGCACCCAACGCTAAAACAGGATAATGCAAAGCTGTTCCCCATGTATTATCAATCATGGTGGTAATATTTTTTGTGCGGGCAGCGGCCGTCATTGCCGGCACATCCTGAATTTCAAAGGTGAGGGAGCCTGGCGACTCCAGATAAAGCAGTGATGTATTGCTTTTGAAAAATGTTGAAATATCGGCATCGATACGTGGCGGATAGAAGGCGATATCCACGCCCATTTTTGGCAGCATGGTGACAACAAATCTGCGCGCAGACCCGTAAAGGGAGTCAGGGAACAACATATGGTCGCCTGCTTTTGCAACTGACAGGATAGCTGTAGAGATGGCAGACAGCCCTGACGGGGCAGAGATGCAGCATTCTGCCCCATATAAAGCGGCAATTGAGCTCTCAAACGCGTCAGACGTTGGCGTGCCGACGCGGCCATAAGTATATTTTTTTGGGATTTCACCACGATGTTGGGCCAATGATTCTGATAAAATAGTAGATGTGCGATATATTGGCGGATTTGGAATTCCAAAATTTTCTTTAGGAGAAAGTCCTAAATGAGTTAATTTTGTTTCAATTTTGGGTGTTTTTTTCGGCATTTTTCATTTTTCCTGCGGTTTTTAGGGCCCTATCTGCGTAATATGATTTTTTATTAAATTGTCATATTAATTTAACTGTTTAACTAATGTTCCAATGTCGATAGTCTCTTCTACACATGTTAGCCTTTTACCAAAGACACTCAACATAGTATCAGGCTCACCACACAAATGAATATTAAATAAGTGAGGAAACGAAATTATGAATAATATTTCCATAGTACTCGTTGCTATCGTAGCCGCAGCTGCAGGTTATTTTGGTAGTACGATGACGAAAAACGAAGCACCTGCACCTGCTCCTGCAGCTGAAAAGACTGAAACAGCGTCTGTTGAAGCAACGCTTAATGCTGTGAAAGCTAAAGGTTTTGTGCAGTGCGGTGTAAGCCAAGGTCTACCGGGCTTCTCAAATGCAGACGACGCCGGTAACTGGACTGGCATCGATGTTGATGTGTGTCGCGGTGTTGCTGCTGCTGTCTTCGGCGATGCATCCAAAGTAAAATATACACCACTTTCATCAAAGCAGCGCTTTACAGCTCTTGCGTCAGGTGAGATTGACATGCTGTCTCGTAATACAACATGGACAATGACACGTGATACTCAGCTTGGTCTAAACTTTGCTGGCGTTAACTATTATGATGGTCAGGGCTTCCTTGTTCCAACAAAGCTTGGTATCAAATCGGCTCTTGAAATGGACGGCGCAAACGTTTGTTCACAAACCGGAACAACAACTGAGCTGAATGTAACTGACTTCTTCCGCGAAAACGGCATGAAGTTCAATCTTGTTGCATTCGAAGAAGCTGATGCGGTTGTTGCTGCGTATGATTCAGGCCGTTGTGATGTTTACACAACAGACCGTTCAGGTCTTGCTGCTCAGCGCACAAAGCTTGCGAACCCAGACGCACATATGGTTCTGCCAGAAATTATTTCAAAAGAGCCTCTTGGCCCGGTTGTCCGCCAAGGTGATGACCAGTGGTTCAACATTGTTCGCTGGACATTGAATGCGATGATAAATGCTGAAGAAATGGGCGTCACATCAGCTAACGCAAAATCAATGGCAAATGATAACAACCCTTCAATCAAGAGACTTCTTGGAACAGAAGGTGCATTTGGTGCAGAACTTGGTCTGTCAAACGACTGGGCACTAAATATCATTTCTCAGGTTGGTAACTACGGTGAAAGCTATGAAGCTCACGTTGGTCCAAACACACCTTTGAAACTTGGCCGCGGTGTTAACGCATTGTGGAGCCAGGGTGGTATCCTTTACGCACCACCAGTGCGCTAACTAAAAAATAGAAGCTGGCCGGATATGATGTTCGGTCAGCTTTTTTAATATATTTTCTCAAATGAAAATGTGAACTAATGTATTTTAATAGTAATAATTTGTCCGCTTTTATTAATGACGCCCGTGTTCGTAACATTGGGTTTCAAGTGCTTATTATTGGCGCGCTTGTCTTTTCAGTATGGTGGCTGATGGACAATACTCTTACCAATCTGGAAAATAGAGGAAAATCTCTTGGCTTCGGGTTTTTAGTCCAGACTGCTGGTTTTGAAATTAGTGATACTCTTGGTACATGGCTATTTGACTATGAGGTTGGTGTATCAACCTACACCGATATTTATTTTATTGGCATTACCAATACCCTTTTGATTGCAGTGCTAGGGATTTTTCTTGCGTCCATTATTGGGTTTACCGTTGGAATAATGCGGTTATCTAATAATTTTGTCCTTAAATATTTCGCGACTGTTTATGTTGAAGTTATTCGCAACGTTCCCCTGCTTTTGCAGCTTTTTTTCTGGTATTTCGCTGTTCTTGGCATTCTGCCTGGCGCTCGTAGCCAGTTGGAAGTTCTTGGTGGACTAGGCGGGTTAAATATTACAGGTCTTTACCTTCCTGCGCCTGTATTTCAAACCGGTTTTGGCGTGGTATTTTTTGCTTTTATCGCTAGTCTTGTTCTTTCTTATGGCATAGCAAGACTTTCTAAAAAGAAACAAGAAAAGACAGGGCAGGGCTTTAACGTTGCGCTAATTGCTCCTGTACTCATTATTTTAATCACTGGTACAACTTATGTGATTATGGGCGGCCCGCTTGACTGGACATTCCCTGAATTTAAAAACACTGGGCCGATTTTCAAACGCGGCTTTCAGAGTGATACTGGCATGGTTCTCGTGCCTGAAATGCTTGCTGTCCTGTTAGCCCTAACGCTTTATACCGCTGGCTTCATTGCAGAAATTGTTCGGGCAGGCATTGTCGCTGTTTCTAGAGGGCAGACTGAGGCATCCTATTCTGTTGGTCTGCGTCCGGGCGTTACCTTGCGCTTGATTGTTATCCCGCAGGCGATGCGGATTATTATTCCGCCTTTGACGTCGCAATATTTGAATCTGACGAAAAATTCGTCTCTTGCTGTCGCGATTGCCTATCCTGAGCTTGTGTCTATCTTTGCTGGAACAGCGTTAAATCAAGTGGGCAAAGAAATTGAAATGATCTTTATGGTTATGAGTACCTACCTTGTAATCTCGTTAATCACTTCGTTCTTCATGAACTGGTTTAATGCCAGAGTAAAAATTGTTGAGCGCTAGGCGAGGGATTAGTAGATAAAATGACGCAACACTCCCATGATTCAGTCTTTGTTAGAACAGTTGATGCTGAAACATTGCCGCCGCCGCAGAACCAGTCCGGTATCAGAGGCTGGCTCTGGCGTAATCTTTTTTACAGTGTCATGGATTATTCATCTGTGGGCGCGTCGGTGCGGTCTCTTGCGATGCTCTTCTTCACCGTCTTGGTATCTTATGTCGGCATAACACAATTATGGTATTTGCTTGATTTTGTCTTTCTGTCAGCTGTCTGGTCAGACCCAACCGGTATAAAACGTGAGGCATGCTGGACGGTATCGCAAGGCGGCACGCTACCGGATGACTGGCATGCTGCTTGCTGGCCATTCGTTTTTGCAAAGTTAAAGTTTCTGGCTTACGGCCCCTATCCTATGGATGAGTTGTGGCGTGTTAATGTCACAGGTCTGCTGGGACTAGCCGGTATATTCTGGTTGCTTATCGAGGCGCTACCATTCCGCAGGTTAGTTGGTGTCCTGATGCTAACAGCCTATCCTGTGATTGCCCTTATTTTGCTTACTGGCGGTGCGAGTGACGCAAATTATGTGAATTCTGGCGCCTATATTCTTGTCGGGCTGGCTCTTATTACGGTTGGCCGTCTTGGTCAGCGCGGCCTGCTGGGCGTTCTTGCGTCTGATTTTGCCAGTATTATCGGGTTTGTTGGCTGGTCACTCATTGTCTATCAGGTTCTAATGCTCATCTTTAGTGTTGATGTTGGGCTTGAGCCTGTTGGGACAGGTGATTGGGGTGGTCTTCTGATTACCCTTGTTGTTGCTGTGACAGGGATTGTTGTATCGCTACCTCTTGGTGTTGTTCTTGCCCTCGGCAGACGCTCTAATATGCCGGTAGCGCGGCTTCTCTGTACGATTTTCATTGAATTTTGGCGCGGTGTTCCTCTGATTTCGGTTCTATTTATGGCCTCTGTTATGATTCCGCTCTTTCTGCCCGAAGGCGTGAATTTCGATAAACTTATGCGTGCGCTGATTGGTGTGATGCTATTTTCTGCTGCCTATATGGCTGAAGTGGTGCGCGGCGGCTTGCAGGCAATTGATAAAGGGCAGTATGAAGCAGCAGAGGCTATGGGCCTTACATACTGGCAGTCCATGCGGCAGATTATTCTGCCACAAGCGCTCACCCACGTTATTCCGGGTATCGTGAACACCTTTATCGGCTTGTTCAAGGATACAACGCTCGTATCTATTATTGGACTGTTTGATTTGCTTGGCGCGGGGAAGTCGGCGATTGCTGATGCGTCTTGGTCGTCCCCCGTTCAGGCAATATCAATTTATCTGTTTGTTGCGTTTATTTTCTTCGTCTTTTGTTTTGGGATGTCGAGATATTCAATCTTTATGGAAAACAAATTAAGCAAATCTCGGTCACATTGACACGTTAGAAATTTTTTGGAGGCTACCTAATGGCTGGAACATCTCGCACATCATCAACCAATATGGTTATTGAAGATGAAGTCATGATCTCGATGCAAGCCGTTAATAAATGGTATGGCGATTTTCATGTTCTTAAAGACATTAATCTAACGGTTAATAAGGGTGAGCGGATCGTGGTTTGTGGACCGTCCGGGTCTGGTAAATCAACCCTTATCAGATGTCTTAATCGCTTAGAAGAACATCAGGCTGGCACGATTAAAGTGCAAGGCATTGAAATTAATAATGATTTAAAAAATATTGATGAAATTCGCCGTGAAGTTGGGATGGTATTTCAGCACTTCAATTTATTCCCACATTTAACAATCCTCGAAAACTGTACATTGGCACCTATCTGGGTTCGTAAAACACCAAAGGCAGAAGCAGAAGCGATTGCGATGAAATATTTAGAGCGGGTAAAGATTCCTGAGCAGGCTCATAAATACCCCGGCCAGCTTTCTGGTGGTCAGCAGCAACGTGTTGCGATTGCCCGGTCTTTATGTATGGAACCTAAATTGATGCTGTTTGATGAGCCAACATCAGCGCTAGATCCAGAGATGATCAAAGAAGTGCTGGATACAATGGTCTCCTTGGCTGAAGATGGTATGTCGATGATTTGCGTTACCCACGAAATGGGCTTTGCGCGCAAAGTGGCAAACCGTGTTATTTTCATGGATGAAGGCCAGATTGTTGAACAGAATGAACCTGAAGAGTTCTTCCAGAATCCTCAATCAGACCGCACAAAACTATTCCTGAGCCAGATTCTCGGACATTAAGAGCTTTGTTCTATCGGTAATGCGAGCAGGGCTATCCAGTTACGGCCGGCCCCGTTTCTAGTGGCGCATCAGAACTACCCCACTGTGTCCATGACCCGTCAAATAACTGTACGTCCGTCTTACCAAGCAGGGCAAAGGCAAGCGTCAGGCCAGCAGCCGTCACGCCTGAGCCGCAACTTGTTATAACCGGCTTATCCCAGTTAATGCCTGCTTTATCAAATAAAGCCCGCAGCTCCTCTTTGGATTTCAATAGTCCTGAATTAGCATCAAGGATATCATTTATTGGCAGGTTAAGGGCGCCCGGTATATGTCCTGAACGCAAGCCCGGACGTGGTTCTGGGGCTTGTCCTTCAAAACGGGCGCTTGCGCGCGCATCCAAAATTTGCGGCGCTGTGCCGGCCTCAACAAGACCTCTTAGCTGGTCCATCAGTATTACATTAGCATCTGACGCAGGTGACGGGGTGAATGTCGTCGCAGACGAAGGCGTAGTATCATCACCTGAAGCTGTTGGCCCGCCAGCATCTAGCCATGCCTGCCAACCACCATCTAGCACGGCCACATCTTCATGCCCAAACATCCGCAGCATCCACCATGCCCGCGCAGATGAAAGAAACACTGACCGGTCATAGATAATGATCTTTTTGTCCGAAGATATGCCGAGCCCATTCATATGGCGGGCAAATATATCAGCACTGGGAAGCATGTGCGGCAAATCACTATCTGGCGCCTTAATAGCATCAATATCAAAAAATCGGGCTGCTGGAATATGTGATGTTGCAAATTCTGCCTGCGCGTTCCTGTCCATTGTCGGCAGAAAGAAGGTTGCTTCTAAAATCTGGATATCATCATCATGGTTCGATTTTAGCCAATCGGCTGTGACGGTCTGTGACATTGTTTAACCTTCCATCCAATGAGGTAGGGGTAAGTTTTTGGCGCGCAAGAATTCAGGGTTCCAGACTTTGGACTGATAACGGGCTCCTGAATCGCATAATATTGTACAGATAGTATGACCTGGCCCCATATCCAAAGCCATCTGACGAGCACCGGCAACATTAATGGCACTGGAGCCACCAAGAAACAGGCCTTCTTCTGCCAATAATTTATAAAGGATGGGGAGGGCGTCCTCATCTGAAATCTGATAAGCATTATCAACCGGCGCACCTTCTAGATTGGCTGTGATGCGGCCCTGTCCAATGCCTTCAGAGACTGAATTTCCCTCTGACTTAAAGCTGCCATGAACATAATGATGGAACATGCCAGAGCCAAACGGGTCAGCTACGCCTATCCGGATATTAGGGTTTTGTTCTTTTAAATATAACCCGGTTCCCGCAAGCGTGCCGCCAGAACCGATAGCACAGATAAAGCCGTCAACCTTGCCGTCAGTCTGCGACCATATTTCCGGTCCAGTAGAGGTGTAATGGCCGTGTCTGTTGACGGTATTATCGAACTGATTTGCCCAGATAACCCCGCCTTCTGTTGTTTGCGATAGCTCTGCTGCGAGCCGCTCGGAATAGCGCACATAATTATTAGGGTCTTTATAGGGCGCTGCTGGTACAAGCCTTAAATCTGCACCATAAAGGCGCAAAGCATCCTTTTTTTCCTGACTTTGGGTTTCCGGCATGACGATGATTGACCGGTAGCCTCTGGCATTTGCCGCCAATGTCAGGCTTATGCCGGTATTGCCGGCGGTCCCTTCAACGATTGTCCCGCCCTTTTTCAAGGCACCTGATGCCTCTGCAGCCTCAATGATAGCCTTTGCTGCCCTGTCTTTAACAGACCCTCCGGGATTCATAAATTCAGCTTTGCCATAGATATCACAGCCTGTTTCTGCTGATACTGCCTGTAATTTGATCAATGGCGTGTTACCAACAAGCTCCAGAAAGCTATTTGCATTCTTCATAAAACCCAATCCTTTTTATTTTGAGGCAATCCGATACTAGCAGTAGGCTATCCTAAACTCAAATAGCAGATTATGAATTTTACATGCGGTATGATAGGCAAAACTGCTAGACGATAATATTTTCACTGCTAGTCTAGCGAGGGTTATGGGCAGAAAACCATCCCTTCATTTTTATAACAGAGCAGATAGACTTTTTATGACGGCACAAGTGATTTTGCTTCGGCACGGAAAATCTGATTGGGATACGCTGTCATCCAATGATTTTGATAGGTCTGTTTCTGCACGCGGTATCAGGCAATTGCCGCTTATAGCAGAACAACTCCTGCCGCTCATAAAACAGAATAGTCGAATCATTTGCTCGCCTGCTGTCAGAACCCGTGAAAGCCTATCGCTCGTAACGCCGTTCTGGCCTGTCTGCGAGATTATCTTTGATGAAAGAATTTATGAAGCAGGAACAGAAGAGTTATATGCCTGCCTAAAAGATTATGGTGATTGTGCCTCACTTATAATGATTGGACATAACCCGGGATTGGTTATGCTGCTTAATATGCTGCTAAGCGAGGGTGAATTCACCCCAGAGGCAGCACATCTGCCAACCAGTAGTGCGGCTGTTATCTCATCTAATGTTGCCACATGTTCGGTAATCGCACCTCATTCTGCTAATTTAGTTACTTTATTAAAGCCCAAGGCCTAAAATAATAGAACTGAAATAATAGAACTAGACATTAAGGTGATATCAGCCATGCGCTATTGGATAGTGAGACAAAGGATAGGGTGATGAGTGACAGTTTTATAAAGGCATTCGGGTCAGACAATTCCTTAGTTGGCGCCTTTTTCGCAACCGTATTAGCCCATCCAGATAAAGCATTGCTGCATGATAAGCGGGATGGGCAGTGGCAGGTTCAGTCATATTCTGAGGTTGCCGATAAGGTTGCACGGCTTGCCTCATATCTGCGTTACTGCAGCATTCAAAAAGGTGACAGGGTTCTTATTTGTTCTGAAAACCGCTCAGAATGGGCAATTTCTGACCTGGCTATTATGGCAATTGGCGCAATAGCTGTTCCAGCTTACACAACCAACACCGTTGGTGACCATCACTTCATTCTTGAACATGCAGAAGTATCTCTCATTCTCTGTTCTGGCGGTAGAATAGCGGAGCGTCTTAGCGCCGCCGCCGCCGCCTATCATACAGAGCAGAAAATACCTCTTCCTATTATCTGTTTTGACACACCAGAAGCAGGCATGCTCTCGTTTGATGCCTGTCTAGGGGCTGAAAATGCGCTCACCCAAGAAATAAACTATAGGCCAGATGCCTCAGATATTGCGTGCATTATTTATACATCTGGTACGGGTGGCAGACCCAAAGGCGTGATGCTAACGCATGCCTCTATACAGGCAAATATAGATGCAGCTCTCGATTTGGTGCGTGAGGGCAGGGCTGATAAAAATGCTGTATTTTTATCTCTTCTGCCCCTCTCACATTCTTATGAACATACTGGCGGAATGCATCTGCCACTGCAGATTGGCGCTGAAATATGGTATTGTAGCTCGCCCGATCAGGTCGCCTCCCTGCTTCAAGAGGTGCGACCGACAATTATGACAGCAGTCCCGCGTTTATATGAAGCCTTGCATGACAGGATAACGCGCGGCGTAGCGGCAAAGGGCGGTGTGACCCAGCGGCTGTTTGAGCAGGCAATATTCCTTGGCAAGAAACAACAGTCAGGTCTGTCTCTTGGGGTGTTTGAGCAGATTCAAAATAAATGTCTTGATGTGCTTGTGCGCCGGAAGGTGAGGGCACGTTTTGGCGGGCGTCTTGCTTATTTCGTGTCTGGCGGCGCCGCTCTCAATTCAGAAATCGGAACCTTCTTTCTGGCTCTTGGGGTAAATATTCTGCAAGGCTATGGACAAACAGAAGCCTCTCCACTCGTCTCGGCAAATAGACCGTCCAAAATACGCATCGACACAGTTGGGCCTGCTGTCAGAGGCGTTTCAGTCAAAATTGCGGCTGATGGTGAGCTTCTTGTGCAGGGCGCCTGTGTCATGAAAGGCTATTGGCGTGATGATGATGCAACGGCAGAGGCCTTGCGTGATGGCTGGCTTTATACAGGTGATCTCGCAAAAATTGAGGATGATGGCTATATCACGATTAGGGGCCGAAAAAAGGATATTATTGTTACCTCTGGCGGCGATAATATCGCTCCGGCAAAAATCGAGGCAGCCCTGACATTCATGCCAGAAATTGAACAGGTGATGATTTATGGGGATAAGAAGGCATGGCTGTCGGCCGTCATTGTGCCGTCTGAGGCAGAGGGCAGAGCGCCAGATACCGTCAAACAAGATATTTCACGCTGTATTGATGCGGTGAACAAGACAGTGCCACAAGCTGAAAAAATCCGGCGGTTTCTGATCGCAGACGAGCCCTTTACGACCGAAAATGGCCAGATGACCCCAACCTTAAAAGTGAAGCGGTTAGTGGTAACAGATATCTATCTTGAACGCCTTAATGCGCTGTATAAAAAAAGCTGATTAGGCGTTTTTGGCTAGTCGCTTATGAGGGCTTAAGATATGGGATGGTCGCGTAAAAATACCATTTTCTGGGCATCGGACTGATCAGGTTGATAGCGATAACCATCAACAGCAAAGCTTTTTAGCTCTTCTGGTTCCTGCAACTGGTTTTGAATAATGTAACGGGCCATTGCGCCACGTGCTTTTTTCGCAAAGAAGCTCACAATTTTTGCTGTGCCATTCTTTTCTTCCATAAACACAGGCGTAAGGACCTGCGGCGTGAGCGATGCGCTATCCACAGCGCCAAAATATTCCTGCGAGGCACAATTAACCAGAGCGCTCGCATTGGTTGCCAGCGCTTGCGCGTTCAACGCTTCAGAAATTTGTGTTCCCCAATAATCATAAAGCGAAGACCCATGCGGCGTTTTCAGCCTGCTTCCCATTTCCAGACGATATGGCTCAATCGCATCAAGGGGCCGCAAGATGCCATAAAGGCCTGATAATATCCGTAAATGTGTCTGAGCCCATGCCATTTCTTCTGGCGCTAATGTTGCGGCATCAAGACCCTGATATGTGTCTCCGGCAAAGGCGAGGGCGGCTGGTTTTTTATCTTGCGTGCCAAAGGCAGCAAAGCGGTCAACATTCAATTGAGCAAGGTTTTCGCTCAATCCCATTAATGATTGAAGGTCTGAACGGCTTAGCTCTCGCGCTACCATAGCCAGCTCATCAGCGTTACGTCCAAACGCAGGCGCACTAGATACAACGCCATCAACTGGCTGCATATTTAGCTTTTTGGCAGGTGAAACGACAACTAACATTGAACTCTCCTTCTACTGGATCATTACTATAATATGTTAAATACCAACAGTCCATAAACACATCTCTGAGGTTTACAGACATTACGTAATGTTAAAATAGCAGAAAAAAGATAGACGATATTACTGCCTAAAAATGAAATAGAATGTCTGTTTTTCACTATATTATTGCTAGAAAAACTAGAACGATAAGCCAATAATTCAAGCCAATATAAAAAAGCGTATAGGCTTAAAATAACTGTATTTGCTGAAAACTATACATAAGGCTGATAGCAAAACTAAAAAAGTTTGGCTCCCCGGGACGGATTCGAACCGCCGGCCAAGCGATTAACAGTCGCTTGCTCTACCGCTGAGCTACCGGGGACCAGCGCGTCAGGTTGCAAACTTATACATCATCATCACCAAGATGCAAGACCTGTTTTTTTTGATAAAAGGTTGCACATATTCTCTGATTTGCTTTGTTTATAATACTATGTCGCCGCTCGTAATATTTTAGCCAATGCTTGCGGTAAGCGCAAAAACCTTTGTAGCTGTTTTCGTGAGGCATTCGGCGCTACAATCTTCCTGCCTAACAATGGAAATTTGTTCGCGATCATGTTTGCTTACCGACCGGTCATAAGCAGGGTCGTAATGATGTTCTAAAATATCCATGGCAAGCATAGTCCAGTCCCTGCCATCCAGTAGTGATTGCCAATGCGCAACCCGGTCTGCGCCAAGCCGCAAGCCCATACCGCTAATCAATTTCCTAATCGCTGTTTCATCGCGCATTAGGTGGTCATACCCCGCCATCAGGAAAGCGGCACGGGCAGGACGCGGCGTCTCAATTGTTATCTGGCTGGCTGTCCCCATCTTTTTCCAGATATCACGCGGGATTTGGACCTCACCAATGCGTGAGCTTTCTGATTCAACAAAGATAGGTTTTTCAGAAGAGAGCCCGTGAAGCTGCTGATAAAGGCGGGATTCAAACAACCGCTGTGAAGGTTGCGGAGCGTTAGGTAAGGCGCCAAGAAGTGAGCCTCTATGGGCCGCTGCTTCTTCAAGGTCAAGGATTTGGCCGCCTTGCGCTGCTAGTTCAGCCAGAAGGGCAGTTTTCGCATTTCCTGTTCGGCCTGAAATAATGATGAAGGTCATATCGCCTGGAAAATTTTCCAGCCCTGATAAAACAGCTCTGCGGTAATATTTATATCCCCCTTCAAGAAGATAGCATGACCAACCAATTTCTGAGCAAATATGGGCAAAGGCGCGCGAGCGTTGCCCGCCACGCCAGCAATGGATGAGCGGGGTAAAGCCAGCTGGTTTATCACTCAGAACCGAATCAATGTGTGACGCAATATTGCGCGCCGCAATCGCAGCCCCGCGTTTGCGCGCGATAAAAGCGCTTTCCTGCTTGTGTAATGTGCCAATTTCAGCGCGCTCGTCATTTGACATAACCGGCATATTCACAGCGCCGGGGATATGATCATCGGCAAACTCCGCCGGCGAGCGAACATCAATGATCATATCATAATCAGCAGACGTCCAGTTTTGGGTTTTATGGATTGGGGCACTCATGAACTCAAACCTAAGCAGGAAATACGGGAAATCAAGGATGTTTTAGCTATTCTGGTGTATCAGGACAGGGTAAGTCCTGACACGGACGTAAAACGGCCAATCCGCACCGCTAGGCTGCCCTCAAGACGGGCGAGCGCTGCGATAACAGGTTCGGCGTCTGTTGAGGGAATGGCGGCAAGGACCCCGCCTGATGTTTGCGGGTCAAATAATAGGGCTGTTTTTTCAGGTGCCAGATCAGGCGCAATATGCTGCTCAGGAACAGCCCGCATATTGCCATCTCTTAGGCTGGAGGCAATACCACTGGCCGATAGCTCTGCTGCGCCAGCCAGCAACGGAATATCATCAAGGGTAAGGTGCACGCCTGAAAATCCGCACCGCGCCGCAAGATTAAGAGCATGGCGTGCAAGACCAAACCCTGTCACATCTGTCATGGCTGCAACGCGGCATGCGCCGATTACAGCTGTTACAGGCGCATTTGAGGTTGCCATTGCTAAATATGCCCCTTCAAGAGCCTCTGCTGGCGCTCGGCCGCGCATTTGGGCAGCAAGAATAATCCCGATACCCAGAGGTTTGGTAAGAATTAATGTGACCTCATCGTTAGTTGTTGGCAGGCGGGATGATGATATCCGCTCACCTGTAATCGAAAAGCCAAGTCCTGCTTGGGTTGCGCTAACGGTATGGCCGCCAGAAAGCTGACAGTGATGGGCCGAAAGCTCAACAAGCGCGCCAGCCAGCATCTGCGATAGGTCTCGTTGCTGGACGTCCGGTATTGCACGCTCTGTCATCACCAAACCAAGCGCTGATAGGGGCTGTGCACCAGCAACAAAAATATCACTCATCGCATGAAGCGCTGCTATCCTGCCAAACAGAAAGGGGTCTGATACGGCTTGTGACAGATAATCAACGGACTGAATAAGACTACCTTTTTTGCGGGCAGGCGGCATGTCTGCTGCATCAGAAAAGATATCTTCGGGCGGAAAATAAGCAGGGTTTGCACCTAACAAGAGCGCTGTCTGGCAGGCATCTTTTAACGCTGCACTCAGTAGGCCTGCCTCAGCTTTTGAGCCGCACCCTGCGCAATATATCTCAGGCAGCCTATTATTATCAGCATGAGAGGCGGTAGTATCACTGTTCTGAAGAGCAGGCAGGGTACGCGGCGGCGCTACCTGCATCAGGGGCAGGTCGGTAAATTTATCCATAAACCGTTTATCTATCCAGTGTTTTAGGCGCAGCCACATAGCCCCCGATGACACCAATGAGCCGCGCACAGCAAGGGCATGCCCGTTAGCCAGTCCAATAAGCGCCAGATACCGCTTTTGAGGGCGCCAGCTGATAAAGCTCTTACCAGTCAAAGCAGCTCTCAGATTATGCACAAGAACAGGGCCAGCCCGCACCGCAAACACGCCGGCTTTTTCCCGCTCATACCCTATCACTGAGGCAATATCACCTGCTGCAAAGAAATCAGGCCTGTCCGGGAGATGAAGACGGGATGTAACAGCCAAAAACCCACGCTCATCTCGGGCAACAGGCAACCCTGATACCCAGTCGGCCGGGCGTGCGGCTGTTACCATAAGACAAATCTCGGCTGGGATGACAGCGCCATTTTCAAGTGTCACAGCCTGCTTATCAATAGCCCTAACAGCAGAGCCTAGGTGACTTGTAATATTAGCCTTATCCAGTGCCTGTTTCATAATGCGTGATACAGCTGAGGGGTGGCGCGGCAGAACATTAGCTGCCCTGCCAATCAGGTGAATATTCGGTCTTTGGGCGGATGCTGTCATGCGCGCCCGCAATGCAAGCGCCAATTCACTTCCCGCCGCCCCAGCACCAATAATGGCAAGGTCGTCTGTTATCTTATCAATCTTGGGAAGATTATGCAGGAAACCTGCAATTGGTTTGACGCGAAGGGCGTGTTCTTGTGCCCCTGCAATGTTTGACGTATCAGGAACAGCGCCAGTGTTAACTGATATTATATCATAAGAAACAGGCGCAGCAGACTGAAGAATAACAATTTTTTCTTCGACGTCTATGTGAGTGATAGCAGAATGTATCAGCCGCGCTCCGGCAAAAGCAGATAAGGCTGCTAAATCAAACATGATGTTATCTTCAGACCAGATACCCTCAACAAACCCGGGAAGCATCCCTGAATAGGGCGCTTTTAATACATCTGTGATCAGCGTGACGCGCACCCCTTCAATAGGGTTCATCCCGAATGAGCGAAGCACCTGTATCGTGGCATGGCCGCCGCCAACAAGAACAAGATCACGCTGGATAGGGGCGGTATTCATCATGCGTCTTTTTCCTGCGCTGTGTCAGCCAATAGCACAGCAAGAAAGATTGTAATACAGCCGATAAGCGCAAGCGTGGTTAATGTCTGACCAAGGAGAATCCATCCCGATAATGCCGCAAACACAGCTTCAAGCGATAGGATAAAGGCAGCAAGAGTGGCGCTTGCATAGCGCTGTGCTACGAGTTGTAATGTGTAGGCAATCCCGACAGAAAAGAACCCAGCATAAATAAGCTCAGGCATAACGGGCAGAAAATCAGCAAAGTCAGGCTTCTCAAAACTATAGGTCAGGATGCCGGCAAGCCCTGCACAGATAACCGATTGCAGAAAGGCGAGTTGAAAGGGCGCTTTTATCGTCTGGGTGACAACACCAATTAGAACGATATGACCGGCCCAGAATAGGGCGCCGGCAATCACCAGAATATCACCCCATTGCGCTTGCACATCTGTCCCACCAGAGAGCATGTATGATCCGGCAATAGAGAGCATTAGGCCTATCCAGATTTTTGGCATGATACGGGTTCTAAACATCAGCCAGGCTAGTAAGGGAACACACGGTACATAAAGAGCGGTAAGGAAGGCTGCATTTGCGACTTGGGTATATTGCAGGGCAGTTTGCTGAAACCCGATCCCGCCAAACATCAAAACACCAAGCCCGATAGCTTGCCACATCTGCTTTGGAGAGGATTTCATATGGCTTGTAAGGCTTATCGAGCGCGCTTCATAAAGAGCGAGCGGCAGAACAGCAACCGCGCCAATCATATAACGAGCCATGGTAAAGCCCATTGGCCCAATAGTTTCCATACCTGTTGTTTGCGCAATAAAGGTCGTACCCCAAATAAAAGCCGCTAGTAACATAAGCAAATGGGCAGACATATGAGACATGAAACTCTCCCGAAAGGGCCAAAATTAACGCATGAAAACGTTGCTAGTGTTTGCGTGACCGCAGTGTACGGATGGTCTTGGCGATAAACAAGGTTGTACGAGGAATATACATGTATGCTTTGGTGGTCGGAACATTAGGGCGGATGCGCGCCCGGTATAGCGTGTATAACAGCAACAAGCCATGCAGGCCGGCAAAATAACTAAACATCGCATTGGGGCCAAACTGGTCTATCAGCTCGGCAGCAAGGATTGGTGAAATTATAGCGCCGCCGGCAAAGAAAAAGATAAGCGAGGCACTAAGGGCTGTCATATCCTGCACTGTGGTGAGGTTGTTTGCATGGGTTGCACATAAGGAATAGAGCGGCATTGTTGACGCACCAAAGATGAAAACCAAAATAAAGAGTGAGGGAATGCCGAGAATTGTAACATCACCGAAGAAGCGAAAGGCAAGAGAGCTTATCACAGCCAATAGGCTTAGCGTGGCAAGCATTTGCCGGCTTGAATAGCGCTCTGTTAAAAACCCAAAGGGCATCTGGGCCGTCGCGCCGCCAACAACAAAAAGAGCCAGAAAAACCCCTGTTTGGGTAGTGCTCAGCTCGCTTTTATAGGCAAAGAGCGGGCCTATCATACGGACAACCGAAGATGTTGCGCCAACAACAATAACCCCAATCACAGCCAAAGGTGAAATCTGAAAGGCAAAAAGCGGGCGAAACCTCTCTTGTTCAGGCATTTGCGGCTGGACTGACTGGGTCAGGCCAAGTGGCAGCAGCGATAAGCAAATCAGCACCGCAATAACCGTGTAGGAAATAAAATGTGCTGGGACCAGAACGATAATCATTGTCTGCGCAATAAGACCGCCAACCATATCAATGGTCCGATAGAATGAGAAATACCGAACCCTGTTTTTGTTATTCAGTTTCGCATTTAGCCAGCTTTCAATGGCTGTAAAGGACCCGGCTATCGCTATGCCGTTGAAAATGCGAAGCATGCACCATGCCCAGAAATACGGCAGAACCGGATGTAGAATGACAGCCATGATAGCAAGACTGGCAACAACACCGTAAGCCCGCGCATGGCCCACCCGTTTTACAAGAGGGGGTGAGATAATACATCCAATGATAAAGCCGACAAAATGAGCGCCTCCAACAGCACCAATCTGGGCGCTGGTGAAGCCCATCTCAATAGCAGAAAGAGCGTCTAGTGGCCCAAGTGCGCCTGATCCTGCCTGCATCAAAAAGATGGTAAAAAGCAGAGCTGATATTGCCAAAAGGGTGTTCATGCGATGAGATCACAACAAAAAAGAAAGAGCTAATTGCCTGATTTCGCGCTGATTAATCTATTTCGTCAATCTTTATTTTAGCCATTCATTAAGGATGAAATATTATCTCCCCCCTTTGCAACGGGGCGCTTGCAACACTATGCTGGCGTCTATGTCAGTAAAGCCATTTCTTAAATGGGTAGGAGGTAAGCGCCAGCTTCTTCCTGAGATCCAAAATTTTATACCGCAGCAGGTCGACAGATATGTTGAGCCGTTTATGGGCGGGGCAGCTGTGTTCTTTCATCTTGCCCCTAAAAAGGCGCTTCTTAATGATATTAATGCAGAGCTTGTTAACTGCTATAATGTCATAAAATCCTCTCCAAATGAACTTATTATGGCATTGAGGAAACATGTTTATAATACTGAATATTATAATGAAATACGTTTCCTTGATAGGGCAGAGGGCGGCCTTCTTGCGCTCAGTGAAATTGCGCGGGCAAGCCGGTTTATCTATCTGAACAGAACGGGCTTTAATGGTCTTTACAGAGTGAATAGTAAGGGGTTTTTTAATGTCCCTATGGGCCGTTATAAAAACCCGCGGATTGTAAATGAAGAGGGCATATTTGCCTGTGCGCGCTGCCTACAATCTGCTGAGATAACAAATATGAGCTTTGAAGAGATACTGACTGGAACCCGTGCCGGTGATTTTGTCTATCTTGACCCCCCCTATATTCCGTTATCAGAAACCTCGTCATTTACAAGCTATGCAGGTGGCGGATTTGATATGGAGGCCCAAATAAGACTTGCCAATGCTGTGCGTGATATTGATTCGCGTGGCATTCGCTTTCTTGCCTCAAATTCCTATACAGATGAAATTTTCTCATTGTATCAGGGATTCCGAATAATCGAAGTATCAGCAAACCGCGCGATAAACAGCAAAGCGGATGGCCGGAAGCCGGTAAAAGAAGTGTTGATTACAAATTATGATGCGAAACACTAAGGCGCTGATAGTCGGTATTTTATAAAAAATGTCTCTTAGAGCAGATACATAGCAAGGGCAAAACTGCCCATCCCGACAAGAATAGAAAGCCAGAGTATTTTAAGCGTGACCATACATAACAGCCCCAAACCAAGAGCGCCGAGACGATAATCAAGAGGTGTTGTTGCAAGAATACCGCTCGGATAGACAAGGATAAGCATCAAAACGCCTGCTACCATGGCATAAGCAAGTGCATTGATCCAAATCATTAGGAAGCTATCGGTTTTAATCCTATTGGCAAGCATAACGCCAAGAAATCGCCACATGAAGGTAGCAACAAAGGCAAGTATAACAGCGGCCCACATCTCAGATATGCCGAACAAGGCTGTATCGGGTTTCATGAGCGCTCCTTATCTGCCCGCAATGAAGCAAACCTAATAATAAAAGCGCTCAGTGTGCCGCCGACAAACCCTGCATATAAAATGGCCCAGTCACCCGCCAATGGGTAGAGCAGGGGACATAATGTTCCGCCAATCACAACTGCCAGTTTATTGGTTGTTTGTTTCGCATTTATAATCAGCAGAAGCAGATAAAGCGGCGTTACAAAAATTACAATACGCAACACATGTTCTGGAATAAGGTTATCGAGATGAAACCCGATGATCGTGCCGGAAATGGCAAAGACATATATTGTTGCAGCAAACCCTTTATAATAGTGCAAAAGGTCGTTTGGAGCGATGGTTTCCTGTTTAAACCCTAATTGCGCCCAACCGGTAATTGCCATGCCTTGCATTAGCAAAACACGTTTCCAGAGCGGTAGCTTATGCTGCGGCAGGTTGAGCAAGTCAGAACCTGAAATAACCATGAGCATCATTCGCAAATTTGCCAGACACACGGCAATAAAGATCAGCAGTAATGAAGCGCCGCTTGCATAAAGGCTTGCCATCGCAACCTGTCCTGGCATGCCAAACACCAGCAATGTGGTTGTGGTTGTCATCCAGATATCAAAACCAGCCTCGCGCGCAATCGCCCCAAACCCGATAAGGGTAGAACATAAGGCAAAACCGGGCACATTTATGGCTTCGATAATACCGCGTCGCACTAACTGCGCTGGACTAAGAGTCAGATAAGGCAAAATGAAATATGAGACCTAAGAAAATGAACGACCTAAGAGCTGGGGCGCATGATATGCGCTGATGAGATAAAGATGGAGGCCCGGACCGGAATTGAACCGATGTACACGGTTTTGCAAACCGCTGCATAACCACTCTGCCACCGGGCCATCGATAACATTCTTGAAAACTCTGCATAAGCGGTAGGGTAGTTAGTAAGGGAGGATAACTTAATCTGTCAATAAAAAGACAGTTTTCACTGCGTTATAATTTGTCTTGGGTTGAAAGACAGGCTTTTGAGTGAAAAAAGCCCTAGAAATTGGCCAGATAGTAAAACTAAGTTTCTTTGATTGATCATGATTTTATTTGCCGATATAACCTGTATTTATAGCGGTTGCTCTGCGTGGCGGTATGGTCTTACTCAGCAGTATAAATGATCAGGTTGCTCAAGGCAGGGTTACAAAAGACAGTCCCTTTAGAAGGTTATGCGACATGAATGATATGCATTTTGCAACTTTGCGCAAAGCAATGGTCGATAGCCAGATTCGTCCCAACAAGGTCATTGATGACCGTGTGATTGAGGCATTCTCGGCTGTCCCGCGTGAACAATTCGTTACCAAGCAGATGCAGGACATCGCGTATTTGGATGAAGATATTCACCTGTCAGGTGGCCGTTTCATTCTTGAAGCCATGGTTATGTCTCGCATGATACAGGCGCTAGACATCAGCAGCAATTGCAATGTCCTAACAATCGGGTCTGGCACAGGATATGGCGCTGCTATCATGTCGTTTCTTGCTGCTTCGGTGATCGCTGTTGAAACACGCAGCAACATGGTTGAAAAAGCACAGAATAACATGTCGATGCTCGAAATTGGCAATGTGGCTATGGTGAAAAGCCGGTTGCAGGATGGGTTTGCCTCTGAAGGCCCCTATGATGCGATTCTTATCGAGGGCGGCGTTGAAAATGTACCCGAAACTATTCTTGATCAGCTCACAGCCGAAGGTCGTCTTGCTGCTATCTGGCGCCCGGATAATAACAAGGTTGGTGAGGCCTGTTTATGGCAGAGGTCTGGAAATAAGTTTGCACGGCGCTCTTTGTTTACCGCTCAGGTTCCTGTCTTAGAGGAATTTCGCACCAAGCAAAAATTTTCCTTTTAACGGATAAGGTCATTGCGTGCCTATCCCGCACGCTGGCTTGATTATTAAGGAGAGTATAAAATGGGACAGTCTAGAACAATGTTCTGCGGGCATATCTTATGCGCTGTTATGCTCAGCTCTATCATCGTTATCTCGCCGCTTCGTCTTGGGGCGGAGACGCTCAGAGATAGTGTGTCTGCAGGGCTTGATAATTCTGACGTTCTTGCAGCTAAACAGCAAAGTTTTGTTGCAACGCGGCAAGCGATAGGCGAGGCAAAATCAGGCAAAGAAATTACCGGCACAATTACATTGTCTGATTCTGAACTGTTAAGAGATTCATCAAGCGTAAGCGGCGGATTTAAAAAACGCTATAGTCGGTCCGGCAGTTTGGTTTTCTCAAAGACGCTTGCTGATTTTGGCGAGACTGACTTGAAAGTCGATGCCGCGCGACATTCTGTAGATGCTGCCCGCGCAGACTATTCATCAC
>ENA-OQVM01001758-OQVM01001758.1-marine-metagenome-genome-assembly--contig:-NODE-1758-length-27469-cov-4.440238_pt1 | contig 27469 bp, 27 predicted proteins | sample MGYA00237776_ERZ505498 | MGnify/ENA primary metagenome ERZ505498 (study PRJEB26159, sample SAMN06265151) | marine metagenome | isolation source: Helgoland LTER site | place: Germany:Helgoland, sampling...
CCTAGATCTGCCTGTGAACAACGGGAATTGCAAAAATTATCTCAAGACTATTATCGCGAAAAAGGAGAAGGTCGCCCCACCAAAAGAGATCGTCGTGATTTAGACGACTTTTTAGACGACGAACCCACGACAAAGCAAGATTAATGCTGCTTTCTATAGCGCAATGTTGAATAGGCTACGCCAAAGTCTTGACTGACTAAATGAGAGAGCTCTTGTTCTTTAAGTCCTATTTTAATCAAGGCCTGATGATGGATAGCATGATCTAAACAGTACACTAACTCTCTTTCAAAGGAGGTATTGACCAAGTTATTTTGCGCTTCTTTTGAAAACAATTTTATTCTAACATCTTCATGCGGGGATTCCAGCTGCGCTTTGAGTTCAATCATGCGAATGATGGCGTAATCAAGATTACTTTCGATAGTGCGATCTCTTAAACGGTTTTCATAGTTGATCTCTTTGGCCGAAAGGCCTAAAAGTAAACAATGGTAAAACTCATAAGAATGACGTAAATGTTCTGCGATAGACACCCCATTGAGCATTTTACACTCAAAAGTGTATTGTTCTGGGGTTAAAGACTGGCACAAATCAATAAGATCTTGCCATAATTGTAAGTGAAGATTCATAGGGGATTAGCGTGTCGCTGTTTTAATCAATTCGGTTAAAAATGGTAGAAGCCTTTTGGGTTTTATTCCCAGAGAGCGGTTCTGTTCACTAATTTCATAAATTATTTTCATATGTGAAAAAATATCACGGTAAGCTTTAAGTATGCCATAGCCTGGGTGATATATATGAGTGGGCTCTGCATTGACGCCGTTAATCTCCATAAGAGAAAAATCTTCTCCCTTTAGAAGACTATTCCAATCTTTGTATTTAACATCAAAACGACCGTAATAAAAGCCCGGTAATTGATCTGCCCATTGATTGATTCTTCTTTCAAGAATAGTAGAATTTAACTTAATCCCATTAGTGAATTTTGTTCCTAGATTGTGACTACCTATGGGCTCAATCAATTGATGCGTTCCTTTAGAGGGAATGTCCTGCCAATTTATGGTTGTGCGCTTTAAAAGGTCTTCAAGCCTGTGTTTTACACGCATATTTTTGCGAAGCAATTCTTCCCAGCTTGACTGCCCATCTCCTTTCAAAACACAAAATTCTTTTGTCGTGACAGAACTTATTACCCCCTGTTTTTGATTGGGATAGCGATAGAAAAGAATTCCAGCCTCGTTAGGATAGCTACAATAAGTTTGTAGTAATAAGGTCGAATAGTGACTGTTTTTGACTTTTTCGACTAATTGATCAAAATCCTGAATCAAAAAAACTTCTTTTCCTCTTTCGCCTTTATCTGGCTTTAAAATCACTGGAAAATCTGTCGCTAAGGCATCAAAGGCGTTTTTTAAATCATTTGCAGGGATTGAGCTATTAATCAACTTAGCTTTCGGCACCCATTTCGCGGGCAATTTTGACAAATACTCCAGCTTAGAAACATTTACAGCACCACTGTTATTCATCAAGGGATTTGTCGCAGTAAAGTAGGTCGTATATCGCGCTTTTATGGCTAAAACCGACCAATTAAAGTAGGTCGGGATATAGAACAGCCAAAAAGGCCAAAACTCAAAACGAAATAGTCGTTTGATCTTCATTAATTTTCTATTGCATTTTTTTGGCCCACATATCATCTGCTTTAGCCTTATAATTAGCGTGATCTTTAATCCATTTTGCCTGATTATCTACCCAATTAGTTTTATAAAAAAGATATAATTGTTCTTGTTGAATATAATACGCTTTTGGGTTTATCTCAACTTCTTTGCCTCTAGTCATTGCATAAGCACACCAACCGCCATAAGCGGGCAGGTACTTTTCTGGATGCGTTTTAAAGGTATTCTTGTTTTTAGCAGAAGAGAACAAATACCTCGCTCCTTCCCAACTAAATTGATGTTGTTCTAAGCCTTTTTGAGGCGCTTTTTCAGTAAAATAACTCACTAGATCATAACCCTCTACTGCAAGTAAAGTGGGGTCAATGTTTTTGTTTTGGCCATATATGGCCAAAGGAATAAACAGCGATAAAATAAAAAAGATTTTTTTCATAAGAAATGGGTTTTCTTTAAAGGTAAAATTAAACAATCGACCAGTTTCAGGTCAAATATTTCTACCTTTGTTTTATATATCCATCATCATGCCAAAAACAAACGGACTAATTTTCGATGCGACAAAAATAGAGCACTGTACCCAGCGAATAGCGTATCAAATATATGAAGCAAATTTTGAGCAACGCGAAATTTATTTAGCTGGGATAGTTAAAAATGGTGAACTATATGCTCAAAAAATCAAGACTTACTTAGAGGATATTTCTAGCCTTAAAGTACATCTGATCCAACTGGTGGTCAATAAAAGAGCGCCATTATCCCCTGTCGAATGTTCCCACCAGCTCGATGATTTAAAAAATCAATCTGTGGTGGTTGTAGATGATGTATTGAATACTGGTAGCACCTTGATGTATGCGGTGAAATATCTTTTGGAAGTTCCCTTAGCACAATTAAATACGGCGGTATTAGTCAATCGCAATCACAAAAAATACCCAGTAAAAGCAGACTTTAAAGGAATTTCTCTTTCGACCAATTTAAACGAACATATTGAAGTAGTCTTCTCTGGAAATGAAACAGGCGTTTACTTAAGCTAGGCTTTTTATCAAATCGTCCACAATTTCATCTACCGATAAACCATCGATAGTAAAAACGGTTTTAGCTTTTTGATAAAACGCATTTCTTTCAAAAAGATGCTTCCCGATGAACTCTGTGAGTGCGGCATCATCTGTCAAATGATCTATCATGGGTCTCATCACTTTTTCATCTTTTAAACGCCCCACTAAAGTTGGGATAGAAGCTTTTAGATAAATAGAATAATGCTTTGATTGAGCAAGGTCATTCATGTTCTCAAAATAACAAGGTGTTCCACCGCCTAGGGATATAACCCCCGAGTTTTGTTGAGCAATTAACTGCTGTAAAGCTTGTCGCTCTGCTTTGCGAAAATAAAGCTCTCCTCTTTTATCAAAAATCGCTTTAATAGATTCATTCTCTTGATTTTCAATTACTTGATCTAAATCTATAAAGGATATGTTTAATTTCTGTGCTAAACTTTTACCGATGGTAGACTTACCACAACCCATGTAACCTAAAAGGAAAATAGCATTCACTCTAGCTGATTTTTAATTGGCTATAAATTTAGGCAATAAGATAATGAATTATTAATTTTTGCTTGTATATTTGCAGCCTCAAAAAGTAACGACTTGGTAGCTCAGTTGGTAGAGCATCTCCCTTTTAAGGAGAGGGTCCTGGGTTCGAGCCCCAGCCAAGTCACTACTGCCCATAGGCGCACGTGGCGGAATTGGTAGACGCGCTAGGTTGAGGGCCTAGTGGGAGTTAAATCCCGTGGAAGTTCGAGTCTTCTCGTGCGCACAGTTAGATTCATTTTTTTTTCGTACTTTTGTTTAAGCTTTCTTAATTAAAAGTAGACACATGAAGAGGATAAAGAACAGCTTTAGTATAAAAAATCTTGAGAACATCTCAGGAATTAAAGCACACACAATACGAATTTGGGAGAAAAGGTACAACCTTTTACAGCCCGAGAGAACAGATACCAACATCCGCAGGTATTCCCTCGATAGTTTACGGAAATTACTTAACATAACCCTCTTGTACAATCATGGAATCAAGATCTCCAAGATTGCTAATTTACCTGAAAGAGAAATACCCTTTCTTGTGCGTGAAATTGCCTTGAAATCGAATTCTGAACAGGTCTCCATCAACGCGTTTAAACTGTCAATGGTGAATTTTGATATTACCATGTTCGATGCAACTTTTGATGAATTATTGGCCAAGAATGATTTTACCTTTATTTACTTAAATATTTTTGTTCCACTCATGAGTGGTTTGGGTATTTTGTGGCAAACTGGGGCAATCTCTCCTTCTCACGAACACTTTATCACCAACTTGATTAAACAAAAAATCCATATCCAGACAGAAGTCATGCAACGGGACTCCATACCTGAAATAAATGCATCGACTTTTGTTTTGTACTTACCCGAAAATGAAATACATGAGTTAAGTATTCTTTTCCTTAATTATTTCGTTTTGAGCAAAGGGTACAAAACCATCTTCTTGGGGCAATCTATTCCAACCGTAAGCCTCAAAACATTACTTAGTTACAGCCCTTCGTTACATTTTGTTTCCTATGTAACAGTGGAACCAAACAAAGAAGAAATCAATGACTACATTGATGATTTCAACAAAGAACTCATTGAAAATACCGATAATCAATTGTCTATTTTTGGGCCACAAGTACAGCACATCGACAAAACTCTCGCTGCTCCAGGGATCAATGTTTATGACAAGATTGAAGACTTTGTTGAAGAACAACTTAACGTAAGTGTCTTTGTTTAACTTTTTCCTATCTTTATTATATATTCACCGCTAGCCCAATATTCACCGTGGTGCTAGAGACTATGCTATTTAAGTTATGAAAAAGTTGTTTGATGAAGTATCATTTCAATGTAGTAAAGGGGTCACAGAATCGTACAGTACTTCCTTCTCATTGGCAACTAAAATGTTGGATACTTCCATCAGAAGTGACATTTATAATATTTATGGCTTCGTTCGCTTCGCTGATGAAATTGTAGATTCTTTTCACGACTATCCTAAAGAAGAATTATTCAACCGTTTCGAAGAAGACCTAAATTTGGCCATTGAAAACAAAATTAGCTTAAACCCAATTCTAAATGCTTTTCAACACAGTTTTCATAAATATGCCATTGACCGAGAATTGGTTGATGCCTTTATGCGAAGCATGCGTTGGGATTTATCTAAGACGACCTATTTGACCGACGAAGACTACAAAGCCTATATATATGGCTCTGCAGATGTTGTTGGGCTAATGTGTCTAAAGGTGTTTGTCAATGGTGACAATGCAACTTATTTACACCTTAAAAACTCGGCAATGGCCTTGGGTTCAGCTTTTCAAAAAGTAAATTTTTTGCGTGACCTTAAGGATGATTTTGAAGGTTTGAGTCGTTCCTATTTCCCAAACATCAATCTCAAAGATTTTTCTGAAGAAAACAAATTAACGATCATCAAAGAAATAGAAGAAGACTTTAAAAAAGGCCTCGAGGGTATTTTTCAGCTTCCCAATTCTGCTCGTTTTGGAGTGTATACTGCCTACAAATACTATGCAAGGCTATTAAACAAGCTTAAAAAAACACCTTCTATCGACATCACTTCTTCCCGTATTAGAGTTCCTAATTACGAGAAAATGGGTGTATTGGCTCGATCCTATGTGAACTACCGATTTAATCTTTTATAATTAATTTATGGGCGTTTTCTATTGGATCTCAATTTACCTTGGCACTTTTTTATTCATGGAGTTCATGGCTTGGTTTTCGCACAAATACATCATGCACGGATTTTTGTGGATCTGGCACAAAGATCATCACAAAAAAGACCACGACTCTTGGTTCGAGCGAAATGATTTATTTTTCATCTTCTATGCTGCGGTTAGCATGGCATTAATGGTCTTGTGGGGAGAATTTGGTTTTTGGGCTGGCTTCCCAATGGCGGCAGGTATCTTTACCTACGGCATGACTTACTTTATTGTGCATGATATATTCATTCATCAGCGCTTTAAAATATTTCGAAATTCAACCAGTAAGTATGCGAAAGGCTTACGACGTGCTCACAAAATGCACCACAAAAATATCCACAAAAATGGTGGAGAGTGTTTTGGAATGCTGTGGGTTCCGTTAAAATATTTTAAGTAGATAAACTATTCTTGCTTGGTCCAATTGTTGGAAAATGTACAATCACGGAAAGATTTGTTTACGCTAACAAAGGTGTCTTCTATCTTATTTTTAATCCACTTTTTAACGGTACGGACTTGTTTGTCTCGCAATGCTAAATCTTTAATTTTAGTATAATCTTTGGAGTAATCGGCTTCGTGCTCGTCATAGCGATTCACCACTTTGAGTATCTTGTATTTCTTGGCTCCTCCACGGTCTTCTTCCAATAAGGGAAGTGAAATTTGACCCTTCTCGAGATTCTTCACTTGATTGTATAATTCGGGATCCATTTTCGTCAACTCAAAACGTGTGTCGCCCGTGACCGGATTAACAATTTTACCACCGTTATTTCGGGTTTCTTTTTCAAAAGAAAAATTATATGCGGCACTCTCAAAGGTCATTTCTTCATCCATGATTCGCACACGAATAGAATCCAATATGGCCTTGCTTTTCGTCAACGTTTCATTATCGACTTCTGGCATAAGTAAAATATGACGAACGTCAATTTCTTGGCCTCTAATTTCATCAACGGTTAATATGTGCCAGCCAAATTCTGTTTTAAATGGAGCAGAAACTTCTCCTTGTTCAAGGCTAAAGGCCATGTTTCTAAATTCTTTCGCCATTCTAGGGCGTTTTCTGTGCAAGGTATATTTCCCTCCACTTGAACGTGACCCTGGATCTTGAGAATACAAAATTGCCTTAGAGGCAAAACTCAATCCCTTCTCTTCGACATCATTTTTAAAGCCTTCCAACTGAGCAATAATCCGCTTTCTTTCTTCTTCTTTTACCGCAGGTTCAATAACAATTTGTGCAATTTCCAACTCAGTTCCAAAAATGGGTAAATCTTCTTTTGGAATTGACTCAAAAAATTCGCGTACTTCTTCTGGCGTAATTTCTACATTATCAATAATATCTGCCTGCATTAATTGCGACAATTTCTGAACTTTATTGATTTCAAAGAGCTCGTCACGAAACGAAAGCTCATCGGTCTTGTTGTAGAATTCCAACACCTTTTCTAGGCTTCCTAGCTGTTGCGTGAAATATTCAATACTTTGGTCGACATAAGAATAAACTTCCGCATCAGATACTTCGAGACTGTCTTGAATGGCATGGTGGGCATAGAGTTTATCCTCCATCAGTTTTCCCAGTAACTCACATCGTGTCACGCCTTTGGTTGAAATACCCTGCGACTCCATGTCAGTTAGTGTTTTATCGATATCGGAATCCAAAATAACATAATCACCAACTACGGAGATAACTCCGTCTAACTTAATACGCCCTTGACTATCTGCTTTTGGCCCTTGAGCGACAACAACTAGTGTTGTCAAGAATAAACATACATTAAGGATATATTTCAAACTTGTTGGCTTGTATTGCATCTTGTAAAATTTCTTGATCAAATTGTTTAATGAATTCTAATTTGGATTGGTTGAAAACAATTTTTCGAATGGTATTTTCCACCAATTGAAAAGGTGCGTTTTCATTCCTTAGTCGATAATCCGACACCCACAGCAAATATACTTCGATTGAATCTTCAATGAAGAAAAATTGTGATTTTTTTAGATAATTATCAAAACTCAAAACAGGAATTGAAGGGAATTGCTCAAGAAAAGATCGCTTGGTGTACCAAATGGAATCGCTGTTCTGATAAGAAGTGAACTGAATGCGCAACGAATCGAGGTACTGTTTGTCTTCTTCCTTATTTTGCTGAAAACGAATGCTTACTTCATCAAGGTTTGTGGCTGTTTTTGACAAACCAATCACGCGCGCTTGCAGTACGTTTTCTTTAAGCGCAAAATTAAACTGATTTTCTTCATAATAGGAACGCATTAATGAGGGGTCGACAATGGTGTCAATGACAGACTTGACCAAGGATTCTTTGTATGTTCTTACCCACAAATCGAGGCGATAGTCCTCCACCAGTGCGTTTAAAACTGCCTGAGATGATTGCTCTAGATTAAAAACAGCTTGATCGTAAAGCAAGTGCTTTTTTGCCCAGGTGTTAATCGCACTTTGCGTCAGTAAAATACTATCCTCCTGAGAAATATTTACTGGCAATTGACGTTCTATGTCTGAATGATATAAGTAGTGACTCCCAACACGAGCAACAAGGGCATCCTGATCAACATTAGTCCATTGATCACAACTTGCCAACACACCCAACAGAACAACGCTTAAAATAATCTGAAACTTCATATGATCCGCAGCTTTAGTGTAAAGATGATGATTAGAATCGTTACTTTTTAACGAAAAAAAACAAAATTATTGTGTCTTATTAACAAAATACTCACGCTAATTATTAATAAAAAAGATAACGTACATATAATCAATTACTTAATTGTTTATAAAAATTTTTTTATCAACAATTAAAAGACTAAATTGTGTCCATATATTGGAAGATGAAACAAAGCCTGTTGCTCTTTTTCTCGACTGCTCTTTTTTTATTCCCAAACACAACGTTTGGGAGCAAGCTTCCCTCCCTCATAAACACCACAAATTCAGTCTACGTAAATTCGACAATTGTCAATATAATTTACAAAAATGGAGTCTTCAGTATCAAAGGTTTAACCGGCACTGGCCATGTGAAAATCTACAGTATTATAGGCAATGAAGTAGCTTCATTTAATCAAGTTGATTTATTTGATTTTCAGCGTAACCTTAGCCTTGAACCAAAAACAATGTACATTGTCCGCATAGAAACTCAAGGGCAAGTAAAGTTGTTTAAATTCGTTGCACGCTAAGTCTTAGATTAGCGACTGTAATTTGGTGCTTCCTTTGTTATTTGTATGTTGTGCGGATGACTCTCACGTATTCCAGCGGCAGTGATTTGAACAAATTGTGCATTTTCTTTCACTTCTTCGATCGACGAAGTTCCACAATAGCCCATTCCTGCTCGAAGCCCACCGATAAACTGATGAATACTTTCATACAAATTACCTTTATATGGAACTCGCCCAACGATTCCCTCGGGCACTAGTTTTTTTATGTCGTCTTCAACATCTTGAAAATAGCGGTCTTTACTTCCTTTCTTCATGGCTTCAACAGAACCCATTCCACGATAAGATTTAAATTTTCTTCCTTCATAGATAATTGTTTCCCCTGGCGATTCTTTAGTTCCAGCAAGTAGTGATCCTAGCATAACACAGTCAGCTCCAGCCGCTATCGCTTTTGGAATATCTCCTGTGTAACGTATTCCTCCGTCAGCAATAACTGGAACACCGCTTCCTTTAATGGCGTTAGCAACGGCAATTACTGCTGACAACTGGGGGTATCCAACTCCTGCAATAATACGTGTAGTACAAATCGAACCAGGTCCAATTCCTACTTTGACAGCATCAGCTCCATTCTCAACCAAATATTTTGCCGCAGCTCCGGTAGCAATATTACCAACTACCACATCTAGGGTAGGAAAATTCTTTTTTACTTCTTTAAGGACAGATACTACTCCTTTGGTGTGCCCGTGTGCAGTATCAATAACCACAGCATCTACTCCTACTTCAACAAGCGCTCGTGTACGATCGATTACATCTCCTGTAACTCCAACTGCTGCTGCGACGCGAAGACGTCCATAAGAGTCTTTGTTTGCAATGGGTTTATCGGTATGGTTTGTAATGTCTCTAAAGGTGATTAGTCCAACCAAAACATATTGGTCGTCAACCACCGGTAATTTTTCAATTTTATGGTTCTGCAATATATCTTCCGCCTCTGCTAGAGAAGTGCCTTGCATAACAGTGATTAAATTTTTCGTTGTCATCACTTCTGTAATAGGACGCAATAAATCTTTTTCAAAACGCAAATCACGATTGGTCACTATTCCCTTGAGTTTTCCCGTTGCATCGATAATCGGAATGCCTCCAATCTTGAAGCGCGTCATATTCTCTTTGGCATCGCCAACAGAAGCCTCTTTGGTCAGGGTAACCGGATCGAGAATCATACCAGATTCTGCACGTTTAACCATGCGAACCTTGTCTGCTTGTTCAGCAATGGTCATATTCTTGTGCAAAACACCAATTCCACCTTCTCGTGCCATAGCAATGGCCATTTGACTTTCGGTAACGGTATCCATCGCCGCAGATGTAATGGGGATGTTTAAAGTTATGTTACGGCTAAATTTTGTGTTGAGTTTTACGTCTCGCGGTAATATTTCAGAATAGGCGGGCACAAGTAATACATCATCGTATGTTAGGCCTTGTTCTAGAAATTTATTGGAAGTATTATTCATGGCAACTACTTAAGAATTAGTTGCGAGCAAATTTAGAACATTTCAACCATTAATGAGACTCAATTGGCGATTTAATTAAATCTAAACACACCACCACCGCCCCAGCAATAAAACTTAGGGTCATTAAAATACCAGAAATCATTACGACATAAGCCATTGCGGTGTATTCTAGCCAAATTAAATAAATCCCTCCAAAAGTAATAATAATGGAGCAAAAGGGTTCAATGGTTAAAAAGGTCTTCCATTTGGTCGAGATTTGTGTTCCCCAAACCAACAACCCAAGGAGGGCGAAGATAAATCCAATTGACAGCACGTGGGTGTGGACGATGGTGATCATTTCACGCTGTCCTTTTTTGAACTTCATTACTAAAACTTCTTCGCTATCCTCATTTCCATTATAATTTTCAACAATCCCGGAAGGGTGATTACTATCGGTTTGTGCAACAAAAGACAAGCCAGTAAAATAACCTACAGAAAGTACAAAAAGAAAAGCCAGTATAAATCCTTTGAACGGTTTAGAAAAATTGCGCAATAGGAAATAAGGTTCCATTATTGACCAATGGTAGATTGAACATCTTTTAAGGAAGAAAACACATGGTTGACTGAGGCTGTCATGGATTGAACAGATATGGTGGCACCAGAAATTGCGCTAATGGTATCGCCATAGATAAAACTTACTCCCGTTTGTTTTTTCACAAACTGAGAAAGCCATCGCTTGCTAGAAATTTCTCCACCATAATCTTCACGATAGACCAAAACAGTTGCTTTCTTAATGGTAAAGGTTGGATCGAATAAAATCAAATAATCGAAAGAATCTGTTTTGCTTGGAGCAGTACCCATAAAAGCATAGCCAGCTAATTGTCCTTCAACTTTAATTTCCCGAATAGAATGCGCCAATAAGAATTGATTGCTTTCTATTTGTATTGAGGAAGTTTCTAGGGTGAAATCTGCTACCGAAAAGACCGCTGTTATCTCTTTATTGATTTTTTTCTCGATGCGTTTTGCCAGAGAATTTTCATTCAAAGGCAGACCAAAAGAGAGGAGGAAAAATCCTAAAAAAAAGAATATTATGTTGGTTGTTCTAAGCATTTAATTAAATTCTTTACAAAGATATTTTACCTGAGGTTAGGCACCAAATTTTATTTAGATTAATTTTAAATAAATTAAAACCACACCCCTACTCCTACATTAAATTGGCCAAACTGAGAGTCTGCTAAACCGGTCTTTTTTGACTGATAATCAACTTTAAAGACTGTACCAATAGACATATGGTAACTTAGTCCAAGTGTCCATTCTTCACGATCAAAGGCAGGGTTTTTAACAATTGATGTTCCCACATTTTTGTGCGTATCATAGTTTTCATAGCGAACAAAAGCATCCAAGCGTTGACGGTTTGCAAGCGGAAGTAGGTTGTAAGCAGTCTCTACATAAAAGCCCCCAAGAGCACTACCTAAATCGCGACCCGTAAGTGTGTTATATGCGTCTGTATCACTAAGGCTCGCATGAACAAATTGTCCACGCGCAGAAAGGTTTTGCCACTTGAAGCGAGCGTCTAGCCCTAACATTGCTACACCAATGTCGCTCCCTGGGATAGCATTCTGCCCATCTACTGCTTGAGTTCGTCCAGAATAGCCCGACAAACCTAAACGAAGATTGGGAATACCATAGTAGTCAAATTTTGCTGACAGATTAAATTGATCCACTACTGACTCGGCTCCTTTTTGACGACCTCCTCTTAGACCACTACTCCCTATTAACTTACCTTCCTGACCATCGTGCGATAAGAACCCATTAAACAAATAAGCTTGATAACGAAAACTCAAAGCGTCTACTCTTCCTGCTACACCTATTCCAATTTCACGCCAGGTGGTAGGAACGATATATTTATCCATACTCGGACGTTCTACCCCATTAAAGGTCGTAGGTTCATGAAACTCTGCAATTATACCCATGGGCACCAACATTAAACCAGCACGAATATTGAGTCCGTTTGCCACAGAATAGTTAACAAATGCTTGCTCTACGTACACTTCTTTGACATGTTCAAATTCTATTTCAGTAACAAACTGAACACGATCGTCAAACTTGTAACCAAATAACATCACAAGGCGCTGCACATCTAATTCTCCAGTTAAATTTGTGGGTTGATTGTATAAAATTTCTCCATATCCCCCAATAGTAACGCCTTGAGGAATACCGCTAAGGTTGTTCAAAATTCGCTGATAGCCATTTATTTGCTGCGCTGAAACCAAAGAATCTACAGTTGTAGTAGCTGACGCTTGACCCTGCTGCGCTTGAAGGAAAAAGCCACTAAAAATGAACGAAAAAAATGTGAGACAGTTTCTCATCGCTATATTTATTTAGATTTAGTTTAAATAACAGTGCAAATATATCGCAGGAGAATTAATCAGGCAAGGTTATTTAGATTAATTTTAAATAAAAGTATTTAAGCACTGATTGTAAGCTGATTCGAAATGAAGAGGATTGAGTTTATGCGGGATTTTGTGTGTACTGAAATAGGACAAAAGTTTCTCGGTGGGCAAGTTTCCAACCAATTCATCCTTTGCCATTGGGCAACCGCCATAACCTTTAATAGCTGTATCAAAACGACGGCAACCGGCCAAATAGGCCGTTTCAATTTTTGGTACTGCTTCTGTATACCGGGTATGCAAATGTGCTCCAAGAGCAACAGTAGGAAATGCCGGAATAAGGGTTGTAAACAATTGTTGTATGATGGGTAAGCTTGCCGAACCAACTGTATCAGATAGAGAGATGGTGGAGATTCCTAGTCCTGACAAATAAGTCACCCATTCGGCAACAATGGTTGGAGACCATGGATCTCCATAGGGATTACCAAATCCCATAGAAAGATAAACCACTAACTTCTTGTTACTCTTTTGCGCCAAGTCGATGATTTGCTCTAAAACAATTTTTGATTCATCAATCGTTTTATGGGTATTACGCATTTGAAAATTCTCTGAAATAGAAAATGGGTAGCCTAACCAGTCAACTTCTGGATGAGCGCAAGCGTCAATAGCTCCTCGTACATTGGCTACAATCGTCAATAGTTCTGTATTACTATCTGAACGATCAAGTGCATCCAACACTGCCGCAGTATCGCGCATTTGCGGAATCGCTTTAGGGGAAACAAAACTCCCTATATCTAGTGTGGAAAAGCCCACTTTCAACAAGGCTTGTGCATACACAATCTTTTGCTGGGTGGGAATCCACTGCTTCATCCCTTGCATGGCATCGCGGGGGCATTCCACTAAATCGAGAGACTCCATGGTCAAAGATACATTGTTTAACCGAAAAGCAAATAGAGCCCCAAGGCAATCCACAATACTCCATTTATCAACCCCATTGGATAGCGGTTGAAAAACGAACTGAATGCAGCAGAAAAATAGGCCACAATTGAAAAGACAAAGAATGCTTGCAGTAGAAACAAGCCACCCAATACGCTATATTGAAAGGCTGTTGTAAACTGATTGCTGAAAAGAAATCCAGGGAAAAACAACCAAAAAAACAAACTTACTTTTGGGTTGATAAAATTCATAATAAGGCCTTGGGTGTACTGCTTTTTTGGCAGCGGAAGGATTACTGACTCATTGAATTTACCACGGTAATGTTGACGAATAGCTCCCCCACCCAAATAACTGAAGTAGACAAACCCCATGCCCTTAACTAATACAATGATTTGTGGTTGTTCACCCACAAACTGTGCCCAGCCAACAACCAACAGTATGGTGTGTCCACACAGCCCCGTAATTAAACCCAGTATAAAGGTAAGTGCAGCACGAAAACCGTTTTCAATACTCTGCCCAATGACCATCAGCAAATCTGGGCCAGGAGAAAGGGTTAAAAGTACGCTGGCAATTAAAAAAGAAAAAAGTTCCTCCATCTAAGGATGAATATAAGGGAATTATTTTTTCGAATCCCCCTTTCATTCTATATTTGCAATGGAAAAAATGAAGAAGATTATGCGAGGAATTGAAAAAGAATTAGCCCCCTACAAGAAAATACTTATTGAACACCCATTGTACAAACAAATACAAGGCGTTGATGATATTCGTGTATTCATGGAACAACATGTTTTTGCCGTATGGGATTTTATGTCATTGGTGAAAAAACTACAAGTCGAATTGACCTGTACACAACTCCCCTGGCGCCCCTCTACTCACCCAACAGCAGGTCGATTGATCAATGAAATTGTTTGGGGAGAGGAAACTGACCTCAACAAAGACGGGGAAATCATGAGTCATTTTGAAATGTACCTTCAATCCATGGAAGAAGCTGGTGCTAACACAGCACCAATCACAGAGTTCTTAGCTCAACTCAATCAAGAAAACAACGTAGAGGAACTTATCGCTAAGACTTCACTTCCTGAATATGTTAGTGATTTCTTGTCCTTTACCTTCTCAACCATCAAAGAAAACAAATTGCATGTCATTGCGGCTGTTTTCACCTTTGGCCGTGAGGACTTGATCCCAGATATGTTCATTGAGATGGTAAAAAATCTTCGCAATGAAGGAGTAGCTTTACATCATCTAATTTATTATCTTGATCGTCATATTGAAGTAGATGGAGATGAACACGGTCCTATGGCACTAAAAATGATGGAAGAACTTTGTGCGGGAGATCCAATCAAAATTCAAGAAGCCATTGAGGCTGCTAAAAAAGCCTTAAAAATGCGCATCAAATTGTGGGATGGCATTTTGTCTCAACTCCCCTCTGCTGTTCTAATTTAATCATTCAACAATGAAACACTTAATTACATTTGCCCTGATTTTTTCTTCTGCATTGAGTTTTGCTCAATATGAAGAAGCCCAACCTTTTGCCGAATCAATCGATCGACAAGATTTAAAAGAATTGCTCTATGTTTATGCCTCCGACTTTTTTCAAGGAAGAGAGACCGGTAAACTAGGACAAAAGAGAGCCGTAACCTTCTTGAAAGAATTTTACGAAAAACGCGGAATTGCGCCAGCAAAAGGAACCGACGATTATTTCCAACGAATGGAATTGACCATAAAAGGAGAAGCTGTTTCAACTGAAAATGTTGTTGCTATTATTGAAGGAAGCACAAAACCAGATGAGTATGTGGTGATTTCTTCTCACTTGGACCATGAAGGGATCAAGAATGGGCAAATTTATAATGGTGCTGATGACGATGGTTCTGGTTCTGTAGCTTTGCTGGAAATTGCTGAAGCTTTCCAAAAAGCAGCAGAAGCTGGAAAAGGGCCACAACGCTCGGTTATATTCTTACACGTATCTGGAGAAGAAAAAGGACTACTTGGTTCAAAATACTATACCGATAATCCACTCTATCCGCTTGCCAATACAATAGCCGACTTCAACATAGACATGGTGGGTCGCACCGACCCAAAGCGTGAAAGTGATAACCGCAACTATATTTATCTCATTGGGAGTGACCGTTTGAGTACCGAGTTACATGAAATTTCTGAAGAAGCCAATAAAGCCACTACGAATATAGAATTAGACTATACCTATAATGCAGAAGACGATCCAAATCGTTTTTACTTTAGAAGTGACCATTACAACTTTGCAAAAAACAACATTCCTGTTATTTTCTACTTTAATGGTACACATGCCGATTACCACAAACCAACGGATACAGTAGAAAAAATTCAATACGATTTACTTGAAGAACGTGCTCGCTTGGTCTTTTACACCGCATGGGAAGTAGCCAATCGTAAAGACCGTTTAGTTTTAGATAAAGCAAAATAATAAACTTTATATTTAATACTATGAAAAATTTATTCTTATCACTATTCATGCTTAGTTCCACGATTGTCTTTGCACAAGAAATTGAACAAGATATCGAAACCATCGACTCACTAGAGCTACCTTCAATCAAACGCATTGCCATTGGTGTTAAATTTGGTGTTCCAAATATTGCTGGACTATCGCTAGAAGGCGTTACTCCTCTTTTGGGAAATCGCATTGCTCCTTTCTTCGATTACAGCAGTTTTAATGTCAACCCAGACGAAGTTGAAGTTGGATTAACCTACACTGAGTTTGGATCAAATATCTATTTCGGTAACAAAGGAAAGAGCGTTTATGCAGGCATTGGCTTCGGTTCGTTAGACACCGATTTAGTTTTTACCAACATTGAACTTACTGATGATAACGGAAACAGCGGTAATGGAACAGCTTCCATTTCGCAGAGCCTAAACACCACCAACATTAAATTGGGAATCAAGACCGGAGGACGTTTTTATTTCCGACTAGAAGTAGGCTATGGAATTGGTGACATTCCCGATACAATCGACGTTACAGGAGATTTTACTTATACTGAAAATGGTCAAACCATTAAAGGCAGTGGAACCCAAACAGAGGAATTCCCTACCATTCCGGGTGTTGGTACAAGCGGTGTTCTCATTGGGAACTTTGGCTTTGGAATTGCCTTTTAAAAAAACTACACCTATAGAAATCATTAGGTGAGTCATTGAAATTAGATCAGTGCCTGGACTCGATTTTTTTAAATTAATGTTACATTAGAAAATGATTCGCATAAAACATCTAGGTTTCTGTATCGGTATTTTTGGCTGTCTCTTTAAACTTATGTCATGGGCCGGTGCAAGCAGCTTATTAATCATAGGTTTGTCACTCTTGGGGATCTATTACCTTGCAAAGGTCTTTGAAAAGTAACGATCATGGCTCCTAACTATCTGAATATGGCAAAGCATAGCAGGAACTTTTCTGTTCCCATTAATACACTCCCAACTCCACCCTATTATACCTATTATTTTTTCAACACTGTTATCATATTTTATGGACCAAAAAAACACAATTAATCACGAATCACCTGGTAAATTTCAAGAAACCCGTTTTGAGAAAATTCACAATTTAACCTATTCTTCGGCTACCGAATCTTCTAAATTGGTTGCCCATGAAATAGCACAGCTCATCAAAACAACTGTAGATCGAAAATTTGTACTTGGGCTTGCCACAGGATCCTCACCAATTGATGTATACAAAGAATTGGTTTGGCTTCATCAAAACGACAATTTAAGTTTTAAAAACGTTGTCACTTTTAATCTAGATGAATATTATCCAATTTCTCCCAAAGAAGCGCAAAGTTATCATCATTTTATGCGTGTTCATTTATTTGATCATATTGATATTCCTAAAAATCAAATAAATATTCCAAAGGGGGATTTAACCCCAGATGATATTAGAGATTATTGCAAAATGTATGAAAATAAAATTGAATCCCTAGGTGGATTAGATTATCAACTATTGGGGATTGGAAGAACTGCTCATATTGGATTTAATGAACCAGGCTCCCATAGAAATTCTGTCACACGATTGGTAACCCTTGATCCACTGACATTAAATGATGCTGCAAAAGACTTCAATGGAGTTGAAAAAGTTCCTAAGAAAGCAATTACTATGGGAATTAATACCATAATGAAGGCCAAAAGAATTGTTTTACTCGCATGGGGTAATCACAAAGCAAGTGTTGTTGCTAAAACGATTGAAGGGCCAATAAGAGAGGTTGCTCCTGCTTCCTTTCTCCAAGAACACTCAAATGTAACTTTTATACTTGACAATGAAGCAAGTTCTGATTTAACCAGAATCAATACCCCATGGTTAGTTTTAGATTGTGAGTGGACAGAGGTTTTAACAAAAAAAGCGATTTTTTGGTTGTGTAAACGAGTTGGAAAATCGATATTAAAACTTACCCAAAGAGATTATTCTGAGAATGGTTTGTCTGGCTTGATTAACACCTACGGATCTGTCTATGAGTTAAATATTTGGATGTTTAACCAAGTGCAAAAAACAATTACCGGTTGGCCAGGTGGAAAACCAAAATATTCAGATGAAAATCGTCCTGAAAGGGCAAACCCATCTTCCAAAAGAAGTTTGATTTTTAGTCCGCATCCTGTTGACGATATAATCAGTATGGGCGGAACTATTTCAAGATTAATAGAGCAAGGACATCAGGTGCATATAGCCTACCAAACCTCTGGAAACAGAGGTGTTTCAAATGAACATGCTTTGAGATACATTGAAGTGTACTTACAAATTGAACCTAATCAATTAAATTTTCAAAAATTAAAGAATGAGATTTTAAATACAAAAGAAGGCCATACAGATTCTGTCGCCTTAAGGGAATTAAAGGGCTTTATTCGTGTAAGCGAATCACTAGAATCAGCTCGATTGCTAAACCTACCCAAAGAAAACGTTCATTTTTTAAATCTGCCATTTTATGAAAATAGAATCACAAAAAAAAATAACCCCAATAAAAAAGACCTCCAAGTGATTTCTTCACTCATTGAAAAGATAAAGCCTCATCAGATTTTTGCCGCAGGTAATTTAGGTGACCCACATTCAACTCAACGCCTTTGTTGGGAAATTCTTTTATCCTCTATAAGTGAACTTAAGTTAGAACCCTTTATGAAAGATTGCTGGGTATGGATGTACAAGGGTGGGTTGGAGAATTGGGATCTACAAGATATTGATATGGCCGTACCAATGAGTCCATCTCAAGTCAACCATAAAATCTCTTTAATTCACAAACATCAATCCCAGATTGATCAATTGCTTGTGTTGGAAGAAGACAATAACAGCATTTTACTAAGAACCTCTGAACTGAATAGGACAATCGCAAAAGAATATAATTTTTTAGGTATGTCTGAATACGAGGCAATAGAGACTTTTAAGCGATTTTACTTTTAGATTGAGAGCCTACTAATTCAATCAATTAGAATTTTATCCCCCTGCTTTAAAATAAAATACCGCTTTTTTAGTGCGAGTGAGAGTTGACTCTTCACTTCTCGATGGTACCCTTTAGCCCAGAAAAAAGTATTTTCGTTGACGACAACTGTAGAGTGATGTTGTGGTAAAATGTATTTTGGCTTTATTTTATTAATTAAAGTTAGGCTGCTTTTAATGTGCATATTGTGTTCAGTAGGTGAAAAGAAAAGCACATCAATATCCCTCTCCATGAGATGATCCTCTAAAAGGAAACTGTCACCTGGCTGAAGAAATCGCTTTCCTCCCACTTCTAAAACATAACCACAATCTTCTAGATTAGCCTTATAATATATCGCGAAATTTGAATTTCCATGGATTGCTCTAAGTGGAGAAACTTTTACCCCTAAAACTTCAAAAGGTTCTCTGGGCTTAGCAACGATGATCCGTTCTGGTGGAATATTCAATTCTTTTGCGATAGTGATACAGCTCTGAGGAATTACAAAAATACAACTTGATTTTTCAAGTAGAGTATTAGAAATACTTCTGGCAAAATGATCTTTGTGGCCGTGAGTAATAAAAGAAACATCCAATATTTCGGCTAATTCTTCTTCACTAATTGGCGGTGACTGTTTTCTTTTGTCATAGTTTAGAAGAATATCAGTAGAAATAACCAACCCGTTAGATTTAATGATCCAACCATTGTGACCTGCCCACCACAGTCCCACACCATCGGAATGAGATATTATTTGTTGTTTAAGGGAAGAATCGATTTGTCCCGATAAGGAAATGGTCCACAAAAAGAGAACAACTAGCCCGTTTTCCTTAAACAAAATACGATTATTTCTTTTCTTCATTTAACCAATATTCTAACCAAGGTATGCTGTAAAAATGGGTCCAACCAAACACACGTAAACCTTGCAATGGATTCCAATTGGAAATAAACCTCCCACTGGGTTTGGTAAGCACTCCATTATCTGGAAGTCTGGAAGCCTTTAACAAGGCATCTCCAAGCGATTTTTGCGTGTCATAACTATATAAGTCCTTTTCAACTGAATCAGATTGAAGCAATTCAGAGCGCGTTTTGGCTACCGTTAAAAAGCTCTCCTCTTTTGTAAGCTCATACCCTACTAGCAAACTGTGAATGGTGGAGAGTAAAGACTCATATTCATGATTGTAGGGTGGATTATCTCTCACAGCTCTAGCGTGTCTAATAAGTCCTTGTTTAACAGTATTATCTTTCGTTAATTGATAATATTTATATAACCCATGGGATACATAAACCTGAGAATACCCATAGCGATCAATAACAAAGCTATCGTATTGATCAGCACCATTTTGTAAATAAAGCATTCGCTCTACGCGGTCTTCCAAATCTTTTAAGTATTTAGGGTCTTTGGTTGCATCCCAAGCTTCTACGAGATTCCATACCGACAAATACAATCTTCTCCCTGTTAATCCATGATTCCCCCACTGTCTGCGTAAGTAGGAATCTGCCGTTAATCGTGCAATTTCGAGACCTCGATGGTACCCTGTTAAATAATAAGAAGCGATCCAGCCTTGATTCCAAACATGTGCGCTGAGGAGGGCAGACCAATGTTGAGAAGCATGTCTTCTTCCAATTCCCAAATATGGGGAGGCCTTTGAAGCAGTGGAAGTAGCATTTTCGATTTCCCAAAAATCAATCGCATCATTTGTATCACCATAATACTCAGGGTCTTTAGGCCAATGTACGTTGTCTACATCCATGGTGTGTCTACTCATTGCTTCTGCAGCGCGATAGTAAACAGGGTCACCTGTTCGCATAAATTGCATCCAATACATAAAATCAATTGCTGGTTCGTTATTTTCCCATCGAATCCATTGGTCTTTAAAGAATATATTTTTTTGATCTCCGTAGTCGAACATTCCATACCAGGGTTCCCAATCTTGATTAAAATTTTGCCAATGAAATTTGTAATCTATTGAGCGCTCATAACCGCTATCTGTATCGCTTCTGGGAGAAAATTTACCATACACCTCGCTATGTGAATACACAGAAGGGGCAGCACTTGCCACAGGAGGATTCAAGAAATAGGCCATGGTAGTCTTCAACTCATTTCTACCAATACTAACTTTGTGAAAGTGATATACCAGTTCACTGGTCTTAGTAATTCCCTCAGCAAAATTAGCAATCATGCCTTGGTCTGGCTTTAAGTCTGAGCGTTCAAAGCTCATAGGTGATGCATTTGGCGACCACAAATAAGCGATGGCCTCTTGTTCTGAATCATTATATAGAATCTCTTTTGGGTATTCTTTAAGAAAATTCTTTATCCCAATACTAATTCCCCATTTGTTATCACTTATGCTTGCCCAACCTTCTCCACGTTGAATTTGTTTTTTTAAAACAGTCCCCACATGGATTTTTGCATTAAAACCTGTAATTCTCTTTTCTGGTGAACTATTGAACTCTCGAGTAAGTTTTGGTCCTCCTTGAAAAATGGATGCACTGCTTTTACTTTTTAAAGAATCAATAAAAATCTGTTCGATCCCTTCATCACTCCAATTTCCAAGTTTATAAGCAGTAGTAAATTTTTTATTGTATGTAAGGTTGTATTTTAAATTAAAACCCATTGATTGAATCTGATCGTTTGGTATAATCCAACCCTTATCTTCCGTTTTTTTATTATCATTAAATGAATTTGAATAGCTAGTGGCTATATTATCATAATTGGAGGAAGATTGATCGTGCATATCAGCCACACCAGTATAAGTCATTGTGTGTAGAACTTTGATATACGATTTGCCAGCATAAACATGAACTCGAATTATGAAAGGAGAATTTCTATTATCTTTTCTACCATAAGAATACTCGCCTTCAATCCTAATGATCGAGTGGAGTGGACCAGAACCTTTTTCTCTAACCGTCCTGTTTACTGTCGCTGTAGATGGATCAATACCCTGAGCATCTAAAAGATCCAAAAAAGATCCTCTACCGTTAACAGATGTCGCAATTTGATCTGTTTCACTGAAACCATCCCCATCCACATCAAAAAGCACATTGTCAATAAATCCACCTTTACCTTTTAAAATATTAAACTGTAATAATCCAGTATTTACTATGGTAGTTTGTCCTTTCCGTTGTGCGTTTTTTATTTTTATAACCGGCCCTTTTATAGGAGCTTTAGAAACTCCTTCCCCGAATTCAACTTGATAGTTTTGATCACCTGTTGAAAAGAAAAAAACCCAAACCCATTTAATACTATCATCAACAGGCGCCCATGAAGTAACCTCTGTTGTTTGACAAGGAATTTCTTTGCCATTCTTATCCAACAAACGAATGTTATCTGATGAAAATAACTCCCCTTGAGCGAAAGGTATGCCAATTGTAATTGGAGCTCCCGCAATATTTTTACTGATTTTGATGGGCTTGATTTCAGCACCATAAATTAGACCACATGCAAAAATCCAAAAAGCTAAAGTTAAAAGAGAGGGCGAACTGTTAATGTATTTCATTGTATTGTAATTAGTTTATTGATAACATAAAGCTGCTGCTCCTTTTACGGCAATATCTGAGTCCTCAGAAACAACAATTTTTAAATTAGATATAGAATTTTGAAAGGCAAATTGTTCAAGACTTGAGTAAATACCATCTTTAAAAAAAGAATAGGCTTTGCTGACTGAACCACCAAGAATAATCAACTCAGGATCATAAGTATATAAAACTTGGGTGATTAAGTTCCCCAGATGCTTTCCGAAATTAGTATACATTGCAAGGGCAGCCAAGTCACCCGAATTCGCTTTTTCAAATGCCTCTTGGCCAGTAATGAAATGAATATTTTCAAAGAACTGACCGCTGCAATAATATTCAAAGTTTTGTTCTAAATATGGTAGCATGCCAAATTCGCCTGCTCCGGTATTAAAGCCATTGTAAAGTTTATTGTTAATGATTATTCCCCCAGCAATACCTGTTCCTATGGTTAAACCAATAAAAGAATTTGCCTCTTTTCCTGCTCCAAAAAATAACTCACCCAATGAAAAACAATTTGCATCGTTGTTAACATAAACCGGACATCCAAAATGGACTTCAAGTAATTCTTTAAGATATACTTTTTTCCAGGAAGGAATATTTTGAACGTTGTAAACTATCCCCAATTGTTGATCAACTATACTAGGTACGCCAATTCCAATGGCAACAACATCCTGATCAATAACTTGTGTAATCGCATCAATGATGACATTCAATACTTCTTGCTCAGTCCCGTTTTTGGGGATTAGTAAACGGCAAGCCTTTTGAGACGATTTTTTATCTATTTTGGCCACGTGAACTTTCGTCCCCCCTAAATCAATACCGATATAAGCCATATATAATTATTTACTTTTCATCTTTCTCGATGAATACTTAAAGGTTTCATTGGTTATAAGTGGCTTTGACCAGAATCCAATGGATAGAATAAATAAAAGTGTTGAAAAAAGAAAAACCATTCCGATGCGAAGGCCATATAAATCCCCTAATACACCAACAATAAAAGGAATGACAGCGCCCCCTACGATACCGGTAACTAAAATCCCTGAAAAAGAGCCATGTGCTTCAGCAACAGAATTTAGTGCTAAAGAAATAATAATTGACCACATGGTCGCAATAAAAAATCCGATGGTAGGAAAAGCAATCAACGCCTGCGAACTATTTCCAAAGAGTCCAATAAAGAGGGCAACAATAGAAGCAACAGAGGTGACAATTAGTACTTTTCTACTGTCCAAAAATTTAAGTAGCACGAGTCCAAGTAATGTTCCTAGCGTCATCATTCCCCAAAAGTTAGATATTGTTTTTGCTCCTTGAGTTTGAGGGTCTATATCGTGGTAAACCGATAAAAACTGTGAAATCCAATTTGCAATCCCTTGTTCTGTACCAACATAACAAAAAATAGCAAAGAAATAAAGCAATACCATGGGTTGTTTGAGCAACATAAGATGGGTTGCTAAAGCTCCAGCTTTTTCATCTTCTTTGCGTTCTACCATAGGAAATTTAACCATCAATAGGACCAACACCATCAATAAAGAAATAATAGCAAAAATCCAATACAAGGAAATCCATTCAAAATTTGGAATTGTAACCTTCTGAAGAAGCTGCGTTATCCAACTTGAATCTTGAACAGAATCAGACGAATTGATGACTACATATGAATAAACCAACGGACTTAAAAAAGAAGCTAACCCAAAAAACAATTGTCCCAACACAGAATTAAAAGCAAAATCTTTCTCGCCTCCAATTGCCCTAAGTAAGGGATTGATCGCTACTTGTAACATCGCCATACCAGTACCAATAAAAAAAAGAGATACCAAGTAAAAAATATAATGTGCGTTTAAAGCAAATAAAAAAGCACCTAGAGAAGAAATCAAAAAGGCAAAAACCATTACTTTTTTCTCACCATACATTTCAATTAGTATTCCCGAGGGAATGGACATAACTCCATAAGCAACAAAAAAAGCAAATGGAAGGAATGCGGCCATTGTTAGGCTTAGACCAAAACTTTGGATGATATCTGGAACAAGTGGTCCTATAATATTTGTCAAAAAAGAAATAACAAAAAAGATAATCAAGATTAAACCAACAAGTATGGTGCTTTTTTTCATGGGGAAAATTATTTTTTCAGCATTGGGAAAAATGCACGCAAATCCTCATCAGAGGGTTGCATTCCATATTCAGCCACTTCAAAAGATTCAACATATTTCACTTTTTTAGCTGCATCTTTTCCGTACCATTTAACGAGGGCTACTAGCTTTTCTGGAGAAATCGACCCTGATCTATTTTTGGTTCGTTCTGCCAACCAAGCCCGTCTTTCTTTTGGTGAAGTAGGGATTTTCGCTACACTGGCATCTCCCCCATTGGTCCAAGGAAGCCATTCGTACATTTGCGATGTATGTGCATGTAGTCCATCTATTTTTAATTCAATCGTTTCATCAATTGCAACAACAACATCTGCTTGGTGTGGATAGGGTTTTTCAAAGCGATCTTGCATATAAAGAAAAAGTGGATTTTTTGATAAAGGTGGAGTGTCGGGGCAGACATTTGGAACAATTACCATGTAGGATGCATCGACAACTACCTTACCCGCATTTCTGTGATCTGGATGGTAATCATTTGGGCGAAGACCCAAAACGATATCTGCATCCCATTCTCGAATTGCACGTATAACTTGGTGTCTTACAGCTAAAGACGGTAACAATTCTCCATCATGATTATCAAGCGTTTGATAGGCTGCAATTCCTAATGCTTTACCCGCATTTTTAGCTTCTTCGCGACGTCTATTGCCCAATGCTCCTCCCCCTTCAGACTGGTGACCAGCATCTCCACTGGTCAAAGCTAAAAACTTTATGTTATGCCCCATTTTTGCAAACAACGCTGCAGTACCTCCAAATTTACTGTCGCAATCATCTGGATGCGCCCCTATGGCAATAATATTTAATTTTCTCTCTTGTGCATTGACCTTTGAAAAAGTAATAAGGGTGAACAGTACTAGTGCTATATTTTTCATGATTTATTATATTAGTATTAATTAAAAAAGGCATCATATAAAAATGATGCCTTAATAAGTATAGGAATTAATATCCTGAATTCTGGGAGAAATTAGAATTCAAGTCTATTTCTCTCTGAGGAATTGCATATAAAAATTTTCCATTGATATTTTTGCCTTGGGCAGTCATCACTGATTCTGCTTTATTCATTCGAAGTAAATCTGGCCATCTGTGGTTTTCAAAAGCTAGCTCAACTCTTCTTTCATGAAGAAGCTTATCTACAAAAGTTCCTGGAGTAGTTGCGTCTATAGGAGCCAAACCTGCTCTATTTCTAACTTGGTTTATGAATCCATAGGCCTCATCACTTTCTCCAATGGCTTCTGCAAGCATTAGTAAAACATCTGCATATCTAAATACTGGCCAATTATTTGGAGCGTCATCATCATTATAAGAGTTTGTTGTTCCAAACTTGATCGTATAACCAGTATTTACTCCGTTAACCACCCCATCAATAGATGCGGCAAAACGTAAGTCTCCAGTTTCATAAGCATCTATTAAATCTTGCTCTGGTATATTCCGGTGACCTGAAGTAACAGCCTGAGACAGGATACCGTGAAATTGATTCGTAAATTGATTCCCTTGATTACTCAAACCGCCTTGAAAATCAACCTCAAAAATAGACTCGCTATTGTATTCATTTTCAACTCCCCACAGAAGACTATAATCATTTACTAACGTATATCCGTATGTTAATACACGACGTAAAGCTGTCTCTGCATTTGATGCTTCTCCTTTGGTTAAATAAACTTTAGCCAATAAAGTAGCAGCTGCTCCTTTTGTTGCTCTTCCATTTGTTGCCGAAGCTTTGGCAGGAAGACCTGCTTCTGCATCAATCAAATCAGTAACAATTTGGTTATATACTTCAGCGGCCGTAACTTGTCTGTGCTCGTTTCCCTCTGCCACTGATGTTGTTTCGTTTATTATCAAAGGAATATTTCCAAAAAGTACTGCCAAATTATAGTAATAAAAGGATCTTAAAAATAAAGCTTCTCCCTTAAGACGAGACTTTAAAGACGCGTCCATATCTATATTTTCAATACGATTTAAAACAATGTTAGCTCTTGAAATACCTAAATAGGAACTTTCCCATGCATCCTCAGTGATATTACTTGTCGATATGTCGTTAAATCTATCAAAAACGGTTACCTCTTCTGCTAAACCAGTACCATCCCAAAAGGTATTATCTGATCGAAGCTCTTGAAGAATCCAATAACTTTGATTGAATGCTCCATTCGATTTTAAGGTGCCGTAAATTGCATTTACAGCGACTTCCATGTCACTTGCTGTTTTGTAGAAATTATCTGCATTTCTCTCAGATATTGGCGCTAATTCAGTGAATTCTTTCGAACAAGAGACAAAAATGAGTAAAACGAGTATGAATATGTTATGTTGTTTTTTCATGTCTTTATAATTTAAAATTTAGCATTGATTCCAAAAGTAATAACACTCGATAAAGGATATGCTCCATAATCTTCTCCTTGAACGTTGGTATTATCATCTTGGTTGTTAACTTCAGGATTAAACCCTAAGTAATCTGTTTTAGTGAATAAATTTGTGCCAGATAAGTATAGCCTTAGGCGATCCAATTTTCCATTAAAATTACTCTCTGGAAAGGTATATGCTAGCGTAACATTTCTTAGCCTTAAATATGAAGCATCTTCTACTTGATAGTTAGATGGGCGGTTGTTGCTGTTACCAGTCTGTCTGTTTGCTCTTGGAATTAAACCATTTCCAGGCTCTGCTTCTGATCTCCATCGATTAGTCCACTCACTGTATGAATTGTAGTTTGCCTCACCATTACCCATGTGACGTCGGGTTAGGTTCAAGACTTCATTCCCTTCAACTCCCTGCAATAAAAAGCTAAACTCAAAATTGTTGTATTCAAAGCGATTGTTGATTCCATATGTAAAGTCAGGTAAATAATTCCCGATTGTTGTACGGTCAGCAGAATTGATAAAACCATCATTATTGACATCAACCCATTTGAAATCACCAGGTTGGGGTGAAGCAATCTGATCGACTATACCACTATTATCAATTTCAGCCTGATTTTGGTAAATTCCATTGGTCTGATATCCATAATAACTACCGATAGGCTCTCCTATTTTAGTGATGTGCCTGTTCCCGGCGCCACCACTACTCAAAATAGG
>ENA-OQVM01001761-OQVM01001761.1-marine-metagenome-genome-assembly--contig:-NODE-1761-length-27427-cov-5.996453_pt1 | contig 27427 bp, 18 predicted proteins | sample MGYA00237776_ERZ505498 | MGnify/ENA primary metagenome ERZ505498 (study PRJEB26159, sample SAMN06265151) | marine metagenome | isolation source: Helgoland LTER site | place: Germany:Helgoland, sampling...
CAGCGGCAGCTTTTGTGGTGGCTTCAGATTCATAGCCATGATGGAGTGCTAGAGATTCAAGTTTCATTTTTTTCCCGTGGAAGTTGGTCTTTGGCCGAGTATTTTGCCTGATAGGAACCAAAATTTCACTTAATCAGCGTCATTTACGAACGATAGGGGGATTAATTTTGCTACGTTCCCTATTGCGTAGCCATAGGCGCTGTACTGGGTTTGGGTACCCCGCACCCCGTTATTCTGCTGATCACTGCTGGTATCAAAGCGCTGGAAGGGTCGCCTCAAATGGTCGAAGGTCTGGCATTAAAAATCAATCGACTCTGACCCCATTGATCTTTGGAGACCTTTAAGAAAACGAGATAAGATAATCTACGTCAGAGTGTAGACTACATTCTGCCAAGTTGTGCTGAAAGAGCCTTTTATATTCTGTAAATGCTTTGGCAATTTATTGCCCCCCCCTTTAGCCAAGTGCAGCTCTCGCTGTAGGAAAAATATCAGCACTTATTTTAAATCCTATTAATTCTAAAAATAGGTCAATTTCTATAATTAAAATGCTGTGTGGTGACAACTGATGCTCTCTACAACAATAGGTTTTTGATCTGAGTCTGTGTTATCGATATGCGCTAAAGACTTGGCGACAGATAGCTGCAGTCTGTGAGGCTTGTGTGGGTCGTCGGGCAGGGATAGTAAAACGAATAATTAATACGAAGCGACGGGATTTTTTATCTGGTCTGGATAATTTAAACACTCTAGTTGACGCGATTACGTCAATCTTTTTCGAGCTTGAAATAAGGCACATACTTCCCCGTTAGTTACATGGCAAGCTCTACATTCTTGGGCGAAAGCTGATCCTGGCTGGCAATGCACGATCATCAATTTCAGGGCAATAAAAAGGGTGGCATAGCCACCCTTTTTATTGATGTTGCAAGAAGCCAGACTTTACTTGTCCATTTGAGCCTTGATCAAATCACCAATGGTAGTAGGTGCAGCTGCTGCTGATTCTGCTTCAGTACTGCGATGTGCTTTAACCGCATCCTTCTCTTCAGAAACATCTTTCGCTTTGATCGACAGATTAATAACGCGGTTCTTACGATCCACATTGATAATCTTGGCTTCAACTTCCGCGCCAACTTGCAGCTCGTTGCGAGCGTCTTCTACTTTGTCACGAGAAAGCTCTGAGCCTTTCAGGATAGCTTCAATGTCATTGCCTAAGTCGATAACGGCGCCTTTAGCATCTACTTCTTTAACGGTACCCTTAACAATCGCACCCTTGTCGTTCTCAGCTACGTAGTTGTTAAATGGATCGTCTGAAAGCTGCTTGATGCCCAGTGAGATACGCTCACGTTCTGCATCGATGCTAAGTACGACTGTCTCAACTTCTTCGCCTTTCTTGAAGTTGCGAACCGCTTCTTCGCCAGTTTCGTTCCAAGAGATATCTGACAAGTGAACCAGACCATCAATACCACCGTCCAGACCGATAAAGATACCGAAGTCAGTGATAGATTTGATTTTGCCTGAGATCTTGTCGCCCTTAGTCATAGTAGTTGCAAAGTCATCCCATGGGTTGGTGAAGCACTGCTTGATACCCAGTGAGATACGACGACGTTCTTCGTCGATGTCCAGTACCATAACTTCGACTTCTTGACCCAAATCAACAATCTTAGACGGGTGAACATTTTTGTTAGTCCAATCCATTTCAGAAACGTGTACCAGACCTTCAACGCCATCTTCCAACTCGGCGAAACAACCGTAGTCGGTGAGGTTGGTGATCTTGGCTTTGCAACGTGCGCCCTCTGGGTAACGGCCTTTAATGTCGCCCCAAGGATCTTCGCCCATCTGCTTCATACCCAGTGATACGCGGTTACGCTCGCGATCAAACTTAAGTACTTTAACGTCAATCTCGTCGCCGACATTGATCATCTCGGAAGGATGCTTGATGCGCTTCCAAGACATATCAGTGATGTGCAACAGACCATCGATTCCACCCAGATCAACGAACGCGCCGTAATCAGTAAGGTTCTTAATGACACCTTTGAGTGATGCGCCCTCTTCGAGGTTAGCCAGCAGTTCTTCACGTTCTACAGAGTTTGCACTCTCCATTACGGCACGACGGCTGACAACAACGTTGTTGCGCTTGGGATCGAGCTTGATAACTTTAAATTCTAATTCGATGTTCTCAAGGTGAGTAATCTCACGCAGTGGACGAACATCAACCAGTGAACCTGGAAGGAACGCGCGCAAGCCGCGAACATCAACAGTAAATCCACCTTTAACCTTGCCGCTGATAATTCCGATAACAACTTCGTCAGCTTTGTGAGCTGCTTCAAGTTCGATCCAGGATTCTGCGCGACGGGCTTTTTCACGGGAAAGCTTAGTCGCACCGAAACCATCTTCAACGGCTTCGAGAGCAACCTGTACTTCGTCGCCAATGGCAACTTCAAGTACGCCTTTCTCGTCATAAAATTGATCAATTGCTATAACGCCTTCAGACTTCAGTCCAGCATGGACTGTTACCCAGTCTTTATCGATATCGATAATTACGCCAGTAATGATGGCGCCGGGGTTCATCTCAACGGTTAATAGACTTTCTTCAAATAGATCTGCGAAATTTTCGCTCATGGGTTGATCCTGAGTTTTGACAGAGATATGACAGAAGACCTGCTAGCGTCAGTCTCTTTTTTCCGCGCTGCCAGTTTACGCGGGTCAGTTAAAATAAAGGCCTACAGCAATAAAAGCTGGCGATTGCTGCGTTGCCCGTTTGGTGTTGAATTTGTAAAATTTGGTGTTAAAACTACTTTCTGATGCCTTTAACAGACAGGATATTCAACACTGTATCTGTCACTTCCTGAATCGACATGGCTGAGGAGTCTAACTCTATGGCTCCATCTGCTGCTCGTAGCGGTGAAGCGTCTCTGCTCATATCTCTTTCATCTCGAGAGCGCACCTGCTCTACGAGGGCGGGCAGACTAACATCTTCACCCTTTTCTAGCAACTCTTTGTAGCGCCGGTTGGCACGCTCTTCAGCGCTGGCGGTAAGGTAAATCTTCAGCTCTGCTGCGGGGAAAACCTCGGTGCCCATATCACGGCCATCGGCAACCAAACCCGGGGTTCTGGCGAACATCCGCTGGCGCTTTAACAGTGCCAAGCGCACACCCGGAAACTGAGCGACTTTTGAGGCTAACAGGCCAGTTTCTTCAGTGCGCAAATCGCGACTTACATCCTCACCCTCAAGATAGATCTTAAAGGCACCTTCTTTTTCTGTCTCAAAGCGAATATCCATATGTTCGGCCAAGGCCATCAAGCCCTTTTCACTGTCGACACTGACATGATGGCGAACCGCAGACAAACCCAACAGACGGTAGAGTGCTCCGCTATCCAGATAATGGAAGCCGAGCTTTTTCGCGATAATACGACTGATGGTGCCTTTTCCAGCCCCACTGGGGCCGTCGATGGTAATCACCACCACTTTTTTATCCTCGGCCATTTAGGACTCCTGAGTCTCAACGCTTATGGTCAAGCCAATGGCCGTGGCTAGATCAACAAAGCCCGGGAAGGAGGTAGCAATATTGTTGCACTCGATAATTTCAATCTCGCCAGCTGAACGCAGACCGGCAATGGCAAAGGCCATAGCAATACGGTGATCGTCGTGGCTGTGGACTGTGCCACTGCCAAGCTGGCCGCCCTGAATGCGAATGCCGTCGGCTGTGGATTGGGCGTCGATGCCCAGTGTCACAAGGCCATCGGCCATGCTTTGAATACGGTCGCTCTCTTTGACCCGCAGCTCTTCGGCGCCGGTCAGAACAGTCTCGCCACTGGCGCAGGCCGCAGCGATAAACAGTACCGGGAATTCATCGATTGCCAACGGGACCTGGTCTTCTGGAATCACAATACCCTTTAGCTCGGCATAACGGATTCGGATGTCGGCAACCGGCTCGCCGCCCACTTCTTTTTCGTTGGACAGTTCAATGCTGGTGCCCATTTGACGAAGAATATTGATCACGCCAATACGAGTGGGATTAACACCCACATGACGCAGGGTAATATCGGAACCTGGGGTGATAGCCGCCGCCACCATAAAGAAGGCCGCTGAGGAAATGTCCGCGGGCACATCAATACGGGTTGCCGTCAATGAACCGCCGCCTGAGAGAGTCGCCTTGCTGCCCTCACTGACTACCGAGTAACCAAAGCCCCGCAACATGCGCTCACTGTGGTCCCGGGTCGGTGCTGGCTCGACGGTTGAGGTCTCGCCTTCCGCATAGAGACCCGCTAACAGAACGCAGGATTTAACCTGGGCACTGGCCATGGGCAGTACATAATTGATTGAATTAAGCTTATTGCCACCTTTTATACGCATCGGTGGTCTGCCGCCCGGTGCAGTTTCAATCACTGCTCCCATTTCGGCTAAGGGGTCGGCTACCCGAGCCATGGGGCGACCCGTGAGGGATTCGTCACCGGTGAGCTCCACATCAAATGATTGTCCTGCTAGGAGTCCGCTAAGCAGACGCATGGAGGTACCGGAGTTGCCCAAATAGAGCGGTTTGGTCGGTGCTTTTAGACCGTGCAGGCCGACACCATGAACCACTACTCTGCCCTGTTCTGGGCCTTCAATAATCACGCCCATATCGCGAAACGCCTGCAAGGTTGCGAGACTGTCTTCGCCTTCGAGAAAACCGGTCACTTCGGTCATGCCCTCGGCAATGGAGCCGAGCATAATGGATCGGTGAGACATTGATTTGTCACCGGGCACACGAATATCACCTTGGGCAATTCCACCTGGCGCGACTTTATAATTGATTATTTTTTCGGACATGGTTTGCTGTAATGCCTTTGGGTCGATTGATTTTCCAAAATGGTTGCGTGCATCGCGAGCTCGCGTAAACACATCCATCAGATAGGTTTCGTCGCCAGTATCTATGGCGCTGCGCATCTCACTAAAGTTATCCATAATCTGATCGAGCACCGTGAGAATTGCCTGGCGATTGGCCAGTGCTATATCACGCCACATAATCGGATCGCTGGCGGCAATGCGGGTAAAGTCGCGAAAGCCTCCGGCGGCGTAGCGAAAGATCTCGCGATTGTCGCGCATACTCGCCAACGTATCTACTAATGAATAGGCTAAAAAATGCGGTAGATGACTGGTGGCGGCCAGCACTTCGTCGTGCTCTTGAATATCCATGCAGGAGACTACAGCACCCACTGATTGCCATAGCCTTTCAACAAGCTGCACATGGTCTTCACCACTGCCGGCGTGGGGAGTCAAGATCACTCGATGGTCTTTAAAGAGGTCGGCTTTGGCTGCGGTAACACCGCTTTTTTCTGAACCGGCGATAGGATGCCCGGGTACTAATTGGACCGGCAAGTGGCCATAGATCTCTTCTGCGGCGGCCATCACGCTGCCTTTGACACTGGCCACATCGGTAATGGTGACCTGATCTGAGAGCAGCTCAGAACATTCTTTGAGAATCGCGGGAACGGTAAGGGTCGGCACGCCAATAACCACTAGATCGCCAGCACCCAGCTCAGGGGCAATAGCGGCCAAACTCTGTTCTGGGCGATCGATCACGCCCAATTCAACCGCTAGATCGAGGGTTGAAGAGCGGCGCGAAATGCCCACTACCTGAGTAGCGAGACCGGCGTTACGAGCGGCCAATGCAAGACTGGAGCCAATTAGCCCCAGCCCGATAACAACCAGACGGTTAACCACTGGCTGTGCTGTTTGAGATGTTTGCAACATGACAGATCACATCGAAATAAATAGATTAATCGTTACTATAGTCGATCCTAAAATCGACAGTATTAGCAACGCTTAGAGAACCGCTCGCGGGTAGGAACCTAGTACTTTCAGTTCCGCCACATCTTCGGCCAACTCAGCCAATACAGCTGCCGCAGCTGGGTCATCCACATGGGCAGCAAAATCAATAAAGAAGATATAAGACCATTTACTGTTCCGCGAAGGCCGCGATTCCAGACGGGTCATATCGACACCGTGACGACGGAATGGCTCGAGCAGACTATGCAAAGCACCGGGCTTATTCTGCACTGACACGACGATGGAGGTTTTATCGTCACCGCTGGGTGGCACCATCTCACGACCAATAATCAAAAAGCGCGTTGAGTTGTCGGGCAGGTCTTCAATTTTTTCCCAGAGTTTTTCCAGGCCGTAGAGTTCGCAGGACATATCGCCAGCAATCGCTGCTGAGTTCCACTCACCCTGCACTCGTCGCGCTGCTTCAGCATTGCTGCTGACGGCGACACGTTCGATATTGGGGTAATTGGAATCCAACCACTTGCGGCACTGGGCCAGTGACTGGGCGTGGGAATAGACGCGGGTCACTGTGTCTTTATTGGTATTGGGGCCAATCATAAAGTGCTGATGAATGCGCAACTCAACTTCACCACAGATCTTTACCGAGGAATCGATAAAGCTGTCCAGGGTGTGGCTGACCACGCCTTCGGTGGAGTTCTCAATGGGCACAACACCGTAGTTGCAAGACTCGGCCAAGACATCGCGGAATACTTCATCAATCGCCGCTTTGGGAACCGTTAGTGCAGAGTCGCCAAAATGCTTGAGTGTGGCTTCCTGGGTAAAGGTGCCCTCGGGACCCAGAAAAGCCACTTTAATCTGCTGTTCCAGCGCCAGACAGGCGGACATGATCTGTCGAAACAGACGCGCCATATCTTCATCGCCCAGGGGGCCGACATTTTTTTCCATGATAGAGCGCAACACCTGAGCCTCACGCTCAGGCCGGTAATAGGCCTCATCACCCTGCTCTTTTTTGATCCTAGCAACGTCCTGAGCACAGCGCGCACGAGCGCTGATATTGGCCATAATCTCTCGATCGAGACCATCGATCTTGTTGCGCAATTCCAGCAGCGGATTTTTGTCAGTCATTATTTAAACCTTACTCGTCAGCGGCGGTAGTGTCATCGGCAGCATCTTCTTTAGTCTCAGCGCTCTCTGCAGAAGTCGTTTCAGCCGCATCATCTTCAATCAACAGCTCTTCTTCCGGCTCGGCAATACGTGCCAACCTGACCAGATTCTCGCTGTCTTTCAAACGAATAATACGCACGCCCTGAGTGTTGCGACCCACAACCGAAACTTCGTCACCACGAGTTCGTACCATGGTGCCCTGATCCGAGATCAGCATAATTTCATCGCCAGAAAACAGCTGCGTGGCGCCAACCAATGGGCCGTTGCGCTCACTGGCCTGAATCGCAATCATTCCCTTGCCGCCGCGTCCTTTAGTGGGGAACTCTTCGACCTTGGTACGCTTACCATAACCATTTTCACAAACAGTCAGCAGGAAGCCGTCTTGCTCAGGTATGACCATAGAGATAACTTCATAGCCCTCTGGCAGACGCATACCGCGCACGCCTTTAGAAACGCGACCCATAGAGCGGGCATCAGTGCTGGCAAAGCGCACGGCCTTGCCTTCAGAACTCAGCAACATGACATCGCTATTGTCATCAATAATTGCGGTACCGACCAGGTGATCCCCTTCAACCAGATCTACTGCACGTAAACCAACGCTACGTGGACGGGAGTACTGCTCTAATGAGGTCTTCTTCACGGTGCCGTTGGCGGTGGCCATAATGACAAATTTATCGGCGCTGTATTCTTCAACTGGCAGGATCGAGCTAATGCGCTCGCCCTCACCCAGAGGCAATAAATTAACCACTGGACGTCCGCGAGAGTTGCGACCGGCAACGGGAATCTGATACACCTTGAGCCAATAAACTTTGCCCAGGTTGGTAAAGCAGAGAATGGTTGCGTGAGTGCTGGCTACCAGCAGATGCTCAACAAAATCTTCATCTTTAACCGCTGTTGCCGACTTGCCCATACCGCCGCGACGCTGAGCTTGATAATCGCTCAATGGCTGAGTCTTGGCATAGCCGCCGTTGGAAATGGTGACAACACGGTCTTCTTCGGTAATCAGGTCTTCAATAGTCAGATCGTGGAGAGATTCAATGATCTCGGTACGACGCTCATCGCCAAACTCTTCAATCACGGCTTCCAGCTCTTCACGAATAACCGTCATCAGGCGAGTCAGGTCACCGAGAATATCTTGGTATTCAGTGATCTCTTCCAGCTTAACGGCAAATTCAGCAATGATTTTGTCGTGTTCCATACCGGTTAAACGGTGCAGACGTAACTCGAGAATATCTTTGGCCTGCTCTGGGGACAGGTGGTACTTGCCGTCGCGGAGACCATACTGATCTTCGAGCCATTCCGGGCGAGTCGCTTCAGCGCCTGCACGGTCGAGCATCTGAATCACTGAGCCAGGATTCCAACCGCGAGCAATCAGCGCTTCACGGGCTTCGGTAGCTGTGGGCGACTGTTTGATCAGGGTAATAATTTCATCGATATTGGCCAGGGCAATAGCAAAGCCTTCCAATGTATGGGCGCGCTCGCGGGCCTTTTTCAACAGATAGATAGTACGGCGCGTAACCACTTCACGGCGATGACGCAGGAAGTGATGAATTAGCTGCTGCAGATTGAGAATCTTCGGCTGACCGTCGACCAGTGCCACAACGTTAATGCCAAACACGCTCTGCAGCTGAGTCTGGGCGAAGAGATTATTAAGAACCACTTCGCCGACATCGGTGCGCTTAATTTCGATTACTACGCGCAGGCCGTCTTTATCCGACTCATCACGGAGCTCAGAGATACCTTCAAGCTTCTTCTCTTTAACCAGCTCGGCGATGCGCTCAATCAGGCGCGCCTTGTTTAGCTGATAGGGAATTTCGGTGATGATAATGGTTTCGCGGCGAGTCTTTTCATGGACTTCGATATTGGCTTTGGCGCGAACATAGATGCGACCGCGACCAGTGCGGTAGGCCTGAATAATGCCGGCTCTGCCATTAATGATTGCAGCAGTGGGGAAATCTGGCCCTGGGATATATTCCATCAACTCATCGACGGTAATATCCGGATTGTCGATCATTGCCAGACAACCTTTGACTACTTCAGTGAGGTTGTGGGGCGGAATATTGGTCGCCATGCCCACAGCAATACCAGAGGAACCGTTAACTAGCAGGTTGGGTATGCGAGTTGGCAATACATGGGGAATCTGTTCGGTTTCATCATAGTTGGGGACAAAATCGACGGTCTCTTTCTCGAGATCTTCAAGCAGCGCATGGGCGATCTTGGTCATACGGATTTCGGTGTAACGCATGGCAGCAGCGGAGTCACCATCAACCGAACCAAAGTTACCCTGACCGTCCACCAGCATGTAGCGCAGTGAGAATGGCTGAGCCATACGTACAATAGTCTCGTAAACAGCCGAGTCACCGTGAGGGTGATACTTACCGATTACGTCGCCGACAACACGGGCTGACTTCTTGTAGGCCTTGTTCCAGTCGTTGCCCAGCTCGCTCATGGCGAACAGTGCGCGTCGATGCACAGGCTTGAGGCCATCTCTGACATCTGGCAGTGCCCGGCCAACAATGACGCTCATGGCATAGGCTAAGTAGGATTGCTTGAGTTCGTCTTCGATATTTACCGGAACAATTTCTTGTGCTAAATCACCCATAAGTTTCCGTCGCGCCCTGAAGTTTTATCACTATTATTTTAGATCCGCTAACGACCCATCTTATGCGGTCATTAATGCGTGCCAGTAGGCGCCAAAAGCAGCCCATTTAAAGGCCTGAATTCTACCATACATATCCCCATAGTGGCTCGCTTTTATTGAGCTGAAACTCACGCCAAAGCTTAACCCGCGGTAAAAAGCCGGTATACTCCGAACCTTCGTTCAGGAGGCGTTATGCAGCCCATAAAAATCGATTTACTGATAAATAGCCGATGGATTATTCCGGTGGTTCCAGAGAACCGGGTATTTGAAAACTGTGCCCTGGCCATCGACCAGCAAAAGATTGTCGGCATTTACCCCCAGGCCGAGGCCAAGAGTAAATTTGATCCCGCTTCTGTGGTGGATCTGGCCGATCATATTCTCATGCCCGGGTTAGTTAATGCCCACGGCCACGCGGCCATGAGCCTGCTCCGTGGTTACGCCGATGACCTGCCACTACAGCCCTGGCTGGAAGAGCATATCTGGCCAGTGGAGGCGCGGGTACTGAGCGCCGAATTTGTTGCTGACGGCACCAATCTGGCGATGGCGGAAATGATTAAGACCGGCACCACCTGTTTTGCCGACATGTACTTTTTTGCCGACACCGTGGCCGAGCAGGTTCAGCGCAGCGGCATGCGCAGCCAAATTGGCTTTACCGTGTTTGACTTCCCCACTGCTGGTGGCAAGGATCCAGACGACTATATCCACAAAGGTCTGCAACTACGGGACAGCTACAAGGGCGATGGGCTGATTAAAATTGCCTGCGCACCCCACGCGCCCTATACCGTCGGCGATGAAACCCTGCGTAGAATTGCCACCTATGCCAATGAGCTGGATATGGCGGTGCATATTCACTGCCATGAAACCGCCCAAGAGGTCGCCGACTCACTAAAGCTCTATGGCAATCGGCCACTTCAACGCCTCGATGATTTGGGTGTGCTGTTACCCCAGACTCAACTGGTGCATATGACCCAGATCGATGACAACGATATTCGCCTGATTCAAGACAATAATTGCCATGTGGTGCATTGTCCCGAATCCAACTTAAAACTCGCCAGCGGCTTCTGCCCGGTGGGTAAATTGATCGATGCCGGTATCAATGTCGCCATCGGCACCGACGGTGCGGCGAGTAATAATGATCTCGACCTATTCGGTGAATTAAAGACTGCGGCCTTATTGGCCAAAGCGGTAGCCGGCGACGCTTCGGTGCTGGATGCCCATGCCGCTCTGCGCATGGCCACTATTAACGGCGCCAAAGCCTTGGGTTGGGACGATCAGATCGGCAGCCTCGAAGTGGGCAAGAGTGCCGATATGATTGCCGTGGAAATCAGCTCTCTGAGTCAAAAACCGCTGTATAATCCCGCATCGCAATTGGTCTATAGCAATGCCGGCAGCCAGGTAACCCACAGCTGGGTGGCCGGCAAGGCGCTGCTAAGAGAGCGCAGTTTGGTGACTCTCGATGAAGAAAATCTGATCCGTCGCGCCGATGCCTGGCGTAACCAGATCAAACCTCTTTAACTAAGATTTTAACTAACAGTTTTCAGATGCAGGTAGCAATTCCCTATGCCAACAAACAACAGTGACAACGGCGCATCAATGAATGTCGATCCCAGTGAAGTAGCTAAGTTTGAAGCGCTGGCGAGCCGCTGGTGGGATCGCAACAGTGAGTTCAAGCCACTGCATGACATCAATCCCCTGCGCGCCAACTGGATTGACAAGCTGGCACCTGTGGCCGAGCAGAAAGTGTTAGATGTGGGCTGTGGCGGCGGTATTCTCTGCGAAGCCATGGCTCAGCGCGGCGCTCATGTCACCGGCATTGATATGGGTGAAGCACCACTGGCGGTGGGAGAGCTGCACAAACTCGAGTCTGGCGTCGAAGTGGACTACCAAAAATCTACTGCGGAAGATTTTGCCCAGAGCCACCCAGAACAGTTCGATATAGTGACCTGCCTGGAAATGCTCGAGCATGTGCCGGATCCCAGCTCAGTAGTGCGCGCCTGCGCCGCCATGACCAAGCCCGGTGGCACGTTGTTTTTCTCGACCATTAATCGCAATCCAAAGGCTTATTTGCTGGCGATTATTGGTGTTGAATATGTCCTGCGTATGCTGCCCAAGGGCACCCATGAATACGGCAAATTTATTCGCCCCGCCGAGTTGGGCCAGTGGATTCGTGAAGCGGGTTTAGAACTCGATCAGATGACCGGGCTGACCTACAACCCGATCACTAAAACCTATCGCCTGACTGAAAAAGATGTCGATGTTAATTATATGATCTGCGCGCGCAAGCCCGCATAACGGATTCTTTTATGCTCGACTTCAAGGCCCTGCTATTCGATCTGGATGGCACTTTATTAGATACAGCCCCCGACTTTGTCACCGCACTGAATACTCAGCTCGCCCGACATGGCCGTGCGGCGCTGCCGGATTCTGCGATTCGCACCAGCGTCACTAATGGCTCGGTGGGATTAATACAGAGCGGCTTTAATATAGATCCTGGACACGAACAATTTGAATCGCTTAGAGAAGAATTTCTCGAACTCTATTTTGCCAATCTGGCGGATAAAACGGCACTCTATGAAGGACTGCAAGAAGTCCTCGATGAATGTAATGCACGCAGTATTCCCTGGGGCATTGTCACCAATAAGCCCTGGCGCTATACCGAAGCAGCACTGGTTCAGCTGGGTTTGATGGAGGGTGCTGCCACGGTTATCTGTCCCGATCATGTAACACTGCCCAAACCACACCCCGAAGCAATCCTGCTGGCCTGTAAAGAAATTGCTATTGCACCTGAAGACTGTCTCTATGTGGGCGACCATGTTCGCGATATAGACGCCGGCCGGGCTGCGGGCACACGCAATATTGCAGCCGCTTGGGGCTATATTGAAGCGGGCCAAGTTATTGCCGACTGGCAGGCAAATTGGATTGTCGAGCAGTCTCAGCAACTGCACTCGCTACTGTTCACCCAGTAAAACCTGCGATAAAAAACACCACCACACAGATTTAAGAAGAGAAAAGATTATGCTGTCCAACGCCGAAATCGCCGCCTATCAAGCCCCTGAAACCTTACTCGCAGATCGTGTAATTATGATCACAGGCGCCGGCGATGGCATTGGCAAAACCGCTGCCCTACATTGCGCAAAACACGGCGCCACAGTAATTCTGGCGGGCCGCACAGTGGCTAAACTAGAGCAGGTCTACGACAGTATTATTGCCAGCGGCGGCGCCGAGCCGGTGATCTATCCCATCGATCTCGAAGGCGCCAGCAGTGATGATTACAATATTCTCAGCAACCAACTGGACGAGCAGTTTGGTCGTCTCGATGGGCTGCTGCACAATGCCGGCATTCTTGGTCAGCGCACCCCCATGAGCAACTATCGCACTGATGTCTGGGACAAGGTGATGCAGGTGAATGTGACGGCGGCATTTCAAATGACTCAGGCATTGATGCCGGTATTGGAAAAGTCCGATAGCGCTTCGGTGATTTTCACCACATCCAGCGTCGGACGAGTGGGCCGTTCATTTTGGGGGGCTTATGCCGTATCTAAGTTTGCCGTGGAAGGCATGGTTCAGGTCTGGGCTGCGGAGCTAGAGGGATTGGGTTCGGTGCGGGTCAATGCGATCAATCCTGGCGCCACCAGCACCAGTATGCGAATGCAGGCTTTTCCAGCGGAAAACCCCACTACAGTAACCAGTCCTGAGCAGATTATGCCAACCTATCTGTATCTGCTCGGCGCCGACAGTGCGGCGCTGAATGGCCAGTCTATCGATGCGCAACCGCATCGATAGGGTTTCTTTACAAGACTTCTCAATAGCCGCTTAGGCTATTCTCAAAGTAGCTCAGGCTATTCTAAATAGCCGCTCAAGCTATCTCCAGGTATTACCGCGGGCGCGCAGCTTCTTCTCTTTGCGCTCACGCATATCTTTTAATACATGCTTCTCGGTAAATCTTGGCGGGTGCAGGCCAACCGCTTTAAACAGGGAGACCACCTGTTTGGGATCCAGCTCGAGAAAATCTGAACGGCGCACAATCGATGGCAGTTCAATGGGGCCATAGCTAATACGCTTGAGACGATTGACTTCCACTTCCTGAGATTCCCAAAGACGTCGCACCTCACGGGTACGGCCTTCAGCCAGAATCACTTTAAACCAGCGATTGCGCCCACCGGCATCGTCCGAGCTGCGAGCATGCTGGGCTTTAACACTCTTGAAGCTGGCAACACCATCTTCGAGAACAACGCCTTCAGTCAGGCGCTTGATCATGGCTTCATCCACTTCACCGTGAATACGCGCCATGTACTCGCGCTGCACTTCATAGGAAGGGTGCATTAGGCGGTTGGCTAGTTCACCGTGGTTGGTAAACAGCAGCAGACCACTGGTGTTGATGTCGAGACGGCCAATAGCGATCCAGCGACCACGAGCTAAGCGCGGCAAACGATCAAACACGGTGGGCCGACCATCGGGATCTGAGGTGGTGCAGACTTCCCCTTCCGGCTTGCTGTACATCAGCACGCGGGGGCTGTCGTCGGTAACAATTTTAATCAATCGCCCGTCGACCAAAATGCGATCTTCGGGGACAGCGCGATCACCCAGCTTGGCTGTTGAACCATTGACTGAAACTCGGCCTGCGGATATCCACTTCTCGAGTTCGCGACGCGAACCCAATCCTGCCGTAGCCAATACTTTCTGTAATTTTTCACTCATGGTTAGAACTGCTCACCTGGTCGTCGGAGTCTAGACTTTGATTATCGTCTAATGGGTTGTCGTCTAATGGGTTGTCGTCTAATGAATTGTCATTAAGGGCGTTGTCGTTATCGATGCTGTCATTACTAGCTTCATGATTAAAGGCATCATTAATCGCATTCTGGCCATCAACTTCTTGGTCGAGGCTAAAGTTTTCGCTGTCAGCAAGGTCTGCACCCTGCTCTTCATCATTGGCCGCGACTAGCTCAGGCTTATTACCTGAGAGCGCCAATTCCAATTCTGGATCCAGCTCGGCAAAGTCTTTGATTTCACTGAGGGCTGGCAGTTGCTCGAGACTTTTAATATTAAAGTAATCGAGGAAATTCTTGGTGGTCGCATAGAGCGCTGGTTTGCCCGGTACATCGCGGAAGCCCACTACTCGAACCCAGTCGCGCTCTTGCAAGGTTCTAATGGTGTCGGAGCTCACTGCAACACCACGCACCTGTTCAATATCACCCCGGGTCAGGGGCTGGCGATAGGCAATCAGGGCCATGGTCTCGAGCATGGCACGAGAGTAGCGCTTGGGTTTCTCAGTCCAAAGGCGATTGACCCATTCCGCAAGATCTTGGCGCACTTGAAAACGGTAACCACTGGCAGTCTGCATCAATTCAAAACCACGGCCACGGCAGTCGGCTTCGACTTCTTCCAGGGCCGCTTTAATCTGGTCTCGAGGCGGACGTTCTTCCTCTTCGAAGAGACTTTCGATGCGGGCTATATCCATTGGCTTGCCCGCTGCTAACAGCGCGCCTTCAACTATTCGTTTAATCAGTTCAGCATTCATGAGGTTCTAGCTTTAACGTGTATGGGGCCAAAGGTTTCACTCTGTACGATTTCAACCAATGACTCTTTGATCAGTTCCATAATGGCAAGGAAGGTCACCACTACGCCGAGTTTGCCCTCGGAGCTTTTAAACAGGCTAACGAAGGGCACAAATTGCTCACCGCGCAGGGCTTCCAATACATGGGTCATACGCTCTCTGGTGGAGAGTTTTTCCATCTGCACCTGGTGATTTTCAAACATATCCGCACGGCGTAACACTTCAGCCAGAGCAGTCAACAGCTCACGCATATCCACGTCCGGGTGCACAACTTCCTGATTGCGCTCTGGAGCATGGGCCGAAGCCTGATGAATATCGCGACCCAAGCGTGGCATCTCATCAATATCATCGGCGGCTTTCTTAAAACGCTCGTATTCCTGTAGTCGACGAATCAGTTCAGCGCGGGGATCTTCTTCGCTGTCTTCATCCATTGCCTGACGAGGCAGCAACATGCGCGATTTGATCTCGGCGAGCATCGCCGCCATCACCAAATAGTCCGCTGCCAACTCCAGCTGTATGGATTCCATAAGGCCGATATAGCCCATGTACTGACGGGTGATCTCAGCCACATTGATCTCAAGAATATCGAGATTCTGACGGCGAATTAAGTAGAGTAGTAGATCCAACGGCCCTTCAAAGGCTTCGAGAAAGACTTCAAGAGCATCCGGCGGGATATACAGATCCTTCGGCATGATATTCAGTTCTTTACCCTGAACCACGGCGAAAGGCATTTCAGACTGGGATGGATTGAGCGGCTGACCTTCGGCTTCGGCAGCGGCTACAGCCGCTGGGGCTTCAACTGGCACTTCAGTAGACACCTCAACAGGTACGGCATCACCCAAACTAACAGCACTGCTACTGTCGTCTTCCGGGGGCTGTTGCTGCTGAGAAGTGGCTTCGGTGGTCACAGTGGGACTCAATTATTTATTTGCCGGCAATTATAACCGCAATGACCTCTGTGGCCATCATGATTATCCATTAAGCGGAGAAATCGCCCATACCCTGGCGCATGATCTCTGGCACCGGCCCGGTCATATCGACAACCGTGGTCGGCTCAAGGCCGCAGTGACCGCCGTCAATCAGCACATCCACATGGGCTTCGAGGGCGGCGCGAATATCGTAGGGATCAGACAGCGGATACTCATCCCCGGGCATGATCAGGGTCACGCTCATCATCGGCTCGCCTAACTCGGTTAAAAGAGCCTGAGCAATGGGGCTGTCCGGCACGCGCAGACCAATGGTTTTACGCTTGGGGTGCATCAAGCGCCGCGGCACTTCAGAGGTGGCAGGCAGAATAAAGGTGAACGGCCCTGGCGTGTGTACTTTGAGACTGCGAAAGGCGCTGTTATCAACACGGGCATAGCTGGCCAATTCAGAGAGGTCGCGGCACATCAGGGTGAAATTATGGTTTTTGTCCAGCAGCCTGATGGCACGGATACGGTCCATAGCTTGCTTGTCACCAATATGGCAGCCAATGGCATAGACCGAGTCGGTGGGATAGGCAATCACGCCGCCTTTGCGAACAATCTCGGCAGCTTTAGCGATCAGTCGCTGCTGGGGATTTTCCGGGTGAATGATGAGGTAGTCGCTCATGAAAATATCTGGCTCTGAATAAGGGCGGCATTATCACACAGCAGAGGTCTAAGAGGTAAATTTAGATCACTTTCTCAGGACTCAAAAACTGCTCGGCAAACAGCTCCGGTGGCAATGGTTTACTGACTAAATAGCCCTGAAAACAGTCGCAGCCGAGCTGCTCCAAAATATAGCGCTGGGGCTCGGTTTCAACCCCCTCGGCAACGGTGCTCATACCGAGGTTGTTCGCCAGAGCTATAATACCGGCGACAATGGCACTGTCATTGGGGTCTGATTCAATATCAGAGATAAACGAGCGGTCGATTTTCAACACATCCACCGGCAACTTCTTGAGGTAATTTAGCGATGAGTAGCCGCTACCAAAATCATCTACGGCGACGGTTATGCCCATTTTCTTGATTTTATTAAGCTCTTGAATCATCAGCTCTGGGTGATCCATCAAGGTGCTCTCAGTAATTTCCAGCTCGAGAACATTCATTGGCAACTCATTGCGCTTGATTAAGTCCTCCAGCTTGGTGTGCATATCTTCCTGCACCAGATCCTTGACCGACAGGTTTACCGCAAGAATTAGGCTGTGCCCCTGATCGAGCCAGAGCTTAATTTGCATGGCGACATTTTCCAACACCCAGTCGGTGAGTGGGTTAATCAGCCCACTCTCTTCAGCCAGGGGAATAAACACATCTGGTGGCACCAGCCCTTTAAGCGGATGTTCCCAGCGCACCAAGGCTTCGGCACCCACTAGGTCGCCAGTCTTAAAGTCAATTTTGGGTTGATAGTGCAACACCAGCTGATCGCTTTCGATGGCCTTGCGTAGTTCCTGTTCTAACTTGAGGCGTTTGGCTATCTCAGCTTCCATGCCGCGTTCATAGAAACAGAAGTCATTGCGCTTTTCCTTGGCCCGGAACATTGCTGAATCCGCATGCTTAATCAGGGCACTGACGTCTTCGCCATCATCCGGAAAAATAGAAATACCAATACTGGTGGTGACAAACATCTTCTGCTGCATAAAACCAAAGGGCCGCGCCACCGAACGACAGATTTTTTCAGCAACACTGGAGGCGCCGTCGAGGCTGGCAATATTTTCCAGTACCACGGTGAACTCATCGCCGCCGAGGCGCGCGACAAAGTCATTTTCACGAACACAGTGACGGATACGATCAGCGACCGCCTTGAGCAATAGGTCTCCCGCATCATGACCCAAGGTGTCATTGATCATTTTAAAGCGATCCAGATCGAGAAATAAGATCGCAAAGCGCTGGTTCTCAGTGGCCGCACGATTGACCGTCACATTTAACTGCTGCTTCAGATAGGTACGATTTGGCAGGCCGGTCAATGGGTCGTGGTAGGCGAGCTTTTTAACATCCTTCTCCGCTTTGCTGGCTTTAATCAATCGCGCCACGCGCTGTTTGATCACCGAAAAGTTGATGGGCTTGGAGACATAGTCCGTGGCGCCAGAGGAAAAGGCGCGAACAATGGACTGTTCGTCGTCCAGTGCGGTGATCATCAGCACCGGGATATCACTGCCATGGGGCAGCTCGCGAATCATTTGGCAGGCATCAAAACCATCCAGTTCCGGCATCACTGCATCCATCAACACCAGATCCGGCATATGGCGTTTACAGATATTCAGGGCTTGCATGCCGTTGCTAGCTTCTTGAACATCATAGTTTTCACGGGTAAAGGCATCCACTAACGCCATGCGCACGGTGCGGTCGTCATCGACAACCAGAATATTGCTGTGTTTTTCGTTTTTGAAGGAAAGTTTGGCGGTCTCTGAGTCGAGGGAAACCTCCTGCTTAAGATCATCGGCCAGAGCCTCAAATGCCACGGAAATTCTCTTTAGCAGCTGCTCGCTATCACTAAGATCGCCATGGGTTGCACGCTCCTCCAAGAGTTTGCTCGCAGCCACTAGTTCACCGGCACCAAAGTTAGCCGCACTGCCCCTGATGGTGTGGGCCATATCACGCACTTGGCTAATATTGCTCTCGGCAACGGCAACTCTCAACTTGCCGATATAGATCGGGGTATCCTCAAGGAAGGCGGAAATCATCGAGGAGACCACCTCACCGACGGCTTCTCGCAGCGAGGCTATGACGTTGACGTCATAACTTAGGCCAGCGTATTGGGCGGCGGGATGCTGGACTAGCGCTGCCGATGTATTGTCGGGCTCTGCTGAGCCTTTATCTTCCTCGGGCTCATCCCCGTACCAGACTGACAGCTTGTCGCGCAGCCCAGCTAGGCTAAGGGGTTTTGGCAGAAAATCACTCATACCGGCTTCGCGACAGATCCGCTCTTCATTTTCTGAGTTATTGGCGGTCATAGCGATAATCGGCAAGCTGCCAGCTTGATCCCCCTCGTAGATACGTATTTGTTTGGTGGTGTCATAGCCATTCATAACCGGCATATTGCAGTCCATAAAGACCAGGTCGTAATCTTCTCGAACCACTTTCTCCAGCGCTTCTTTACCGTTGCTGGCCAGGGTCGCCTGACAGCCCAGGCGCTCTAACATAGCCATGGCAACCTGCTGATTGGCACGACTATCGTCGACCACTAAAATTTTGCATGAGCTCGGTAACACCGTTTCTTCAGGCAGTCGATCCTCGTCCATCTCAGCACAGCTGCCAGCGACAAAGTATTTGTTTAAAATGTCTCCAAGTGAATTAGAGCGCAGGGGTTTATTCAGTCGCGGCATCGCCAATTCACAGTTGATGACGTCTTTATTCCAGGGGTTATTGAGCATTACAGCCGGTCGTTTGCCAAAGTTAGGCTCTAACTTAATAAACTTAAGCAGCTCCTTGATTTTAATATCATCGATATCCTGATCGACAAACAAGATATCGAAACACTCTTCAGCCTGATGCTGGCGAATAAGATCCAGTGCCTGCAAACCGGATTGAGCGAATTCGGCCTTCACCGTCAAGGCTTTAAATTGCTGCGCAGCAAAGCCACTGAGAATTTCGCTGGCGCTGACAAACAGCACATGAATATTCTCTAATCCGTTTGTGCTTGCACTCGCATTATCGCTGCCACTGGGCTGTAGTTCTGATTCTGATTCTGATTCTGGCTCTGACTCAGCAGACTGTGCCACCAGTATTGGCAGACTAAAGCCAAACTGACTGCCGTGCCCCAGCTCGCTGGAAACAAAGATATCGCCACCCATTAACTCGACAATCTGGTTGCTGATGGCGAGGCCTAAACCAGTGCCTTGGTAGCCTTTGGTGTTTGATGAATCAACCTGAGTAAAGGCCTCAAAGATACGCGCCTGATCTTCAGGGGCAATACCAATCCCGGTGTCCTTGACGATAAATCGGAGTCTGACCGTTGAACCTGTACCCTGCTGCCCCTGATCCACTGTAGAGCCAGAATTTGCCTCATGGTGCACGCCGATATGGATTGAGACTTCGCCGCGCTCGGTAAACTTGAGGGCGTTGCCAGCCAGGTTAATCAATACCTGACGAATCCTATCGCTGTCGCTATGCAGTGCCAGCGGGACATCGTCGTCGATTATATAGCCAATATTAAGGTGCTTCTTGAGTGCCGTGCTGGAGAGCAAACCCACCACTTCATCAAGACTCTCATGGAGCAGGTAGTCGCGATTGGTAATACTGATTTTTCCCGCATCGGCCTCGGAAAAGTTGAGAATATCGTCAATCAACGCCAGCAGGTTGTCGCCAGATGATTTTGCCGTCTGCACATATTCGTTCTGCTTGAGACTCAACCCCATAGTCATCAGCAAATCCAACATGCCCAATACCGCATTCATAGGCGTGCGCAGTTCATGGGTGACATTGGCGGCAAATTCCACTTTCATCTCGGCGGATGTCATGGCCATTTTCATTGCCCGCTTGAGCTCATGGCGGCGATTTTCCAACACCTGCATCATGCGGTTAAAAGACTTTTGCATCTCGGTGATATCCACCGGCCCCTGAATCTCGGAGCGAATTTTCTCTTCCCCCTGTTGGGCGCGCTTCATTACTGCGGATAGACGCTCGATAGGACTGGTTAGGCGGCGAGAGAAATAGAGCAGCGCAAACAACAAGATGGCGGCGCCGAAAAAGGACGCCATCAGGTTATTTTGCAGGGTACTCTTTTGCATCTTATGGAGAGTGTCTTTACCCACCACCACGGTAATGTATCCCAGTAGTACATTGTCACTACTGGCCATATCCATCACCTGGTGATCATCGTCACTACTGGCATAGACCGGCGAGACAAATTTCCAAAAATCGATATTCTCTGCCACCAGGCTTAACTCGCGGGCTTGTTTATTAACTGCCTTGTTAGGTAGCTGGGTCGCCTGATCAACAAATTCGCTGCCCTCGGCAACTAACATGGAACCGGTGACATACAGCACATCAGCCTTATCGGTTTCGATCATTATTCCCTTTACACCGGGAAAGTTCATGGCGTCCTCGCCAATATCACCGGCGGCTTCTGAACTCTGGTAGAGCAATGCCACTTCACTGCGACGGGCCAGGGATTCAGTGACCCGCTTACCCTGAAGCACTTCATGCTCTTCGATAATGCTGCTGGATATCTTGCTGACTGTCACCGAGGTAACAAAGGCTAAAACCAAAATACCGAAGATAAAAACCAACGATATCTGAGTTTTAAAGCGCAACTTGTCAAACCAATTAGGTTTTAGTCTAGCCATAGTCGGTCACCGCGCCGGCAACACTAAGTCAATTTGCCCACGCATATCGTCGGTCAGGTTAATGCCGAGATGATTGCTAGTGCGCTCATTGAGGGTGACGAAAACATCGTTCAGCGGCTGCATTTTCCGAGCCCCAGCCATTTCCTCAATCCCTTGAGAAATAGGCGATAGATCATTGGCAACAGTTTGCGCCAGACGCCCGAGGCTGACCCCCATTTTATAATTATTCGGATAGACCGAAAAAAGTGCGCCGCGCTTTACATGTACCGGGTTTGAAGAAAACACCACAAAGTGTTTTTCCCAGGAGGCCTGCAACAAAATAGATAACATCGCATTGTTAACAAATGAGCCATTGGGCAAAATCCATATAGCGTCGTCTTCATCGAGGGTTTTCATCAGATTGCGATAGACCCCCGCCGCGCTCCTTATATCTTTAGCTTCATGAATCACCAGCGCGAAGCCTCGATGTAAAAGAGTGCCCTCAGCAAGATCAAAATCCAGTACCGTTGTACCGGGCTTGGCAATCACATGAATCTTTTTAACCGCGGGAACCAAAGACGATAGCTTGGTGGATACCGCCTCAAAACTCGGCGTCAAACTGATGCCAAACACCCGATCAAAGTCGCCATTAACCGCACCGACAATCACTTTGTGATCAGTATTCTGTTCAGCCGCTTGGCGGGCCAAGCGATTGCCCAGCACCAACACCGGCGATTGCCTATCGAGGTCATGGATAAAATCCACCGGAGACTGTTTTTTGCCCATGGCGACACGCTGCGCTTGCTGCCCATAGCCATCTTCGGCGCCTCGAACAATCTCCTCAAAGACACGAGCAAAAGGCTCTCGCACCTCGGGATAGACTATCACTAGCTCCGCCGCGGCAATGGCGGTGACGCTACAACCGAAAATCAGTGTTGCGATGACAATAAACACTGCCCGCATACTCCCTGTAAGTTTTATAGCACTACCTCCTGTACTGCCGTAAAAAAAGAGCCAGCAAATTCTCTTAGCAGATTGCTGGCTCATTTAGTTTCAAAACTCTAGTTCTGGCTCTAGCTATAAACCTTAAGACTAGTTCAAAAATTGTAGCGAATCTCACCCAATAGAGCCCTGCCTGAGAGCGGCAAGTCATTTGGAATAAATGGCATGGGGTCGGAGTTAGGGCTAGGCTCCCGAGCGTCTTCGTCAAATAGATTATTCACCGTCAAAGCCAACTCAAAGGTGTTGTGGAATATTTTCCGTACAGATAGATCAAACAGGGCATAGTCGTCTACGCTTGGACGTATATCATCGCTAAGGCGATTGCGATCCATCACCCAATTGCCGCGCAAGTTAACTCGCCAACCTTTAGGCAGTATCCAGTCAGCACGAAGGTAGAGCTGCTTCTCAGGCGCCTTGGCGGCCGGTACATCAAGGGTTTCATCGGTAGAATTTTGCACTGCCAGATTACCGGTCAGGGTAAAGTTATCCGTTGCCTCCCAGACCGCCTCAAACTCCATACCATAGCCTGTCTGTTCTCCGGCGTTTTGTGCAGTACGAGTACTGTTATTGGCATCGGGCACAAATTGAATGATATCGCTCCAGTCATAGTAGAAAAAATTGGTCATCAATGTCAGTTCATAATTCGGTCGATAATCAAAGGCCAGCTCATAGCTTTTAATCTCTTCCGGCTCAAGATTGATATTACCGAGAATCAAGGGGTTATTAATTGCCCTGGTCTGGGCAAAGGAAGGTGCTCGAAAGGCCTCGCCGTAGAGCAACTTGGTGGTGAGTTTATAACTGGTGGACCAGACCAGTGCCAATCGTGGATTAGTCGTGGCACCAAAGTCTGAATAGTTATCATGGCGCAGTCCGGCGGTTAACTCCCAGTCATTGGCCAGCAGCCAGACATCCTGAAAAAACACATAGCTATTGTCGCGGCTGTCTTCAGTGAGAAACACAAACGGAGTGTCGGATACATCGACCAGGGGATCACCTGGCAAAATTATCATCCCAGTCTCGGGGTTGATACCAAAGTTTTTCGACTCGGTGACCTTATCAATTTCACCATCGTAATAGCCGGCACCAACACTGATATGATGTTTTGCGATACCGCTGTGCTCCATGCGCACACCGAAGCGATTGTGCCGCTCATAGACCTCTGGATTGCCGATTACGCCCTCAGGGAAAGGGGGAAAGATCGGCACGCCCAATGGGTTAAGAAAAGGACCAGTGGAACCCTCAGGATAAAGGATAAAATTGCCCTCGACTTCCTGAGAGGTATCAAAGTGGCTGGCCTGAAGCTCAAGTGAGGTATTGTTAAAAATGGCTTCCTCGGTATAGGTTAAATCGACATTAAATCGTTGACTGGAAAATTTATTACCCGGGTTAAGTGCCTGCGCGGCACCGGCGCCATCACCAATATTCTCACGGATTTGGCCACCAGCTCTAAGGCGTAATTTTTTGTAACTTGCCTCAAAACGCAATTCAATATTTTCTGAGGAAAGATTAACTGATCCCGGCGCATTTGAAACAGCAGTTCCAGTAATTAAATCGAGTAAACTTTGTGCATCGCGGTCGATCTGCGCATCGGATCCATCGCTTTTTGTAAACTCGACACTACCCATATAACCCAGGTCACCTTTTTCGCCAGCGGCAGTAAACCAAACATCGGTAGTATCAAAAGAGCCAACCCTAACGCCAGCAGAATTACTTTTCACCTCCTTCGCGGTTTTGGTAACTATATTGATCACCCCAGCAAAGGCATCGGCACCATAGAGCGCTGACCCAGGCCCACGAATCACTTCGATTCTCGAAATTGCCTCAACCGGCATACCGCCCCAAACAAGATTGCGGTCTCCCTGAAATAAATTGGTGATGGGAATACCGTTAATTAACATTAGAACCTGAGGGCTAAAGTCAGAGGAGATACCGCGAAAAAGATACTCTGGATTATAAATTGCATTCAAACTGATATGCAGGCCAGGAACAGATTCCAAGACCTGATCAATATCCCGAGCACCCATAGCGCGTATCTGGCTGGCGGTGATCACCGAGGCCACCGCAGGGGCTTTGGCAATGGGCTGAATGCTGCCAGTGGCAATTGAGACATAGTCTTCATCACCGTACAAACCGGCAAAATCAACATCCAAAGCGAGACCATTCTCGGTAAATGTCGTACCACAGGTAATACCCAAAACAACAAATACTGCATACAGCTTAGTCATTACTCACACCCTCCAGTGCTTGACAGTCTCGCCTCCTGTAAAGTTGAGCCGAGAAGTCCGTAAGGGAAAAAAACTTCCTTCCTGATGATCTAATGCATCAATAAAACAGGGCATTGCGCCAGCAGTAAAAGCCAATGTCGCCATATGATAAAACTCCATAGGCTTCAATCCCTCATCTGCCAATAAGCCGGCGCAAACAGCCGCTATATTGATCTGATATTTAAACCGGCTATTGCTTAAATACTCCGCTATAGCAAAGGCAAGTTTGATATATTTGCCTTCGCCGCAACCTATTGAACGAGCAAAATCCATCATTGGCTCTACTCGTTCATCCCCGGTAACTAATGGCCGTCCATAGCCATAAACACTCCGATACTGCTTTAATTCTGCTTTAATAATTTGTTCTAAAGTCTCACCCTCAGCCAATCGTTTATCGGCGCGGTATAAAAAATCTGTTGCCCCTTTAATCGGCTTTAACCCATAAATCGTCGCCTCGGTAACCGCCACTGATGCCGCTGCAGCAAGCACTCCGGTAGAGCGCGTGGTGCCCGCCAGAGCCGAAACCCGATTATTCCAAATACGCGGATCGGGAAAGCTGGTGCAAATAACCCACATTCCCTCCATTAAACGCGCAATCTTTGGCGACTCTTTTCCGGTGCTGGCAAACAGTAAATACTCCATCCATGAGTTATTACCTAAATCCTTAAAAACATCTTTGCCGCGCAGTACAACCTTTCCCTCAGGGGACCAACCGCCCATCGAGGTGCGCCAATTATCCTCAAACGTCTCTAACTTACTGTGAACAGGCATACAGTTTTCTCACTGGACCGAATGGCCTCACGGATTTAATTTGAAGCCGTTGGCAAAAAACGGGTATTTTCGCCAACCCAGTCTCTCTTGCTCAAGGCTATGAATTGCCGCTCCAGGCAGGCGCAACAATAAAAACAGCATCTCGGCTTGCTCGGGTAAAAACTCAAGATCATGGAGGGCGGCTGCGGCGACACCGGAAAAGGCTAAGGGATATCCAGCAAACTCTTCCAATGCAGTACGGTGAGTATCTAGCCATTGCAGGTGTGAGCCTTTGCCCACATCCGCAAGATGAGCCAAGGTCTGTTTAACCGGCGTCGGACAGCTAACTCCATTGGGATCAAAACCCGGCGCATGCTCCATGGGCAACCAAACATCCTCGCGCCCAAGTTGTGGCGGGTCTTTGATCGACTGTTCCCAAGCTTCAAGGTTAGTCTGGCAATGCTGCCAATACTCTAGAGCATGAAAGACTTCGCGAGCTCCGCCCAAGTTACCGGCACCCACCGCAATGGCAGCAATCATTGCCGAAGCATGAGTCGAACCGCCGACTCCAGCACTCATAGCCGCTCTAACGCTGTGGTCTCTGGGGCCGGGATTGGCCAGAGCAATGGCCAGCCCCTGGAGTAGTGCAGACTGCTCCGGCGTCGGCTGTTGCTGCTTAAAGAGCAGATAGAGATAATCTATATAACTAGCGTTTTGTAATAGATCGCCGTAAACATCATAACCACAGCAATGGCAGTTGGCAGCGGCAAATGGGTTGTCAGGCTCGGGGGTTTCACGCCATATTTTTGTGGTGATTTTTTCTATTGGGTTATCGCTCATCCACTTTGCAACACATTAGTACGCAAGCCAATTGGCGGGGTTTCATTAACATCAATGCGCACATCCAGTACCGTTGGCCCCTTGCGTGCGCAGATAGTTTTGATATCGAGACTATTCAAGTCTGCCGGTGAATGAATAATATGGCCCGGTGCGCCCATTGATTGGGCCATCGCCGAAAAGTCTACCGGGGTTAATTGATTGGCAGTGGGTTCTCCGCCCGTAAGTGTTTGGCCATGCTTGACCATTCCGTAGGCATGGTCATTTACGATTACAAAGATAATGGTTAATTTTTCTTCTATGGCAACCGTCAATTCCTGGCCGCTCATCAGCCAACTGCCATCACCGGTGATACAGACCACCGGAGTATTATCCAATGCCATACTGGTTCCCACAGCATTGCCAATCGCCCAGCCCATTGAGGCGAAGTCAACTGAGGCACTGAACAGGCCGCCGCGAGCTTCACGCTTGCCGGAGAATCTGCGATCAAATGGGTTCAGATAGTGAGTTCCCCATGCCAGACTGTTTCCGGTATCCACCAGATATCGAGTATGTGCGGGAAATAATCTAGGCAAGTCTCGCATAAGCCGCTGAGGCTTAATCGGTGTCGCATCGGAACAATAACCCTCTTCGTCATCAAACTGAAAATGTCGGGTTAAAGTCGCTTCTGACTCGGCGCTCGCCGACTTAACCAGACGCAGATATTTTTTCGTGTCTATATCAAAGCGACTGGCAATACGATCAAAAATCGTTTCGATACAGCCACGAACATGAAGCTTTGCCATGGGCGTCCGGGTCAAGTTTGCCTCGGTGGATTCAACATGCACTAGCTTGCCGTTAAGAAGGTTTTTAGTATCCCAGGCGTTGCTGGAAAATTCGCCAAAACGCGCACCTATTGCAATAACCAGGTCGACATCGGGATTGGCTAACACTTGGTTCGCGTCAGCGTGGCCAGCGAAACCGAAGACACCCTTAAACTGAGGGTGATATGGGCTAACCAATCCTTTGCCCTGTGGTGTAACAATCAATGGTGCGCCAGTTTTGACCACAAGGGAGAGGATGCTGCCAATGGCGTCACAGGCTTCATCGCCAATTAGAAAGACAGGATTTTTCGCTGCACTCAATTCATAAAAGAGCTGATCCACTGCATGGTCATCAATCAGCGCCGGCCTATCCAATAAATTATCTAACTGATAATGAGTCTGGCTGATAAGGTTATCCATGGCCA
>ENA-OQVM01001763-OQVM01001763.1-marine-metagenome-genome-assembly--contig:-NODE-1763-length-27411-cov-4.280091_pt1 | contig 27411 bp, 16 predicted proteins | sample MGYA00237776_ERZ505498 | MGnify/ENA primary metagenome ERZ505498 (study PRJEB26159, sample SAMN06265151) | marine metagenome | isolation source: Helgoland LTER site | place: Germany:Helgoland, sampling...
AGGACAAAATCATACAACATATGCCCCGTAAAGCGGCTATTACCTTTGACAGTCAGCGAAAAGTCATGACAACACTGCATAGTAATTCTCCTAATATAGTAGCTTATGTGAAAGGTGCAACAGAAAAAGTGCTAGCTAGTTGTATAAAAACGCAACAAGGAAGTGAGCAAATAGACCTTAACAAAACACAGATTTTAGCTAATGCTGAGCAGTTAGCTAATGACGGTTATCGTGTATTGGCGTTGGCCAAACGTCACTTTGAATCAATGCCTGAACAGATAGACGCAGACACGATTGAGCGAGACCTGATTTTTTTAGGATTAGTTGCGCTAACCGACCCACTTAGAACCGAAGTGCCTCAAGCAATGGCTGATTGTATTTCTGCTGGTATCACCCCGGTCATTATTACTGGAGATCATCGAGGAACAGCATTGGCAATCGCCAAACATTTACATATCGCTAAAGGCGAACCCAAGATGCTAGATGGTAAAGAGCTAGAGCTCATAACCCATCAAGAATTGATCAATAACGTTACTTCTATACAGCTATTTTCTAGAGTGTCGCCCATTCAAAAATTAAAAATAGTGAAAGCATTGCAGGAAAACAATCAATTTGTGGCCATGACAGGTGATGGTGTAAATGATGCACCAGCGTTGCAGCGCGCTAATATCGGTATTGCCATGGGACAAACAGGGACTGATGTGGCTCGTGGTGCTGCAGACATGGTGTTATTAGATGATGATTTTTCAACTATTGTCCGTTCAGTAAAAGCGGGGCGTAAAATATTCGATAATATTAGAAAATTTATCAAGGACACCATGAGTTCGAATTCTGGTGAAATTTGGACACTTTTTCTTGCTCCATTGTTTGGCCTTCCAATACCTCTATTACCTATTCATATTTTATGGATAAATCTTGTAACTGATGGTTTACCAGGGTTAGCCTTTAGTGCCGAGCCAGCTGAACGGGATGTTATGAAACGTCCTCCACGACCTTATAATGAAAGTTTATTTGCTCACGGTATGTGGCAGCATATTTTATGGGTAGGGTTAGCAGTAGGGGGCTTATCCATTGGAATGTTAGCTTGGTCAGTTGAACGTGAAGTAGGTTACTGGCAAACATCTGTGTTCACTGTTTTAGTGTTTTCTCAACTGTTCCATTCGTTGGTAGTGCGCAGTGATAAAGAATCTATTTTCACACTCGGTGTATTCAGTAATAAGCCAATGTTAATCGCCATTGGGGTCACCGTTTTGTTACAACTAATGGTTGTTTATACTCCCGCTTTTAATCGTGTTTTGCACACCCAGCCATTACCTTTATCTGAACTGATTATATGTATCGCTGTTTCTTCTATTGTTTTATGGGCAGTAGAAGGTGAAAAATACTTAATACGGCAAGGATTGTTGTACCAAAAGTACTGATAGAGCAAAACAGTCTTTGGACTTAGACTCACCCAAACCTATTATTTTATTTGACTCAAATCAATAATGCCCCCTCCAAAACCTTCTACTATTAATTATGTTTTATTAATGGGAGACCCCAGTGAATGTTGGAGAAATATGTTCAAAAAATGTTGTATATGTTTTAAAGCAAGATTCAGTGCTTGACGTCGCTAGAGTGATGAGGGAGCAACAGGTTGGGTTAGTCGTGGTTGTTGATAATACGAATGGAGAACTTATGCCTCAAGGTTTAATTACCGATCATGATTTGGTGCTCGAAGTACTCGCGGAAAACATATCCCCCTCTGTATTACTGGCTGAAGATATTTTGACCTGTGAATTGTTTTGCGTGAATGAAACGCATAATGTAAAAAAGGCACTTAAGTACCTGCGTTATTATGGTGTAAAAAGTGTTCCTGTTGTGAACGTAAAAGGCGCACTTGTTGGTTTATTTAGCATAGAAGATGCATTGGCTAAATTGTCAGGAGAATTTAGTGAACTAATAAAATTTCTGAGTTACGAACTGATGAATGAAAAAAAAATGGTATGAAATTAATACGGCCTGCAACAATATGACGTACAAACACGGTTACAATTCCTAAGTATTTAGCCAAACCAGACAACTTGGGAACTTCCATTACTGTAGAACTTCGAAAAAATGGAATCCCTAAACAGAGGTTTATTTTGTGACATGCGCTCTCATGGTTGTCACATGCCTTGCATACTATAGTTATTGCAATCGACATGATAAAGCAAACATAGGCTATTTCTCTAACCAATGGAATCCATTTTGATTCAACCCTGTCGCTTCCAACGTATTGACATAGTTAATTTGGCCACCTATTAAGAGATGTTATGCTAGATTTCATTGCAGTATTAGATGCCAATATAAAAAAGAAAACACGTAAGACATTCACTAGAACGTCTCAATTAGTAGCTGATCAAAGTGTCCACTAAGAAGAAGCGGTTAACACCATGAGGGTAGGTAAATTCACTATCATTAAATGGGTAAGACACTGATATAAAAAACGAACAGGTCACACCCTAATAGCCAAGATGTTGAAGTTCATCGGTTATTTATATCTAACATTTAATTAGTATTTTCAGTGGCCCAATAAAAATATATATTATTGAAATATAGCATCATTATTCTACTTTTCAGATGAACATATGTACTATCTCATTTCAATAAAAAAGAGCCCACCTAAGGTTTTATAGGTGGACGCCAAGGGGTTATGATAACTATATTTTGAGGGAATAAAGTGTGATTAATTGTCTTTCGCATAGATTAAAGCCATCAATATGATTATTTCTTACAAATACTTTTCTACTTCCAGTATATGTCTAGTTGTGGCGAGTACTGTGTCAGGATTAAGACTCATAGAGTCAATTCCAATCTGTACCAGAAACTCGGCTATTTCTGGGTAGTCTGATGGGGCTTGTCCGCAAATACCGGTATGAATACCATTTCGTTTACCTCCTTCGACTGCCAATCGGATCATCTCTTTTACGCCAGGATCACGCTCGTCGAAATCAAAAGCAACAATGTCTGAATCCCGATCTACACCTAAGGTGAGTTGTGTCAGGTCATTAGACCCAATTGATACCCCATCGAAAAGTTTTGCGAAGGCATCTATCTGAATGACATTATTGGGTATCTCGCACATGACATACACTTTTAAGCTATTGACACCACGCTTGAGGCCATTTTTAGCCATAGACTCAAGTACTTTTTCACCTTCTTGAATCCGACGACAAAAGGGGATCATCAATATTACATTAGTCATGCCCATCTCATCGCGCACCCGCTTCATCGCTTTGCACTCCAGCGCAAAGCCTTCAGCATAAACAGGATGAGTATAACGAGCAGCACCACGAAACCCAATCATCGGATTATCTTCTTGGGGCTCGAAAAACTTTCCACCTAACAAAGTGGCGTATTCGTTACTTTTGAAGTCGCTCATGCGCACAACACAGGGTCTTGGATATACCGCAGCTGCAATGGTAGCAACACCTTCAGAAAGGGTTTTAATGAAAAAGTCTTGATGGTTTTCATAGGCGGTGCAGATCGTGTCGATTTTATCCCTAGTCACATCATCAACTTTTTCTGGGTGTTTAAACGCCATCGGATGCACCTTGATGTATTCATTAATAATAAATTCCATTCGTGCCAGTCCAATGCCATCAACAGGTAAAGAGGCAAGACTAAAAGCTTGATCTGGATTACCCAAATTCATCATGATCTGTGTTTTGGGCTTTGATAGTTGACTGAGATCAGTATGTTCAATATCGAAGTTTAAAATACCCTCATATATATGACCAAGTTCACCTTCTGCACAACTAACCGTTACGGCTTGCTTATTGCAAAGTTTTTCAGTGGCGTTATTGGTACCTACAATCGCAGGGATCCCCAATTCACGTGCCACAATAGCGGCATGACAAGTGCGACCTCCTCTATTAGTCACTATCGCTGCGGCGATTTTCATGACAGGTTCCCAGTCTGGTGTGGTGGTTTCGGCAACTAGTACTTCCCCAGGTTTAAAGTCGCTCAGAAGCTTAACATTGTTGATCACTCTCACTTTTCCAGCACCTATTCGAGTACCAACAGCCTGACCCTTTGCAATGATGCTGGCGCTTTCTTTGAGGTGGTAAACTTTAAGAGTTGTACTATTTGTTTGTGAGGATACTGTTTCAGGCCGAGCTTGCACAATATAGAGTTTTCCGTCGATACCGTCTTTTGCCCACTCCATATCCATAGGTTTGTAAAAGCCGGCTTTTTGCGAATAATGGTTTTCAATTTTAATAGCGTAGTCGGCCAACAGCATGACATCGTCGTCGGTAATACAAAAGTGTGCTCTTTCTTCATTGCTGGTATCTATGTTTTCGGTATATTCCACAGATATATTGTTGGTATTGAGATTATCTGTAAAAATCATTTTTAATTTTTTTTGTCCCAATCGGCGTTTCAATACACTACGGTAACCTTTGTCAAAGGTGGGTTTGTGAACATAGAAACTGTCAGGTTCGATTGTGCCTTGAACGATATTTTCGCCTAAACCCAAAGCAGCATTAATGAAAACCACATCTTTGAAGGCAGTCTCTGTATCTAGGGAAAACATCACGCCACTGGTTCCTATATCACTACGTACCATCTTCATCACCACAACAGAGAGATACACATTGTAGAAGTCAAAATTATTATCATACTTGTAGTGAATCGAACGGTCGGTAAAATTTGACGCTAAGCAGCGTTGATAAGCATCAAGCAAAGCCTCGTCTCCACTGATATTAAGGTAACTATCGTTTTGTCCAGCAAAAGAAGCTTCAGGGGAGTCTTCGGCAGTCGCCGAGGAGCGTACCGCCAGAGATATTTCATTTCCATATTCTTGTTTAAGTTGATTATAACCACTCAAAATCGATGTTTTAAGGTCATCAGGTAGTTTGCATTTTAATACAATTTCTCGAGCTTTTTTGCCGCATTGCTGTAAAGCCTTAATATTGTCGGGTTCGAGCCCATCAAGCACATCATGTAATAGTGGCCACACATTATTGTACTCAAGTACATAGTTATACGCCTGCGCTGTAATGGCAAAACCATTGGGCACCCGCACCCCTTCGACGGTTAGGTTTTGGAACATCTCACCTAACGAAGCGTTCTTGCCACCAACTGAGGAAACATCGTCTATATTAAGTTCCTTGAACCAGCGAATATAACTTGTTGAATCTGTCATAAAATGTTCCTTTTCATCTTAATTAGGTTTTAGGCTTTTTAGGCCTAAAGTTAGTTAATCCATTAAATGGCTTCAATTTATAATAATATTTAGAAAGCTCTCATTGCTTTAGCTATTTTTCGATATCAAAATATATATGCACAGTGTTGTGCCAATTTGCTTGTGTTCATAGTAAAAATTTAAGCTTTGGCCCTTTGTGAATGACTACCAAGTGAACTAGGAAAATCATGTTTTAAACTGTATAACCCTGTTATGAGTTCAGCATTTCCAAAACATATTCCCATCGACAGTGCAGTGGCTAGGGCAGGGGTTTCTCTTTTCACTAATCTACTTTTATCAGCGACATTTTTAAGAGATGTACTGCACAGTTGGTTGTTTTTAAGCACCACTACTGTTCCAAAATGTTTGTTTGCCACTAATGACGCCGCATAACAGCCAAGGTTAGTAGCAAAGACTCGGTCGTATGCTGATGGTGAGCCCCCTCTTTGAATATGGCCTAAGGTTGTGGCCCTTATTTCAGCGTCTATTTTTTGTTCTAACTGCATTTTTAATACATTGGCTACGCCGCCTAAACGTATAGGCTCAACACCAAATTCGTTGGTTTCGCGAACGGTCAATTGCCCATCAACCTGTTTAGCCCCCTCGGCTACCACTATAATAGAATAATGTTGCTCACCCATTCGTGATTTACAAGCTTTGGCTACTTCATCAATATCATATGCAAACTCGGGGATAATAATAACGTCAGCACCACCTGCAATACCTGCATGTAAGGCTATCCACCCAGCATATCTGCCCATGGTTTCAAGTATCATAACGCGCTTATGAGATTGTCCAGTAGTGCGCAGGCGGTCTAATGCGTCAGTCACGATACCAATAGCGGTATCAAAGCCAAACGTTCGATCAGTACCCATTAGATCATTATCAATGGTTTTGGGTATGCCGACTATATTCATACCCAGTTTCGACAGCTCATACGCGATAGATAACGTGCCATCACCACCGATTACGACTAATCCGTCTAACCCAAGGTTGAGATAATAATCCATCACTTCGCTTGATACGTCTTTACCTTTAAAGTTAAATGGGCTAGCAGTGTTATTAGTGCCAAGTATGGTGCCCCCTTGAGATAAAATACCACTGCAATCCGCATAGTCTAAGGGTTTAATACGCTGCTCTATCAGTCCTAAAAAGCCATCATAGATACCGATAATTTCAGCTGAGCAATTGATCATCAAACTTTTAGACACTGCACGAATAGCGGCGTTTAAACCAGGGCAATCTCCTCCACCGTTTAACACACCAATACGCAATGCTTTTTTCTTCATAGGGAGTCCCTTAGTCTGGTATCAAGCGATTACATTATTATGTGGGATGTTGGATGCCTACTATTGATGCTGATCAAGTTCTTCATATATGTAATCTTGATGTTGTTATTCATATTGAATAGCAACATCAAAGTTTAATACTAAAAGAATTGTAAATTGTGTTGACTCATATCAAGTGGAATCAAAGTTATTTATGCTGAAATGGACTTTAAATATTCTTTCTATTTAGGTTGACAAATAATGGCCACAATCAAGTTTTTAGGAGCTGCACAAGAAGTCACAGGCTCATGTCATATGCTTGAGGCACCGTCATTAGGCCGAATATTATTGGATTGTGGTATGCATCAAGGAGGAAGCAGAGTCGATAGGGAACAACAGGAAATATTTTTATTTGACCCACATACAATTGATGCAGTCATTCTATCTCATGCTCATCTCGATCATAGTGGAATGTTACCCCAATTAGTACACGACGGTTATGATGGGCCCATTCATTGCGCCGACGCCACCGCTGATTTATTACAGGTTATGTTACTTGACTCAGTCAGTATTTACTTAGGTGATTTACAGCGTGAAAATCGCATCTTAGCTCGTAAAGGTAAACCTTTATTAGAGCCTAAATACACAGAAAAGGATGTATCTAAAACATTATCTTTGTGCCAATCCCATATTTATAAAGCTGATTTTTTTATATCTGCTGGAGCAAAAGTGACATTTCATGATGCAGGTCACATTCTTGGATCAGCCATTATTGAACTAACATTTAGTGATAAAGGTAAAAATAAAAAAGTCGTTTTTTCCGGAGATTTAGGTAACAAAAATGCAGTGTTAATGAATGATCCAACTGTGCTCAAAGAAGCTGATTTGCTGTTGATGGAGGGTACCTACGGCGATCGTGACCACCGACCAATGGAAGATACGGTTGCTCAATTAAAACAGATATTACTGAATACCCAAAAGCGAGGAGGAAACATCATGATCCCCGCGTTTGCTGTGGGTCGCACTCAAGAATTATTATTTTATTTAGGTCAATTGCATCGGGATGGTTTGCTGGATAACTGGCAAGTGATACTCGACAGCCCTATGGCAATTGAGGTAACAAAAGTCTATGACCGCTGGTTTGAATCCCTTGACAGTCAAGAAATTGAACAAGCTACTCCAAAAGCTCATTCTATTATCAAAGACTTTATTCCACGATTATTTTTGTCTGTCACAACGGAAAACTCCATGGCAGTGAACAATATTGCCAAAGGTGCCATTATCATTGCTGGCAGCGGGATGTGCACTGGTGGGCGTATTCGACATCACTTTAAACAACGCATATGGGATTCTCGCAACACCATCATTTTTTGCGGTTTCCAAGCCCAAGGTACCCTGGGTCGTTTGTTGGTAGATGGCAAACAGTATATTAAAATTTTTAACGAATCTTATAATGTGAAAGCCAAAGTTGAAACACTAGGTGGTTTTTCGGCCCATGCAGGACAACAGGAGTTAATGGATTGGGTTTCAAACTTTGATGACTCAACAAGAGTTGCTTTGGTGCATGGGGATCCGGAGGCACTGGAAGCGTTATCACAAAGGTTGTGGAATGAAAAAAAGATTGCCACGGACATTCCACAAGTAGGCCACTGCATTGCTTTTTAAATAAACCTGTTAAAAATGTAAAAATTATAAAAGTGTCTAGAAGGTATTTCTGTCGATAGTAAAAGAGCATTTCGAGATTGGGTTTTTATAATTTATTATATTTATGACTGTCGAGCAGTATATTTATAGATTGGTCTTCTGCTAATTATGAATCTAAACCCAATGCTATTTAACTATCAAAAGTTGATATAAGTCAAAAGACCAAAACCATAAATATCTATGATCGGCATCAAACACAGGATGTAGATATTTGTGTTAGGTTGCTCTGTATATGGGCATGTTTATTATTAGTAATTTAAATGTAATAGAGGTCTGCACGAATGGAAACTGCCGATGTAGAAAGTTTTATAAAATGTGAATTAGATGGACAATCGATAACAATTCGACCCATTAACATCCAAGATATGACGCTTGAATCTGATTTCATCGACCATTTATCCCCAGAAACTAAGCATTATCGTTTTTTTGGGGCTATCCATAACGTATCGGAAAAAACCTTAAAAACATTCTGTGATGTAGACGGCAAAAGAACAATGGCATTTATTGCTACCGAACTGGTAAATGCAAAAGAGATAGAGATTGGTGTCTGTCGCTATGTGGTTACTAGCAAACCAGATGTCTATGAATTAGCTCTGACAATAGCTGACAAATGGCAACATAAAGGGTTAGGAAAGTTGCTAATGAACCAGTTAATAAGTTACGCCAAAAGTCATGGTATTAAATGGTTATATTCGGTGGAATTAGCCGACAATGCTCTCATGCATAATTTGTGTAAAGAACTTGGAATGCAGGCAAAAATAGACCCTGATGATGTCCATCAAATTATCTACTCTCTAGCCTTCTAAAAATATTTCACCAATGAATTTTATAAATTAATAGTGGTAGGTATTAAATTGGCACAGTAATAAAGATTATTTTAGGAATTTATTTTTAAAGAATAAAAATATGAGGCAACATCATGAAAAATGAATTAACAGACAATGCAAAAGCAGAAATCGAAAAGTTGGTTGCACAAGTTAAACAAGAAAGGGACGAGATTGTGTTAAAAACACATTTATTCCAAGCTGATGCTAAAGATGAGTGGCATAAAGTTGATAAACAATGGGAGCATTTCAAATTTAAAGCAGGTCAAGTAGGTAAGGAGGCAAAAGGAGCATCAGGTGATGTTACTGCAGCAGCAAAATTATTAGCCGAAGAAATAATGAGAAGCTTTCAACGTATTCGTAAATCACTTTAGGCTTAAAGTCATAATTAATCGAAAAGTTGTTTTATTAGCATATTTAAAAAAACAATATCACCAAAAACACAGCAACATATATTAGCAATATCTGTTGCTTTAAAAAACATTTGAACATTATTTTTAACCCTCACTTTACATTTGAAATCTTATGCTGCGACAACCCCATCCGCATGGCAAAATAGTTAATTTGCCTTAATCTAAACATATTTTGCATCTGTTACCAAAATGACTCAAACATATAATGTTAACTGAGATGTTTCACACAACATTTCGCTTATTGTGGAACTTCTATTGCTTATTTAAATACTTGCGGCTGGCTTTGGCTTATCACCATTTTGTCTTTATAGTTCACTAGTAAACGCCTCTTCTCATATCACATATCAAATTCGTAATGTCCTTAATTGTTATATACATGTGGTTTTATTTTATATCTAGGCTCTAAAAATTTGGCAAGATTTACTAACTCATTAACTGTCATAACATCGTTAAAGACTATCATTTTTTGATACGCCGCCTGCTTGAGTCGACAACAATGAATAGTCAGATGACATCTTGTGTGAGGGATTAATGATGGAGGTAATCAAGTCTGCGTAAGTCATAACCCGAGTGGAGGTGACACCTAAATGCATCGGAGTCTCCAATTCCTTATTAACCGTTTTGTAGTGAAGTTTTTCGATACAGCGACAGGCTAAACATTGATATTTCAAAAATATATTCACACCTGCTAGGGCATTTCCTTGGGGTAAACTAAATCCCTTTGATGAGTCAGGTAACCGATTGCAGCCTATTAAATAAAGGGTCAAAGTAAAGAGTAACTGTAATAATGTAGGCCTCAAATAAGTCTTTCCTAAGTGGTAATGTTTGGTAAGTTAAGACAAATAAGGAACCCCTTTTGATACAGATCAAACTGTATCAGGTAAAAATTCATAAAATTATTCTTTTCGATTATTTTGCGCTGTATTTGTTACGTTAATGGGCGGAAAACACATCATATGACACAATCATATTCGTTAATTTTATCAATGCTGGTAGGCATATTAGTGGTGGCTATATTGATGGCCACATTGGTTTATTTTGACTTGCAGCTTCAGCTTCTTAGGTTTTTCGACTGGCTCCAAACCATTGGTATTTGGGCTGGTGTGTTGTTTATCTTAATCGATATGTTGCTGATGATATGTTTATTACCCAGTATTTTATTTACCCTCGGCGCGGGTTTTTTGTTTGGTGTATTTTGGGGGGGTGTGTGTGTGGTAATAGCCACAACATTAGGTGCAGCCAGCGCCTTTTTAATTTCGCGTCATATTTTCAGCGAGGGAGTGAAAAGTTACTTACGTCATCATAAAAAACTAAAAGTGGTGAATGATGAGTTTGTAGAAGAAGGCTGGAAATTTATTTTGTTAACCCGTTTAGTCCCTTTTTTTCCACTCAAACTCTCAAATTATTTGTTCGGTGCAACTAATTTTAGCTTAAAGGACTTTGTGAAAGGTACGTGTCTGGGGATCATCCCCAACACATTTTTTATTGTTTACCTAGGTTCATTAGCGGCTGATTTATCAATGTTAGCTTCGGGCGACCTGATCCGATCTGAGCATGCTTGGGGGTTTTATGCATTTGCGGTTATCTTCCTGCTGGTGACTGTGACTTATATAACCAAACACGCACAAAAGGCACTGTTACGTTTCGAGGCGCGTTCAGTCAAAGAAGAAAGGCATAACCATGGTGTTTAAATGGATGCCATGGAAATTTATTGTCAGATATATAGCGCGGCGCCACGGATTTCTCGACCCGATTAATCTGTTAAGTCAGTTGCAACGTTTTATCCAGCCCTCTGAGGTGAACGAACCGGTTGAATTGTTGAGAGCAGGAGCTTTGATGCACGCTCGTGGTCTAATTAACAATAGAGTCATCCAGCATAACCTTGACTGGGTTTGGCCCTATTGGATTGAGCGACAGTTTGACCCCAGGGATATCTCTTTTATACCTAGGGCTTTTTCTATCACACACATTAATTTAAGCCATAGAAACTGGACGGCAATTGGCCTGCCTAACTATCCTAACTTACCTATAGTCGACCCACGGGGGTTATTAACCCCTTTTATTGATGGTTGGTCAATTGATTGTTGGCTAGTGACTCAAAGCGGCCGAACATTGTTGCCGTCTAGAGCGAAATCCGTTGAGCAAAAGGTACATTTTGATGATGAGTTAAGTATACATACCATCATTGATGATGGAACTTTGTCCTTACATTCTCAGGCAAGGGTAGTATTTGAAAAGGGCAAGGTATTGTGTCAAATGGATATTGAAGGAAGCGCCGATGAGCCTGCTTGGATCGTCGTCGCTTTACGCCCTTATAATCCAGAAGGGGTCAGCTTTATTGATCAAGTCAGGTTACATACCATGCGCAATCAATGGTTAATTGACGATACTTATCGCGTTGAATTTAGCCCTCAGGTCGATCGCCATCACATCTGCAATTATCAAAACGGTGATGTGTACATTCATTTAAACAACAGGGTTGATGAGCAACAAGGGGAATGTGATATCGGGATGTTGACTGCCGCTGCCATGTTTAAGTTAGAATGTAATGACAACCCTAGCAAAGTATCGGTGAAAATACCGTTACAGCAAGGCAGTGCTGGCGATCAGGTGCATGGGCATCATCTGTATTGTGAACCTTGGCACACACATTTGCAAAGTGCTAGTGTCTTAAAACTTCCCCAGGCATCTTTCCAATCATTGTATGATATAGCCCTAAAAACCTTGTTGTTACACTCTTCAGACGACATTTACCCAGGCCCCTATACCTATAAACGTTTTTGGTTTCGAGACGCAGTATTTATTATTCATGCTTTGTTATGTGCGGGTTTAACTAAGCGTGCTGAGCAAGCTATCGATCGATTTTCTTCAAGGCAGGACTTATCAGGATATTTTCACTCTCAAGAGGGCGAATGGGATTCTAATGGACAAGTGTTATGGATTTTACAGCGTTATTGTCAGTTAACTAATCAGGTACCGAAACCTCAATGGTTAAAAATGATTAAAAAGGGGGCAGATTGGATCATTAAAAAACGTATTTCTGACGCAAGTAATGTGATCCACAACGGACTGTTACCCGCAGGTTTTAGTGCAGAACATCTTGGACCAAATAATTATTACTATTGGGATAATTTTTGGGGCATTGCCGGATTGCAAGCAGCTGCAGAGTTATTTGCTTTAATCGGCAAAACCAGACTCAGTCAAACATACCAACAAGCCGCTAAAGACTTTGAAGATTGTGTTACTAAGAGTATATCCAATACGGCTACAAAACTTGGCAGACAAGCCATACCAGCCGCGCCCACTCGCAGACTGGATGCTGGTGCCATTGGTTCTTTAGCTTTGGCTTATCCAGCCCAACTATGCGCGGAAGACGACTCGAGGGCGTTAGATAGTTGTGAATTTTTGTTGGAATATTGTTGTGTCAATCACGGTTTTTTTCAAGATATGACTCACAGCGGCATCAATCCTTATCTCACATTGCATATTGCCCAAGTGTTAATGCGGGCAGGTGATGTCCGCTATCAAGATTTAATGCAACGTGTGGCAGACCTTGCTAGTTCGACAGGCCAATGGCCAGAAGCGATTCATCCTCGTACCGGCGGTGGTTGTATGGGGGATGGTCAACATGTATGGGCTGCGGCAGAATGGATATTAATGCTGAGAAATTGTTTTGTACGTGAAGAAAAAGACTGTTTAGTGATTGGTGCCGGAATAAGTCAACAATGGCTGGCCAGCCAACAAACCTTAAGTTTTGGTCCGGCTGCAACGTCTTTTGGACCAGTGAGCATAAGTGTTGAACCCCAACTCAATCAGTCTGAAGGTAAAACGCTGCAATATATTATTCGATGGCAGGGGAGTTGGTTTGGTAAGGCTCCACGAATTGAAGTGCGTCTGCCCGGTCAAGAGGTGATAAATCCTATCCTCGGTGTAAATGATGTAACTTGTGAGTATCAAGTATGAATATTTTGATGATGACGAATACCTACCTGCCACATATTGGTGGGGTGGCGCGCTCGGTGGAAGCCTTTAGCCGCTATTATCAAGAGCATGGTCATAAGATACTGATCATTGCCCCAGAATTTCCACAAATGCCCATAAATGAAGAGAATGTCGTTCGTATACCTGCTATTCAACATTTTAACGGCAGTGACTTTTCTGTGGTATTGCCAATACCGCACTTTTTAGGAGAAGAGATTGACACCTTTGAGCCAGATATAGTGCATTCTCATCATCCGTTTTTAGTGGGTTCAACCGCTAGGTTAGTTGCCAATACTTATAATTTACCTTTGGTCTTCACTCATCATACTATGTACGAACAATATTCCCACTATGTGCCAGGCGATGCTGAAACGCTGCAACGTTTTGCAGTAAAACTAGCCACAAGTTATGCCAATATGTGTGATCAGGTGTTTGCACCAAGCGAAAGTATTCATGACATTCTAACTACTCGAGGCGTTCAAGTGCCTATAGAAGTTGTTCCAACTGGGGTTGACATCGACGAATTTTCACAAGGCAGTGGCCTTGGATTTAGAGACATGTTAGGGATTGATAAGAATGCTTTTGTGGTGGGGCATTTAGGTCGATTGGCACCGGAGAAAAACCTAACATATCTAAGTGAGGCTGTGGTGAAGTTTATGAAAAATGAACCTCGCGCGCATTTTTTGTTGGTGGGCAAGGGCAATTCGGAACGAGCTTTGCGGCAATCATTCGAATTGGCAGGATTAACTCCACGCCTGCACCACATTGGTTTTTTGGAACAACCTTTTTTATCCAGTGCTTATCAGGCAATGGATGTATTTGTATTTAGCTCACAAAGTGAGACCCAAGGTATGGTTTTAACTGAAGCTATGGCCGTTTCGACACCTGTAATAGCGCTGGATGCGCCCGGAGTGCGAGAAGTGGTGTCAGATGGAAATAACGGGAGATTATTACCTTCTGACACCACCTCAGACGAGTTCGCAGATGTGCTGCAATGGTTTTTTACGTTATCTGAAGAACAACAACATATTATCAGACAGACGGCCCGTAGAACTGCCGAATCCTATTCTTTGGAGACATGCGCCCAAAAAGCTCTAGAGAAATACCAGTCTTTGCTGGGTAAAGGTTACGTTCATCATCATCACGAGCATCACCTTTGGGCCGATGCCACACAGATGATAAAAGCCGAATACTATATTTTAAAAGGTATCGCCAAAGCTGCTGTGCACGCGATTGCCCATGACGATAAAAAATGATCTATCAGTTGGAAGTAGGATATCGAAGGTTACGTCGCTGGTTCAATCGCAGTGAGTGGATGTTGTCTCTGTTGGGATTTAACAAACAAACTGCCACAAACCACAAAACTGGCCTGTTAATTATCCAGATAGACGGTTTGTCACATCAGCAATTTCAAACCGCTCTGGGCAATAACCGATTGCCATTTATGGCAAAGTTAATCAACAACGAACATTATCATTTGCATGATTGTTACTGTGGGGTACCGTCGACAACTCCAGCAGTTCAGGCTGAGCTTTTTTATGGCATTAAAGCCGCCGTTCCTGCCTTTAGTTTCATGTCTCGGGATACCCATAAAGTGGTGCGCATGGACAGATATCAAGGCGCTTTTGATGTAGAACAAAGACTAAAAAGCCAAGCTGAGCCATTACTAAAAGGTGGCAGCTCCTATGCAAATATTTATCAAGGTGGTGCCACTGAAGCCAATTTTTGTTCCTCATCTATTGGTTGGTCTGGTTTGATGAACATGGCTAGCCCCCTGACCATAATGATGTTTGTTTTGTTGAATATATACAGTTTTTTGCGCGTAGGGCTGCTCATGCTGCTTGAGTTTTTATTGGCTTTTATTGATTTTTTTCGTGGCCTTATTGACCGTCGCAACTTATTTAGAGAACTACTCTTTGTGCCGACACGTGTCGCGGTAAGTATCTTACTAAGGGAGTTAGTCACTATTGGTACAAAGCTCGATGTAGCTCGCGGTTTACCTGTTATTCACCTTAATTTTTTGGGTTACGATGAGCAGGCACATCGCCGGGGTCCTAGTTCACAATTTGCTCATTGGAGCCTCAAGGGCATCGACGATGCCATCAGTCGAATTTGGCACGCCGCCAAATCATCGTCACGGCGAGAATATGAGATATGGATATATTCCGACCATGGGCAACAGGAAACCATACCCTATGCAAGGTCGCACGGTGAAACGGTGGGTGAGGCTATCGCTCGAGTCTTCGCTGACTTTAGTGATACACACATTGCAACCCTAACTGTTAAACAGGATGTGGGAATTGAGTCACGCAGGGCACAATATTTAGGTGGAGGCTGGTTTCAAAAGTTATTCCCTTTGCCAAAAGAGATGCAAACCTCATCCCTCACAGAAGAACAATACGCCGAACAAGTTACTGTGACGTCAATGGGGCCTATGGGTTCAATTTATCCGGCGCAATCTCTTAGTGCTGAGCAACGAGAGGTTTTAGCTGAAACCTTGGTAAAAGACGCAAAAATTCCCCTAGTGTTGGCATGTGTAGCCAAAGGGCAGGTTAAGGCATGGGACCACAATGGTGTGTATTTACTGCCCAAAGAAGGAGCAAAAATATTTGGTAAACAACACCCTTTTTTAAATGAAGTGACACAGGAAATGATTAATCTATGCCAACATCCAGAGGCGGGGGAGTTGTTGATAAGTGGTTGGAGTGTGGATAAACCTTACTGCACTTTTGCCATGGAGAACGGCTCCCATGGAGGACCAGGAGTGGAGGAGACACATGCCTTTGCATTGCTCCCCTCTGATACACCTTTGCCGCTAAGGGATAAATTTTACCTAAGGCCTTTGGATTTATATGAAATGGGCTTACATATATTGGGACGTAAGAAACAAAAACATGAAAATATCAAACACCAAGTAAAGTCTTCATTCAGCCTCAAATGTTCCCCAACAACCGATAAACCTGATGTGAATACCTTAAGATTATTGACCTATAATGTGCATAGTTGTCGTTGTATGGACGGAAGACTGTCTACCCATCGTATCGCCAGAGTGATAGCTCAATATCAACCCGATATAGTGGCGTTACAAGAGTTAGACGCAGGTATGTCCCGCACTGAATACCTCGACCAGGCGCACGCCATCAGTCAATATCTTGAAATGGCGTTTCATTTTCACCCAGCAATTCATGTAGAAGAAGAGCGTTATGGTAATGCCATTTTGACTCATCTACCGCTCAAACTGGTTAAAGCTGGAAACTTACCTTTGATTATTAACCAACCTTTATTTGAACCAAGGGGAGCAATCTGGGTAGCAGTTGAAGTAAATGGTATAAACGTACAGATTTTTAATACCCATTTTGGCTTTAGGCCAATGGAACATATGCCACAAGTAAACGCCTTGTTAGGCGATAGTTGGCTGGGTAGCGCCAATTTTCAACAACCGATTATTTTATGTGGAGATTTTAACTTTTTCCCGAACTGCAGGGCCTATAAACGGGTGATTGAATATTTGCGAGACGCTCAGCTTCAGCTAAAGGGGCATCGGCCAATTAATACGTTTTCTGGACGTTTCCCTCGTGCTCGCATTGATCATGTTTTTACCAATTCGATGCTTGAAGTGGCAAATATTCAAGTGCCTCGCACCCATTTAACCCGCAGCGCCTCTGACCACTTGCCCCTTATCGTCGACCTAAAATTAATTTGATATTATCATTAACGAGTCACTCACTACCTGAGTATCGACTCGCTTCAGTTAGGCTGACTTTTTAAACCCCTTAGCAAAATGATTCAGAGGCGAATGATAGGTTAGAACAACGGAATACGATTGGCTGAAATAATGGTATTTCACATAACCAATTAAGGGGTATATCAATAATTTATTTACCATGCTATTTAGCTTAACTTGATGCTGTCTTTAAACATTCTTATTTTCAAACTCAGGGAAGTCCTGACCAACTAAGTGTAAATAGGTCGCCTTATATAGGCCCTAATCATAAAATTTAATTCACGATTTACAGCAAAACCCTGAAACCTATTGGGGGAATTACTCACGAAAATACTATTTTGCTTGGGCAAGCAAACGATAGGCTTGTGATATTAATTCATCTGGGTTCAAAGGTTTCGTCATCAATTGAAGATTTTCTCCAGAGATAGTTTCCATCTCTGCAGAGGTATCCCCTGATACTAGAATGGCCGGAATTTGCTGTCCCTCTTTTGTTTTAGCTTTATGAATAATATCCAACCCTGACTCTTTATGGTTAAGATGAAAATCAGTGATAATTAAATCTGGCAACTGTTTATCCATTTGTGCATAAGCTTCTGTAGGAGAGGACACGCTCACAATGTTAAAACCTTCCTCCATGGATAACAGCATCTCAGAAGCTTCGAGTACATCGGGATCATCGTCAACCAGTAATATTTGTACGTTTTTCTCTATAGTGCGATGAGTATTGGTTTCTTTTTTAGACACAGTGGCGAGTGTTGGCTTGCCCAAAGGTAAACTAATGGAAAAAGTAGAGCCTCGTCCGACTTTTGAGGTCACATTTACTTGGGTACCGAGTAAATCGGCAATCCGTTGTACAATTGACAAACCTAAACCAAGACCACCATGATGTTGCTGAGGGTTTCTGTTTACCTGATGAAATTCATCGAATATGTAGATAAGCTGTTCTGCAGGAATACCAATACCCGTGTCGCTGATCGATACTTTCACTATATTATGCTTCTGACTACTGGCAATAGTCACTTTGCCCACTTTGGTATAACGAATGGCATTGGCTAGCAAGTTTTGCAGCAACTGATTCAAAAGGCCTGGGTCGCTGTACACAACATGATTATCGTTTGCTTCGAGTGTTAACCCTATACCTTTTTCATAGGCTTCTACTTCGAATCCAGCACAAAGTTTTTCGAGCATAGGGCGCAGCGCAAAATGACTAGGCTGCGCTGCCACTGTACCCGATTCAAGTTTGCTAATGTCCAACAACGAGTTCAATAAGCGGGCCATCGCAAACAATGAATCTCCTTGCATACCCAGCATTTTTTTGGCTTCTGGTTTATCAATACTTTTAAATAACGCTTTGTTAAGTAACGTCAGTGAGTGCAAAGGCTGGCGCAAATCATGACTGGCAGTAGCTAAAAACCTAGATTTAGCTGCTAGAGCTGATTCAGCCGTAGTTTTTGCCAACTGCAGGGCTTCATCGCTTCTTTGACGTTGCCTAATGTCACGTATTGCAGCGCTTACCACTTTCCCATGATCGGTTTCTATGGGGCTTAGGCCAACTTCGACGGGTATTTCTTCACCACTTTTGGTCAGAGCAAACAGTTTAATGCCGTTGCCCACCACACTAAACTTTGGTTGGGTAAAGAAACTTTTACGATGCTGAACATGCTTCTCAGCAAATCTTGAGGGCATTAATTGTTCGATAAGCATGCCAATAAGTTCTTGTTTGGAATATCCAAAGAGTTTTTCGGCCTGACTATTGGCGACTTCAATTTTGCCACTAGCATTGACAATCACTAGAGCGTCAGGTGCCGACTCTACTAATGATCGAAAATTTCTTTCACTTGCCCGTAGTTCATTTTCAGCATTTATGCGCCTACTAATATCTTTTTCGGTAGAGGCAATCGCAATCACAACGCCAGCTTGATCCAATAAAGGAGTCAGGGTAAGTAATACATTTATCTTACGCCCGTCTTTACCGATGCGCTTGGCCTCAGCACTTTGAATATGCTCACCTTTAATAATGCTTTGCATTAATTGCTTAGCATTTTTCTGTTCATCCATGGGGATAAGGTCAAGTAGATTCATACCTAAAGCTTGTTGTTCGCTCCAACCATACATTCTTTGCGCGCCATTATTCCAGGCAGTAATTTTGCCGTCCAGATCACACAAGGTAAAAGCATCATTGGAGTCGCGGATGATAGTGGCTAATCTTAGGGTGTCTTCTTCTGAGCGTTTTCGTTGGCTGATATCGATAAAAGTGATGACCACTCCGGCAATTCGGTAATCATTCGTGCGATACGGCAGGATGCGGCGTAGATAATAACTCCCGTTTTCAGTTTTTATCTCACACTCCACTGGAACAAGATTGCTTAAAACTCGCTTAATATCATCCATTAGACCATGATCCAAAAACTTGGGCCGGATGTCGATTATTGGTCGTCCAATATCAGTCGATATAAGATTTAATAGTTCCTGAGTCGCAGGAGTAAAACGACCAATTCGTAGGTTATTGTCAACAAACAAGGTGGCAATATTAGTACTGCTGAGGAAATTGTCTAGGTCATCGTTACTCTTGGCCAGTTCTTCTACTTTGTCCTTATATTGGTTGTTAACTGTGGTCAGTTCTTCATTCATGGATTGCAGTTCTTCTTTGGAGCTTTCTAACTCTTCATTACTCGACTGCAATTCTTCGTTGGCCGACATCACCTCTTCGTTTGCTGCTTGTAACTCTTCGTTGGCGGATTCCCATTCTTCAACATTAGTTTGTAACATTTCACGTGTGATTTGTAACTCTGCTTCCATTTGTTCAATTAACGAGCTGTCGTTAGTGCTTCGCGAGCCTTGTTGTTGTAGTAATTGCTGGTCCTTGTGCTGTTTTGGAGTGACGTCAGTTTCATCTTGTTCTTCAAAGGTGATCAGTATCATAGGTTCATTATTATGGGGGACGTTTATCGGTCTAAGAACCACTTTTACTCCAAGGTGTCCATTTTCCTTAAGCATTTGTATGTCGTCAATCACCACTCGCTTGTTTTCTTCGGTGACTTGGCGCAATGCGAGGCGTAATTTTGCCCGTAATTCATGTTTTGCTAGTACCAGTAAGTCTTGAGAAGGAGATCCTGATGGCTGTTCTAAGTAACGTGAAGTAGGGCCGGAAAAATGTACGATTTGATGTTTTATATTCACCAATACAGCAGCAGGAGCAAATTCTTGTAATAAAAATTGTTGTGTCACATCACCAAGACGCAGCTGATTTTTATCGTAAACTTGTTTGCCAACAAAGGGCGGGATGGAGCGCGTAATTCTTGAGGCTATTGGAAATTCAACTCTGCTGGTTGAACGAGCCGGTCCAGTACGTTGATAAATTCTCCATTTTTTTGCCAGTGGTTTAAATAAACTCTCTTGCTGACTGGACGTTTCCGAGTGTCCTAAAAATAAATTGCCGTTTTCCCGTAGGGCAAAATGGAACAATGCAAGGACTTTGCTTTGTACTTCAGCGCTGAGATAAATCAGTAAGTTTCGACAACTGATGAGATCAAGGTTCGAAAAGGGTGGGTCACTTATAAGGTTTTGGCTGGCAAAAGTAACCAACTTACGTAACGATTTTTTGATCCGGTAACTGTGATCTTCTTTACTAAAAAATCGTTGTAGGCGTGCTTCTGAAACACTGGACTCAATATTTTCTGGATATAGGCCTGTACGACCATAGCTCAATGCAGTTTCGTCAATATCGCTGGCGAATATCTGGATACTGCAATGTGTATTGGTTTTTTCTAAATGTTCAACTAACAACATTGCAATTGAATAGGCTTCTTCACCTGTGGCACAACCTGGGATCCACACACGGATTGGTTGGTCATCATGTTTTGATGCCACCAACGGAATGATGACTTTTTGTTCGAAGGCTGAAAAGGCTTCTGGATCCCGAAAAAATGCAGTCACACTAATTAGTAAGTCCTTAAACAGCAAGTTTGCCTCATCCTCATTTTTGCGCAAAAAAGATAAATAAGCTGTCATCGTTTTGAGATGATGGAACTCCATTCTCCTGGCGATACGTCGTCCTAATGTACCCAGTTTATACGCTCTAAAATCATGGCCGACACGGTTTTTCAAAAAAGCCAAAATAGCACTTAGTTGGGATTTTTCGTCTTTTGGTATATCACCATCTCGTTTAGTGTTTGTTTGCTTAATTATGTAAGGGTGTTGTAAATAATATTTAATATGAGCAGGCATTTCCTGAACCGGACAAGTAAAGTCCACTAGTCCGGTGGCGATAGCGCTACTGGGCATACCCTCATAATCAGCACTATCTGGTGATTGAGCTAAAACCAAACCCCCACTGCCATTAATGGCCCGAATTCCAAGGGTACCATCACTACCTGTACCGGAGACTATGATGGCAATCGCACGATCTTCATGCTGTTCAGCCAATGACCATAAGAAAGTGTCGATTGGCATCCGCAAACCATGATGTAAAACGGGTTTGTTAAGTTTGAAACTATGATCGTCTAGAGTCAGATAAGTATTAGGCGGAATAACATAGACATGATTGGCTTGAACTGTCATACCATCAACAACTTGAACCGCAGGCATAGTAGTAGAGCGAGTAAGGATTTCAGCCGTAAGGATTTCAGCCGTAAGGCTTTCATGTTTTGGGTCTAAGTGTTGGATCACCACAAAAGCTGCGCCAGTATCATTAGGTAAGGCTTCAAACAAGCCTTTTAAGGCGGCCAGACCACCTGCCGAAGCACCGATACCCACTATGGGACAGGACGATTCAGTTATTAACTTAGTACTCCTTTACATTGTTCTCGATCAGACACAGAGTCAGTATGATGATGCATCTGACTATCGTTATTAACGATATATAATAGGCACTGAATACGCATTTTTCGCACATTAAATAATCCAACACAGCAGGTGGAAGGTAAATAACTCTTTAACTTTATCATTTTATAAAGTAATCGCTAGCGTTTTAAGGTTAATATTCACCAGATATTTTAAATTTAAATATCAAAATATCTCTGATATGAATAGTTATTATTTTCAACTATCTATTCCATCGTTTATTGACCTCAATCAAGCAAAAGGTCATACACCGTATCTAATCTTGTTGTTCTATATGAGCTAATAAATACGATTACTTTTTATTTAAAATCTTTTGCTTGTGCATCACAAATTCATTTGGTCGCTGATCCCCACTTACTACCATGTTATTGCTGAACCGCTAAATATTGAGCAAGATCAATTTTACTAAAATATCCACATTGTACAGTGTTCAAAATATCTGTTTATTGACATAACAATGAAAACCTCTTCAAAACAGCATTTAGAAAAAATCAATGGTTACTTTCAACCACTTTGGTCGGTGCATAGTGGAGAGGGCCCATTGTTCGCTACAGCATTGCACGCAGGCCATCAAATACGAAATGAGTTGGCTGGAATTATGGCTCTGGAAGAATCTGTAAGATTAAGAGAAGAAGACCCTTACACAGATGTCTTGACTCATGTCGTCCCTAATCGAATTGTTCCAATCCGATCCAGATTTGAAGTTGACCTAAATCGGTCCCGCAAAGAAGCAATTTATCTTTCTCCCCAGGATGCGTGGGGATTACAGGTTTGGAAAAAAAAGCCAACAACTCAAATGATAAAAAAATCCTTGGGTGAATTTGACCAGTTCTATTCAGAAACCAAAAAAGTGCTCAAAAAACTAGAGAGTCAATATAAACGATTTGTGGTGTTTGATATCCACAGTTATAACCATCGAAGGGGAGGGCCACAAGCAGCCCCTGACAACCCGATTGAAAATCCAGATATAAATATTGGTACAGGAACAATGGACCGACAAAAATGGGCAAGTGTCATCGACCGATTTATCAGTGACCTTAAACATTATGATTATATGGATCAACATCTTGATGTCCGGGAAAATGTTAAATTTAAAGGGCGACAATTTGCAACATGGGTACATCAAAATTTCCCTGATTCGGGTTGCGTATTGTCCATCGAACTCAAGAAATTTTTTATGAACGAATGGACAGGTAAAATTGATGCCAAAAAGTTGCTGGCACTATATCACGCGCTAAAATCAACATTGCCTGGAATTTCCCATGAGTTGCAACAACTATGAAAGGCCAACGCTTCGATATTAACGACGCATTTATACAAGAAGTATCCAGTGCCTTAGACGAAAATAAGCCTATACGACGAAGATTTACTGGATGGGGAAGACTGCATATCGATAGAAAACTGCCTTTTCTATGTATCTATCGAAGACCTCAAAATAGCCGTGACAAAGGGACTGATGAACTTATCTTGGGTCAGGCAAATTATATTCTGGTGGATGAAGTGCGTGCAAAGACTGCGGTATTTAAAAAGCTTTTGCAGTGTATTGCAATTAAAACTGAGAAGGCATTTGGTGCATTTCTGTTTCTAGAATTGTGGAGTCAAGATCACCAACAGCCTGTTCCAAATTCCCAATCTGCATTGCAATTTCAAATATACACTGACGCTGAAAATCCCCCCCTTAATATATTAGAAGCGACTGAAAATGCATTGCTAGGCATCGAGTTCAATGACGTCAATCCGGAACTTACTTTGGATTATGGGGCGAACTCATACCCCAATCATATGACGACATTAAATGTGAGCCAACTAAATAGTCCATCTAATTGGTATTGGATGGGCGTTGCATTGACACCGGTTTTTCGGGACGGGAATAAAACATTGCCATATGAAATGAAGAGGATTCATTTAGGTATTACTCGGGCGTTTCGACAGATATTCTATGCATTTATCCATAAATATACGACCCACACACCCAAGCATTATCATGAATTAGGTAAACGCTCCATTACCTCTATTGTGCTGCAAACAGATAAAAAATTGGCTGAAATTAAAGACAATTTCGACATTTTATTTCATGTGACTCCCGTCAATGTGCCTGAAGTTTGGACAGCTTTTAGCAATAGTCAATTTTTAAAAACTCCTATATTTAAATATAGGCCGCGGCCGATTGATCCGGATCAATTAAAACGTCAATTATATGCCATCAAAATTGAACAAATTGATGACCCGGCGTTAACCCATATTTTTCACACTCAGCGACAGGAAATCAGTCAGCTACTGACAATGATTGGGGACCGTAACACCTCAAACTTCATGTATGGCAGTCTTCAAGTCTTTGGTGGTGTAGATGACGTTCTGCTAGGTGAAGCTAAAAACATTTTAAACTGTTTATCAGTGCAGTCTCCGTCATTTACGGGCGAAAAGTTGTCGGCCAGTGAATTGGCAAAACGGGCAAAACGATTGATTGCGGATTATCGTAAGCAAAATGCAGACTTTAACTATACCGTGGAAATTCGTAATGATTTACCAGGAATAATGGTTTCAAGTGGGAAATTACTGATTGGCAGCACCCTTAGCCTGCATCAAGAAACAATTGAAGCAACCTTAGCTCATGAAGTCAGCACACACATATTGACCCACTTCAACGGCAGAGCACAACCATTCCAGCAATTTCATTCTGGCATGCAAAATTATGAAGCGGCACAAGAAGGGTTAGCAGTATTAGCGGAATATTTTGTAGGAAATCTACATTCTGGGCGTTTACGTACCATCGCTGCAAGAGTAGTCGCTGTAGATGCAATGGTTCAAGGAGCCGATTTTATACAAGTGTTTAGACTTCTGATTGATGAATGGTATTTTTCAAATGAGCAGGCCTTTCACATAACTATGCGTGTATTTCGCGGGGGGGGCTTTACTAAAGATGCCGTTTATTTGAAGGGATTATTAGAGGTGGTGGATTATTTGAAAACTGATGGTGAGTTTATGTTGCTCTTTGTGGGAAAAATTGGTTTGCAACATATTCCATTTGTAAAAGAATTGAGGTGGCGAAACCTGCTTAAAAAATCTCAGGTCACACCAAACTATATAGACTCTAAGCTGTTTGAAAGTAAAATGACCAGACTAAAAAAATCAGTGTCCATACTCAACTTAATTAAGGGGAACACCCAATGAAATTGGGTTTACTAGTCAATAATGTCGATACTGAAAAAAGTGATTATACCACTACGTTAATAGCAAAAACGGCAACGAATATGGGGCATGAGGTCAGTTATATCAGTATCGAAAAGCTGTCCTATTCTATCAACGATACTGTTTATGCTAACTCAGTTAGAGTCCCACCAGGGCAGTATCATTCTCTAGAGTTATATTTGAAAATATTGCATTCCAAAAAGGCTATTCTAGAACAAACAACCATAGATAAACTCGATGTACTATGGCTACGAAATGATCCTGCAGAAGACGTAAATAATCGACCATGGGCTCGCCTTGCTGGGATCAATTTTGGTCGTTTGGCTATGCGTCATGGTGTGTTAGTGGTGAATGATCCGAGTGGATTAAATGAAGCCATTAACAAAATGTATCTGCAGTACTTTCCAGAGGAAGTTAGGCCTAGAGCAATCATTACTCGCGACGCGAGCGATATTAAGCATTTTGTTGATCAGGAGAAAGGTTATGCCGTGCTTAAACCTTTGTCTGGATCAGGCGGACGCAATGTCTTTTTGATCCATCCTGAAGATAAATTCAACATCAATCAAATTATAGAATCTGTTGCTGAAGATGGATTTATTATTGCACAAGAATATTTGAAAGAAGCTAAAAATGGCGACACACGACTATTTTTATTAAATGGGAAGCCTTTGAAAGTTAAAAATAAGATTGCAGCGATCCATCGTCACAAAGATGGGGACGATGATATTCGCAGCAACATTAGCGCAGGGGCCAGTACACAAAAAGCCAAGGTAACGCCGCAAATGCTTGAACTTGCTGAAATCATTCGTCCCAAACTAGTGCGGGATGGAATGTTTTTAGTGGGCTTAGATATTGTTGGAAGCAAATTGATGGAAATAAACGTTTTTAGCCCTGGTGGACTTATTGGTTGCGAGCGATATGAAAACAGTAAGTTTTGTCAAGAAATAATACGTTCTCTGGAGCACAAAGCCGAATATATCAAGCGTTACAATCGTCATTTTAACAATACTGAAATGGCAACACTTTGATCAACATATATTGCCCATTAGTCGGATTGGATTTTATTTTCCTACCGTTAAGCTCGGCTTACACAATAATTGAACAGTAGAGTGACCTTAGATCGGTGCATTCGAAAATCCCCCCCATTTGCCAATTCGCGTCGGTCAATTACTTTATGGTTCTTCTTCTTCGACCATGCAAAAGTTTGGTTATGTATAGATTCAAGTGGTAATGGAACGAGTCAATTAAATTTGATCAGTATCAATAAGATTAAAAATCAAACAATGCATAATGATGGCTCTTTTCCCATTGGCTTAAAACGAGAGGATCTTATGAACATCAAAGAAATCAGCAGTATTGCCAAAAGACATGGAATAAAACCTAGCAAACACAATAAATCGTCACTCATACGAACGATTCAATTAAAAGAAGGTAATTTTGATTGTTTTGGCAGTGCTTATACCGGCGAATGTGATCAACAGCAATGCAGTTGGCGCAACGATTGTTTAGGCCAAAAAAGATAAAAATAGCATAAAAACTAAGTAGTCCAAAGTTAAGATTAGAACAGACTTATTTCAGACGTTTAAGGATAAAATTTATGTCGATAAAATGTGAATTAAAAGTACTTAAGTCACAGTCAAGTTTATCTATTCGTCTAAGAACAAATTCTGAAGCGCTCCCTGAGATTTTTGCCAAAGGTTATGCAGCCATAGCTAAATATCTAGAGCAATACAATGGCGAAATCACGGGTGCTCCTTTTGCCATATATTACAATCTGGATATGCGACATTTAGATGTGGAGTTTGGTCTTCCAGTCTCTGTTAGTTTAAGTGGTATAGATAATATTCGTCCGAGTCAAACACCCAGTGGAAAATCGGTGACTTGTTTGCATATTGGTCCCTATATCGATATCGAATCTTCGTATCGTGCGCTGACAGAATGGATTAAAGATTATGGGTATGAAGCCACAGGTATCGCCTATGAAGTCTATTTAAATAATCCTGTTGATACAGAGCCAGAAAAATTGAACACCCAAGTTTATGAATTGATTAGAGCCATTGAATTGTAAAACTGATAGAGCATTGGTGTTGAGTCATTTTTAAAACAAAAACGTTTTAAGTAAGAAAAACAAAGAAACACTTTCAGGAGATTATTATAGTACTTATTAGAACTAGCCAGCAAGATTGCATCGATTCTGTGGACTATTTCGGCAACATGTTTGGGCACATCTATTAGTAAAGAGGCAGAGGTAATAGCA
>ENA-OQVM01001764-OQVM01001764.1-marine-metagenome-genome-assembly--contig:-NODE-1764-length-27393-cov-4.983490_pt1 | contig 27393 bp, 28 predicted proteins | sample MGYA00237776_ERZ505498 | MGnify/ENA primary metagenome ERZ505498 (study PRJEB26159, sample SAMN06265151) | marine metagenome | isolation source: Helgoland LTER site | place: Germany:Helgoland, sampling...
CGTTTTAATTGGTGATATGAGTATTGTCGGACCCCGTCCGCTCTCTGTGTTGCATTATGAGCGTGATAAGGCGCAGGGTAATGTAACTCGCTCATTACTCAAGGGTGGCTTGCTGGGGCTGGGTCATATCAACAAAGGTACATCTGAGATGGGTAACTCGGTTTACGAGTATGAGTATGTTGATGAATACTTAAACCGTTCATCCTTTGGACTTTTAAAACTCGACCTGTGGATTGTCTGGAAGGGTGTGATTGTTATTTTGAAGGGCGGTGGTTACTAGCTCGTTCAAGGCAATAACCACGGTAATAAAAAAGGCATATTGGTATTAATCAATATGCCTTTTTTGTTTGGGCTAGCTATTTAAGCGCCGAATAGCTCTGGCAAATTTAAACGCGTGTTTGAAGATAAACTTAAAGTACAGGGCGAAAGTTAGAACAAATAATCCAAACGAGATGGCGTCGTTCTGAGGCCATACTCTCTCCAGTAAAATGCCGATTCCGGCGATACCCGCAGAAGCTAAAATAATGGTTATCAGAGCCTGTTGCTGACTGAGTCCACCGCGCATCAGAATATGGTGCAGATGGGTTCGATCCGCATGGAAGGGCGACTTACCTTTAGTCATACGCCGCACCATGGTGCTGGTCATATCCATCAGTGGAATGGCCACTAGCCAGAGGGCGGTAGCTGGTCTTAATACATTGTCCTCGCTTTGGGAGAAATAGATCATTGCAATTGCTACGCTGCAGCCCAAAAAGGTACTGCCAGCATCGCCCATAAATATTTTACTTTTGATGAAGGGGCCAATTTTTAAATTAAACAATAGAAAAACCCCGATCGAGGTGGCCATATAGGCGAGCAGGGCGACTTCATTGTCAGCGGCTCGACCATTGGTCAGGAACAGCAGTCCGAGAATGGATACTAGGGTTAGAGAACCGGCCAGGCCGTCGATGCCGTCGACCATATTGTAGGCATTGCACAGACCGGCAATGGTGATGGCGGTAAAGGGTATGGCCAGAAAGCCGAGAGTAATGGTGCCGAAGCCGACCAGATTGCCGAGATCGCGAAGACAGGCGTCACCGATGGTGGCGATGGTGATACCGGCGATTAACTGCATAGAGAGTCGGTAGTTAGGATGAACCGGATAGCGGTCATCGAGAGCGCCAATAAAGGTTACCAACCCGCAGATAAGGGCGATGCCTATAAAGTGTTCGGGTAGATTGAGAAATAAGACTGCACAAAAAAGTACTGATAAATAGATCGAGATGCCGCCGATAAGGGGAACTGCACCTAAATGTAGTTTGCGTGTGTCGGGGCGGTCTAGAAGACCCATGCTATGAGAGAGGGGGATCAGCATTCTGGTGAACAGAAAACTGATAATCGCAACGCCTGCGAGCGATGGCAGATACTGCATCATATGCTGTACTCCATTTGTACCTAATTCCTTTTAAAGCACTTTTAATAGTATCTATTAGCTCTATCTGTGATAGAAATCCAATAGATACCCAAAAAAAGTGGCTCCGCCTGCTGGGCTCGAACCAGCGACCCAATGATTAACAGTCATTTGCTCTACCAACTGAGCTAAGGCGGAATCGTGTCTTTCCTGACAAGCGCGCATTCTAGGTGGCCTAAGGGGTGTAGTCAACAATTTATGGACTGAAATTGCGCCTATTTAAGCTTGATTGATAAACGGCTGTTAATCAGGCGGCTAAGTCTAGGTTTCAAGCCTTAAAAATGTCGGAACTGTTTCAACCTTTTGGTCGTTGGCAGGCGGCTGATTACCGACTTGATAGCAGCTTTATAGAGGCTGCCGGGCTTATTTTTTCTCTGCTGCAACTCAATTAAAGTCTGACAGTCTGTATAATCCGTAACTTTTAAAATTGCCTTAGAACCTTTAAGGGCCAATAACAGGATTAATACACAAGCGATGGCAAATCTATTTAAACTGCATATAAAGTCTATTTTGGCTCTGTTGCTGATTCTTTCAGCCGCGCAGTTAGGTTTTGCCGCTGAGCCTAAATTGGCTAGCGCATCTATTCCCCCTGAACAGTCCGGGGATTATTCTCAGAATAAACCACTTTTATCGACAAAAAAGACCGTTCTCAATAGCTTTGAACCACTGTTTAGTCAGGTGACTCTGGAGCTTGGCGAAAACCAGCAGCGCTACTTGGATGATCCAGTGGCTTATCAGCGGTTTGTTAATCGTTTAGTAAAGCCATTGTGGGATTCCAGATCTACCACTAGCGCACTGATTGGTCGCCAACGTTTTGACCTGCTGAACCAGGCCGATAGAGCCGCTCTTGTGGATGCGGTTGACAATACTTTGCGGCGTTATGCCTTTGAGGGGTTGGAGCGTTATTCCGGGCAACGATTTCGGGTTGTCGATGTGGTGGTTAATCAACGCGCCGGTATGGGTTGGGTTCAGGTGCTGATGGAATCTTCCCTGATACCGGATATTCATTTTGATGTGTTGATTAAGCAAGCAGAGGCGGGCCGTTGGAAGGCCGTTGATGTGCGTTTTAAGGGCATTACTTACGTAGCCGTGAAGAAGCATAAATTCCGCAAGACAATCGATGAGAAGGGCGTACAGACGTTGATTACTGAACTACAGATCAAGAACCGGGAATATTTTAGCGATATTTGCGCGAAAGCCGAGATTGTTGGCATTCCTCCCTGTCCAGTGCAGGTGAAATAGATATGCCGAATAAGGCTACTAATAGCTCTTCAAATAACAGCTCTTCTAATATAGCGCCAATGCCGCCACTCACCGTAGTCAGCGACTATTCGCCGGCCGGAGATCAGCCCACCGCGATTAAGGGGTTGGTCCAGGGTTTGGAAAATGGCCTCGCCGGTCAGACCCTGTTGGGGGTGACTGGGTCGGGCAAGACCTTTACCGTGGCCAAGGTGATGGAGGCCGTGCAGCGACCAACCATTGTCATGGCGCACAACAAAACATTGGCCGCTCAGTTATATGGCGAGTTTAAAAGCTTCTTTCCGAATAATGCGGTTGAGTACTTTGTCTCCTATTACGATTACTACCAGCCGGAAGCCTATGTGCCTTCTTCCGATACCTTTATCGAGAAAGATGCCGCGGTAAACTCGCATATTGAACAGATGCGCCTAAGTGCTACCAAGGCGCTGATGGAGCGCCGCGATGTGATTGTGGTGGCGACGGTATCTGCTATCTACGGTCTTGGCGATCCCGAGTCCTACCTAAAGATGGTGCTGCATCTGTCCCGCGGTGAAAAAATTGACCAGCGGGATGTTCTGCGGCGCCTTGCGGAACTTCAGTACAAACGCAACGATATTGATTTTGACCGCTCGTCTTATAGAGTTCGCGGTGATGTTATCGATGTCTACCCAGCGGACTCCGACTATGAGGCGCTGCGTATTGAGCTGTTTGATGAAGAGATTGAAAACCTGACGTTGTTTGACCCGCTGACCGGCGAAGTGCTGCGCAAGGTACCGCGCTTTACTATCTATCCCAAATCCCACTATGTCACCCCGCGCAATATGGTTCTGGAAGCGGCTGACAAGATCAAAATAGAACTCGACGAACGCCTTGAGCAGTTGCGCTCGGTGGATAAGTTGGTTGAGGCGCAACGTTTGGGTGAGCGAGTTCGCTACGATACCGAGATGATGCGTGAGCTGGGTTATTGCAACGGCATTGAAAACTATTCTCGCTATCTGTCCGGGCGCCCCCCAGGCGAGCCACCGCCAACCCTGTTTGATTATCTGCCCGACGATGCGCTGCTAATTATTGATGAGTCCCATGTTACCGTGCCGCAAATTGGTGGTATGTACAAAGGCGATCGCTCGCGCAAGGAAACCTTGGTGGAGTATGGCTTTAGACTGCCTTCGGCGCTGGATAATCGGCCAATGCGTTTTGATGAATGGGAAGATCTGGCGCCACAGATGATTTTTGTTTCGGCTACGCCGAGTAGATACGAGGCGGAAAATGCCGGTCAAATTGTCGAGCAGGTAGTACGTCCAACCGGCTTGCTCGATCCTATTCTTGAAGTGCGCCCGGCGCAGACACAGGTCGATGATGCGCTATCTGAAATTCGTCTGCGGGTTGCCGATAACGAACGGGTTTTGATTACCGTTTTAACCAAGCGCATGGCCGAAGATTTAACCGATTATCTGGCCGAGCACGATGTGCGGGTGCGCTATCTGCATTCGGATATAGACACGGTGGAGCGCATCGAGATAATTCGCGATCTGCGGCTCGGGGAATTCGATGTGTTGGTCGGTATCAATCTGTTACGTGAGGGTCTGGATATACCGGAAGTCTCGCTGGTGACTATTTTTGATGCGGATAAAGAGGGCTTTTTGCGCTCCGAACAGTCATTGATTCAAACCATTGGCCGCGCCGCCCGACATGTGAAGGGTAAGGCAATCCTCTATGCGGATAAGGTCACTGGCTCTATGCAGCGGGCTATGAATGAGACTGAACGGCGTCGCGCTAAGCAGATTGAGCACAATACACTGCATGGATTAAAGCCTGTGGGAATTAAAAAATCGGTTGCCGATATTATGGAGGGTGCCTACGCTGGGCAGGGTAAACCCAAGCGTGGCAAGAAGGTTGCGGAGGGTTTGGGCAGTTATGACATTTCCAGTGATGCTGCACCGATTGCCAATATAGGCAAAGAACTTAAGCGTCTGGAAGAAAAGATGTATCAACATGCCCGCGATCTTGAGTTTGAGGAAGCTGCCCAGACCAGAGATCAGATTGGCAAGCTGCGCGAGCAGATGTTGGCCGGTTAATCCTTGGTTTCAATTTTTAGGGTAATCTTTAGCCCGTTGGTATTAATTGCTATGTAAATAGCTCTGGTGTTGATGTCCAGCTGTGATGTTTGCGCATCGCACAACTTGCAATGTTCGGTTGAATTTGTACAGGTTGTTTATTTGCGGATTTTTTTTTGGTATATGTGGTTGCTTAGTTGTCCTTCTTTTTACGCGGAATTGTGGTCTTAACATCACCCTCTTCAAGGAGCCGGTCGATTTCTTCTATGGACATATAATCGAGATCCCAATGGTTACAGATATCGTTTCTGTAGCGGGTATGGTTTTTGTCGGTAGAGTCTGATTTCTTCCGGTTGAAGTATTTTAGTAGGCGTTTGCTGATGGTCATATTCTAGATACTGATGGGGTGGGGTGGTTGGATCAAATTGGTGCAGTGAGAAGGTTTGCTTATGCAGCTTTTTCTATTTTTGTTTTGTTGCAGGAAGAGCGGGATTGATTCAAAAAGCCTTAGGGCTTTTTTCACCCCTTTGGGGCAGCCTAAAGTCTGTCCAAATCTTCTTGGAAGAAGATTAGTGATTCAAAAAGCCTTAGGGCTTTTTTCACCCCTTTGGGGCGCCCAGCGTTGCTGCGCGTCCAAAGCTTGCCTTGCAAATTAGTGATTCAAAAACCCTTTGGGGCAGCCTGAAGGCTGTCCAAATCGTCCTGGAGGACGATTAGTCGAACGGGGTTCTCGTCCATACGGACAGTCCGAACTGAAAATAAAAAAGGCCACCTCTTTCGAGGCAGCCTTTTCTATTTTAGTGGCGGACCGGACGGGACTCGAACCCGCGACCTCCGGCGTGACAGGCCGGCATTCTAACCAGCTGAACTACCGGTCCGCGAAAGCATTTTCTCTTGGTGGGTGGTACAGGGATTGAACCTGTGACCCTCGCCTTGTAAGGGCGATGCTCTACCAGCTGAGCTAACCACCCCCTGAAAGAAGGAGTGCATTCTACTGAATTGAGGTTAGCTGTCAAACATTTTCTAACACTATATACATATAGTTTGTGCGGCCCTAAGATATGCCCCCTAATTAGTCCTCTAAAGTAGTAAAAATGCAGATTTACAAAGAATTTAATATCGAGGCGGCTCATCGTCTTCCCAATGTTCCTGAGGGGCATAAATGTGCGCGTTTGCACGGCCATTCTTTTATGGTGTCTATCCATGTCGAAGGGCCGATTGGCGATACCAGTGGTTGGGTTATCGACTTTGGTGATATCAAGAAGGCTTTTGCGCCTATCTATGAGCAGCTGGATCATCATTACCTCAATGATATCGAAGGTTTGGAAAATCCGACCAGTGAGAATCTGGCGATTTGGATCTGGGGCAAGCTAAAACCTCAGTTGCCTCTGCTTAGCTGTATTACTATCAAAGAGACCTGCACTAGTGGCTGTGTCTATCGCGGCGACTGACTCTGGTTTCGACTAACTTTGCCTTCAACCAGTAACAGTACCAGCATTATCGCAATTGGCAGCAGGCAGATAAGTAGCATCTGTTGCCAGTTGATCAAGCCGAGCGCCCATCCTGCGGACAGTGAGGCTAAAGCCTGAAAGGTAAACACGGTTAGGTCGTTGATAGCCTGTCCCTTAAACTTATCTCGCTCTTCATAGGTTCTCGGTAGAAGTGCGGTTCCCGAGACAAACAGAAAATTCCAGCCGACTCCCAGTAGCACTAGCTGCATCCAGAAACCCTTAACACTGATATCAAAATAGCCGATGGCAATGGTTGCGCAGTAACAGGCCAGTCCTGCGGCCATCATGCCCCTAATGCCGAGTTTCTTGAACAGTAGGGGGGCAATCAGCGAGGGCAGGAACATTGCCGCTATATGGCTCTGAATCACCCATTTGGTCTCCACCAGTGAGTGCCCATACACATGGTGCATGCTGATTGGGGTGCCGGTCATCACAAATGACATTACGACAAAGGCGACTGCGCCACTGGTCAGGGCTAGTATAAATGTTGGGTTGCGGATTATATCTGCAGTTGAGCGAGCGGTGGCAGCCTGTTGTTTGGCGACTGTGACGGTGGGCTTATAGAAGGTTAATAAACCCGCGGCGAGTATTACCATTACTGCGGCTAGCCAGTAGGAGCCTTGATAATCGACGGCGGTTAGGTGGGCGCCAACAACCGCCAGTTCAGGGCCGATAATAGCGGCGAGAATGCCGCCGCACATCATTAGTGATGCGGCAGTTGGGCCATGTTCAGGGGCTACAGATTCCATCGCGGCAAAACGGGTCTGCTGCAGTGCGGCATTGGTTGAGCCGAGTAGGACTGCGGCAATACAAAATAACGTAAAACTCTGTTGTTCGAGGGCGCTGCTGGCCAGCCAGCAGGCAAAAGTGCCGAGTGCCATAAATGCCAGAAAAGCATACTTGCGACCCAGCAGTTGCATACAGCCGGTGGCTGGCAGGATGCTCGCTGCAGTGCCAATCACGGTGAGGGCTATGGGTAGGGTGGCCCATTCTGCGGAGGGGGCCAGTTCGGCGCCAACCAGGCTGCCAACTAGTATCATCAGTGTCATGATCGAGGCGGCCATGGCATTGCTCAGGGTCAGTACCCAGACATTGGCGAAGCCAGGGGTCGAAAATATTTTCATTTGATTGCTCGTTGAATGATGGGGTGTTTGGCCTATCGTGCGTTACCCCGTATTGGAGGTACTGTTTTATATCTGCAGTAACTAACCGCTACAACTATAGTCTATATATGAACGTTTAATTTTCAATCGATGAAATACTTTAATTCAATTGGTACCGCAGGTTTTTGTAGACTACCTTTAACTGGATTCCAGCGGATTAGATGCTGACGAATTGGATGCGATTGTAAATATAATTTTATTTGAAAAGCTCTCTGCTCGACGCTTCAGATAAGCGCTTACTTATGGAAAAAAGGCAAAATAATTATGGATAATAATGATCAGCCAGCTGTTACCAGCACTATCACCGAAACTGTCTACGAAGCTGTCCTCGATAATCATGCAGTAAGAAAGGCTGGCAAGGTTACAGAGCTCAATCCTTCAATGCTGCTAGATGACTTGAAAATAGACTCACTGGAAAAGTTGGCTTTGGCTATGGATTTTGAGGATCAGTTTTCAATTGATATTAGCGATGAAGATATTGAGAGTTTTATCACCGTTGGCGATTATATTGCCTATCTCGAAAAGGCTGTAGCTGAGTCTGAAAATGCTTCTGTAGCACCGACACATGAACAGCTTGGCGAGCCGCAGGCTGAATCTGTATCTGAGGGCTAACTGCTGTATACTGCCGCGGCGAATTTAAGCCTGAAAACCTTCGATGACTCTGGGTGATTTGGGTATTCAATAATTTTAAGCGGTTTACAGCATGGTAGAAGTTGGCAGGTTCAATAAGTTAGAGGTCGTTAAAGAAGTAGACTTTGGTGTCTATCTGGATGGCGACGATTTGGGCACAATTTTATTGCCTGCGCGCTATGTTCCCGAAGATTGCGAAATTGGCGACTGGCTCAATGTGTTTCTCTATTTCGATTCCGAAGATCTATTAATCGCCACCACGGAAACCCCTAAGGTTGAAGTGGGTCGTTGCGAAATGCTTAAAGTTATAGACATCAACAATGCCGGTGCCTTTATGGATTGGGGGCTGCCGAAAGATCTGCTGGTTCCCTACAGCGAGCAGGACAAGCCGATGGAAGAGGGCTATTCCTATGTGGTCTACGTGTTCCACGATAAGGATAGCGACAGAATCGCGGCATCGACAAGATTGCAGAATCACCTTGAAGAGGAATCGGTTTGGTTAAAGCCGCGACAGGCGGTGGATCTGCTGATTGCCGGTCGTACCGACCTCGGTTACAAAGCAGTTATCAATGATAAGTTTCTCGGTTTGATCTTTCGCGGTGATGCTTTTAGGCCGTTGAAGATTGGTGAGCGGCTACCCGGGTTTATAAAGAGTATTCGCAGTGATGGAAAAATTGATCTGGTTATAAGTCAGGCGACACTGCAGGGCGATCACGATTTGGGCGAGCAGATTATTCAGCATCTTCAGGCCTCTGGTGGCCAGTCAACGCTTACCGATAAAAGTGCGCCGGAAGAGATTTACGCTGCATTTAAAGTCTCTAAGAAAAAGTACAAGCAGGCGTTGGGAACTCTGTATAAGAGTAAACGTGTTCTGTTGAAGCCTGGCGTAGTAGAGCTGGTTTAACCAGCTCTTTCTAACCGCCTCTTTTTAACTGACTCTTTTAACCTGCTCTTTTATCCGGCTCTTTTAACCTGCTAAGAAAACCACAGTCTTATTGCCGTCGAGCAAAACTCGTCGTTCAATATGGTAGGTAATTGCTTTTGCCAACGCCATACACTCATTGTCGCGACCCACACGCACTAGCTGTTCAGGCCTGTAGTTATGGTCAACGCGAGTTAACACCTGTTCAATAATCGGCCCCTCATCCAGATCTGAAGTGACATAGTGAGCGGTGGCACCGATAAGTTTTACCCCTCGATCGTAAGCCTGATGATAAGGCTTGGCGCCTTTAAAGCCGGGCAGGAATGAGTGGTGAATATTAATGCAACGTCCCGACAGCTGTTGGGTCAGATCGTCAGAGAGTATCTGCATATAGCGCGCGAGCACCACCAGTTCAGTACCAGTTTCGTCGACAATTTCAATCAACCGCTGTTCCTGCTGGGCTTTGGTATCCGGTGTGACTGGCAGATGAATAAAGCGCACACCTTCCCGTTCGACCATGGCGCGTAAATCCAGATGATTGGAGACGACTGCGGTGATCTCCATATTGAACTCACCTTTGCGGCGACGGTAGAGAATATCGTCTAAACAGTGGTCGTATTTGGAGACCATAATCAGGGTTTTCACTGGAACTTTCGGGTCGTGAATTTTCCATTCCATAGCAAAGGCTGAGGAGACTTCACTAAAGCCGCTTTTAATCTCTTCAATAGAGGGTGAATTGTCCTGCGGACGAAATACCGCGCGCATAAAAAACTTGTCGGTCGATTCATCATCAAATTGCTCAAGGGCACAGATATAGCAGTCTCTCTCGGCGAGAAAGCCGGTGACTGCCGCAACAACACCACTGCCGGCACGGCAGGTTCCAGTGAAGATATAGTTGTTTGCCTGTTCTGGCACTGTGCTCATGGTTATCGCCTGATCAATAATATTAAGCCACCGATTATAGGGGTGGGCGAGCAAAGATAAAACAGGCAGGGGTAGTTTTAGCTTGGCCAATTAGCCTTAAATAATCATTAGAATGTTGTAAACTGGGCAAAATTCATCAGTTCCCAATCTTATGCCTAACAATCGACTCCTTATTATCGCCCTGGTTTTGACCCTATCTGGCTGTGCCACCTACAAGCCCAGTCAGGTTGAAGATGTGTGCAAAATATTTAAGGGTGAAACCGATTGGTATAAAGCCGCACGCAAAGCCAATAAGCGCTGGGGTACCCCTATAGGCTTGATGATGGCGATTATTAAGCAGGAGTCGACTTTCAGGGCCAATGTTCGTCCCGACCGACCAAAGTTCTTGTTTATTCCTCTACCGCGAAAATCCTCTGCCTACGGCTATGCTCAGGCGCAGAACCCCGCCTGGAATGACTATCGCCGCGACACCGGCAACTGGAGTCACGACCGCGATAAGTTTGCCGATGCGATAAACTTTGTTGGCTGGTACACGGACAAGACCCACAAAAACCTCGGTATTTCGAAATGGGATGCCTATAAACAATATCTGGCATACCATGAGGGTTGGGGTGGTTATAAACGGGGCACCTATAAAAAGAAAAGCTTTTTAACTGGCGTTGCCGCCAAGGTAAAAAGACAGACTGAAACCTACAATGCCCAGTTGCAAAAATGCTCTAAAAGTCTCGACCGATCTATAAAAGGCTGGTGGCCATTTTAATGATGTCTCTGCGGAGATGTTTTAAGCGGTTTATCTAGCCATAAAAATACCAGTTTAAACTGGAATAGAAGGCTATCTATGAATCACTTTGATCTCGTTATTATCGGCGCTGGATTATCTGGTATCGGGGCAGCCTGCCATTTAACCCGCAATCAGCCAAATAAAACCTTCAGTATTATCGAGAGCCGCGAAGCTATGGGCGGCACCTGGGATCTATTTCGTTATCCCGGCATTCGCTCCGATTCGGATATGCACACGCTTGGCTACGCCTTTAAGCCGTGGCGAGATAAAAAAGCCATTGCCGATGGTACGGCTATTCGTAATTATATCCGCGAGACTGCGGCTGAATACGCGGTTGAACAGCATATTCAATACCAGCGTCGGGTGATCTCGGCGGACTGGGATAGTAGCACTGCCAAGTGGACGTTAAGTATTGAAAGGGTGGGGGCCGAAAATGATAAAGAGATTGAAGCTGGGATTGAAATAGTCACCTGCAGCTTTATCTATAGCTGTACCGGTTATTACCGCTATGACCAAGGCTATACGCCAGACTTTCCCGGTGCCGAGCAGTTTAAAGGCCAGTTAATCCATCCCCAGCAATGGCCTAAAGATCTCGATTACAGCGGCAAGCGGGTGGTGATTATTGGCAGCGGCGCTACCGCCATTACGCTGCTGCCCTCAATGGCCAAAACCGCCGGTCATGTGACCATGCTGCAGCGTTCGCCGACCTATGTGATCTCGCGTCCGGATAGTGATGTGGTGAGTCGAGCACTGGGCAAAATATTTCCTGAAAAGGTCGCCTACGGTTTAACCCGCTGGAAAAATGTCAGCCTGCAGGCACTAATGTATCAGATGAGTCGGCGCTATCCGGCACTGGTTAAAAAGCTATTGCGTAAATCGGCGCGCCACTGGCTCGGTGATGACTTTGATATAGATACTCACTTTAATCCCAGCTACAAGCCCTGGGATCAGCGTCTCTGTCTGGTGCCCAATGGCGATCTGTTTTGCTCATTGCGCGAAGGCAGTTCCAGCATAGTCACCGATCATATAGAGCGTTTTACCGAAAAGGGTATTCAGCTAAAGTCGGGTGATCTTCTTGAAGCGGATATTATTGTCAGCGCCACCGGTCTTGAGTTATTGGTGTTGGGTGGAATGCAGCTGAGGGTCGATGGGGAGCCGGTCAAGATTCCCGATGCTGTGGGTTACAAGGGGATGATGTTTAGCGATGTGCCGAACTTTGCGCTCGCCGCTGGATACACCAATGCCTCGTGGACTTTAAAGTGTGACCTGACTAGCGAGTATGTCTGCCGTCTGCTGAGCTATATGGATAAACATAACTATCAATACTGTGTGCCGAGAATTGATGATCCGTTGATGCAGCGTATTCCATTTTTGGATTTGGCCTCGGGCTATATAGATCGCGCTATAGATCAATTCCCTAAGCAGGGGGCCAAGGCGCCATGGCGGCTCTATCAGAACTATCTCTTGGATATTTTAAAGCTGCGGGTCGGTTCGGTGCGTGATCGGGCGATAAAGTTTTATCGGCTTTAGAATTTCTCTAAAGGCGCTCTTCCGCGATCACATCATCAGATCGCGGGTGGCATTTAGCAGGTCGGGATACTTCTCTCCAAGCCTGGCAGTCCAGTAGACAAACCAGTATTCGATTTTCTGCAGAAAGCTCATCTCAAGCATCTCTGGTAAGCGCTGTTGCTTATCGTCTAAAAATGCATGGATCGCTTCTGAATCCTCAAGACTCAGTGTTTCAAAGTAGCCAATCATACCTTTGTGAGCATAGGCACCACCGAGCACAATGCCGCTAAAGTCAATGTGGGTCTGCTCACTCATATAGCGCAGATCGGGGATTATATGGTTACTTTTTGCGCTGATGCCATGGCAGGAGGCGCAGTTCTGTCCATAGAGCGTCTGACCTTTTTTAATAATCTCGGGGTTGGTTTCCGCTTTATGCCCAAGTGCCAGAATAGTGGCCAGAGTCGAATCCTGGGCTGTTTGGGTAAGGGCGTTGGAGCGGGTTTGATTAAACTCGCCGCGCTTAAACACCAGTAGTTTATTCTGATTAACCTTATTGCGTTTTAGCTCATCGCCAACCGTCAACATCACCGTGCCGCCACTGCCCTGAGCCACGGCAATATACTGTTCGCCATCCAGTTCATAACTGATCGGGCCGGCAAGAATGGCGCTGTCTGACTGGTACTGCCACAGGGGTGTGCCATTGTTTGCATCATAGGCGGCAAAGGTGCCGTCCCAGGTGCCCTGAAAAACCAGATCGCCAGCGGTACTCAAGATACCTCCGTTGGAGGGTTTGTCGTGACGAACCTGCCAGGCGCGCTGTTTTTTAACTGGGTCCCAGGCGACAAGTTCACCGTAGACCAGTGCGTCCATGGAGGCTTTGGCGGCAACCCAACTCTTGGGATCGCGGGATTCATTGAGATCTAAACCGGTGTTCCAGCGATCGACTCGGTAGACCACTGAGTCCTGAGCACTAAAATAACCGGGAATATTCTGCACCGGAATATACATTAGACCGGTTTTGCTACTAAAAGACATCGGCTGCCAGTTGTGTGCGCCGTAGGGGGATGGCCAGATATAGGTGGAGCCAAAACTTTGGTAGTCGGCATACTTGGTTTCCACCGGCCGTCCGGTTTGCATATCTACATGGCTGGCCCAGGTAATATGGGTAAAGGCATCGGCCGATAATAATTCACCGCTGATTCGGTCGAGCACATAGAAAAAACCATTTTTTGGTGCCTGCATAATCACAGAGCGCGGCTTACCCTCAATCTCAAGCTCAGCCAGAACCAACTGCTGAGTGGCTGTGGAATCCCAGTTGTCCTGCGGGGTAACCTGATAGTGCCAGACATAGTCTCCACTGCCTGCTTGTAGGGCGACAATGGAACTTAGGTAGAGATTGTCACCGCCGCCGGGGCTGCGCAATTCGCGATTCCACGGCGAGCCGTTGCCTGTGCCTATATAGATTAAATCCAACTCTGGGTCATAGACCATCGAGTCCCAAGCGGTGCCACCGCCGCCGCCATTTTGATACCAGTAGTCGCCGCTCCAGGTTTCGACAGCCGCTTCCAGTGCCGGACTCTCTTGAGGTTTATTTGGGTCGCCGGGAACGGTGTAGAAGCGCCAGATCTGTTCACCGCTTTTAATATCGTAGGCGCTAACAAAACCTCGCACACCCAATTCGGCACCACCATTGCCGATAATTACCATGCCTTTTTCGATGCCATTAACAACCCGTGGCACCACTCTAGGGGCGCCAGTAATACTGTAGTTACCATCGGTGGGGGTGGTTTGAACCGACCAGTTCTCTGTACCTGTTGTGGCATTTAGGGCAATTAAACGGCCATCCAGCGCACCAAAAAATACCTGTAATTCTGCGCCGCTGTCACCTTGCCAGAGGGCAACTCCGCGATTAACTGGGCCGCAGCAGGTTTTGGCCAGATGGGATTTGGCGACGTTGGCATCGTAGTGCCAGAGCTGCTCGCCAGTTCGCGCGTCCAGTGCGTGAACATGACTCCAGCCGGTACTGATATAGATAACCCCATTGTGAACCAACGGCGTGGCTTCCATTCCGCGGGCGGTGGAGAATTTAAATGACCAGGCCAGATCGAGCTGGTTGATATTGTCGCGATTAATCTGTGCCAGAGGGCTAAAGCGCTGCTCCTGATAATCCCGTCCATAGCTGAGCCACTGGCTCTGGGGATTGGCGATAGTTTGCTGGTTTACGGTCGCCTGTGCCGGCAACAAGCTGCAGGCAAGAGTCATTAGAAGGCTGTATCTGAGAAAAGTTATTATCATAGTTTTTACTCTATTCAGATTGTCGGTTTTGTCCGAGTTTTATTAGCAGATCAATGCTTTAAGCATCTCGACAATAATTTTAATACTGTCAGTTTTGTCCAAAGACTGAATATTCCTTAAACGGTGCCACATTTCAAAGGAGGCAATACCATCAACGGCCTGTCTTTTGCTCTCTGTAAGGCTCTCCAGTTCCGGTAGCCATTCATCGAGATCTCTGCGCAATTGATGTTGGTAGGCAATATAGCTTTTTTGTAAAACTTCGGAATTCCACTGTCGTGCCGATCCGGACAGAATCATATTGCTCATGGTCTCATAGGCATTGGCATGACATTCTGTGGCGTGCAGTATGCGCTCTTGCAGACTGCCGCTGCGGTCACCACCGATAAATAGACCACGGTACTCTGTATGGCAGAGTTCGCTGGCGGTTTCGAAAATACTCTCCATATCTTCAAAGTGCCTAAATACAGATCGAATACCGACATTGGCATGGTCTGCCACCTGCTGGGCGGTGGGTACCAGGTTGCCCTGTTTAATTAGCTCCAGCATCGACTCGATAATCAGCTGGCGGCTGCGATTGCTGCGCAATCGGCGACCATCGGGTTTGCTGGCAATGTTGTCGGTTTGTGGCATTTGGGGTTGTGTCTCTTTGGCTTTATCACAGAGCTTGCAGAGTTACATGTTGGCAGGCATGGTGTCAATAGAGTCACAACTTGAGCTGCTTTTAAGCGGGGTTGAATAAATGTCTGATCAGTTTCAAGAGCAGGGCGGTGCTGCGACCATGGATCCCAGTCCATTGCGCCGCTGGTTTTTCTCGGCCTTTATTAAGCGTATGCTCAGGCCAGAGCGGTTGCAAAAACGGCGTGTGAAATTTGAACGGCAACGCTGTAGAGCTAATGCTCGGCACCGAGTGGAGTTCTTTTATCAGATTGATGATAGCTATAGTTATCTTGCCGCTCAGCTGCTAAAGCCTCTGCTGGAGCGCTACGATATTGAGCTGGCCTGTTATCTGGTTAGTGCTCCCGAGGGTAAAAATGCCCCGGAGCCGGAACTGCTTTCAAGCCTATCCAGTTATGACGCATCCTGTATTGCTCCCTATTATGGTCTGTCTTTTCCCAGACTAAAGTCGTCTTCTGCATATAGACTCGATAGAAATTTGGCTGATCTGGCTTTGGCGATTCTCGCTGCTCAGAATAGCTCTGGGTTTATCAATTGCGCTGCTGAGGTAGGCAAGGCGCTATGGGCTGCTGATAAGGCCGCACTGGAGTCTCTGGCGGTGCAGTATGGTATTGCCTCTGCTGATGAGATTGCCGCTCAGCTTAAGGCAGGTAATGCCCGTCGCAAGCAGCTGGGTCACTATTCTGGGGCGATGTTTTACTATGCCGGAGAATGGTATTGGGGCGTTGATCGTCTCCATTATCTGGAAACCCGTCTTCAAACCTTGGGTGCTGAGTACAGTCCCGAGAAAACCCTGCTGGCGCCGCGCCCGGATATTGAGGTTAGCCCTTTAAAGGACAACGGAAGTCTGCGGCTTGAAGTCTATCTATCTCTGCGCAGTCCCTATACCGCGATCTGTTTTGATCGGGCGGTCAAACTGGCCAGAGATACTGGTGTTGAACTGGTGCTCTGTCCGGTTCTGCCAATGGTTATGCGTGGTGTGCCCGTAACTAAGGAAAAGGGGCTGTATATTTTTTCCGATGCGGCCCGTGAGGCCAACGAGGCCGCTGTTTCTTTTGGCAAATTCTATGATCCTGTCGGTGAACCGGTTAGGCGCTGTTACGCACTCTATTCCTGGGCCTCTTCGCAGGGCAAGGGCGCAGAGTTACTTTCCAGTTTCCTGCGCTGTGCTTTTGCCGAGGGAATTAACACCAATACAGATAAGGGACTGAGAACAGTGGTCGAACAGGCCGGTCTGGATTGGCAGCAGGCGGTGGGTATTTTGGATCAGTCCGGTTGGCAGACTATACTCGAAGAGAATCGACAGACAATGTACGCTGCAGGACTTTGGGGTGTTCCCAGTTTCCGTCTTACCGATAAAGGTGGCGAGGAGATTTTAGCGCTCTGGGGACAGGATCGGTTATGGTTGATTGCCAGAGAGATCCAGCGTCATATTGAACTGAATAGCGGGGGAAATTATGAGTAAAGAATACACCACATTTAAAAGCTTTTATCCGTTCTACCTGAGTCAGCATTCCAATCCTATCTCGCGAAAATTACATTATCTGGGCACCAGTCTGGTTATCGCATTATTGATTGCCGTTGTGATAATGGGGCAGTGGCAGGGGCTTGTAGTACTTCCGGTGCTAGGTTATTTATTTGCCTGGGTTGGGCACTTTTTCTTTGAGAAAAACCGGCCGGCGACTTTTACCTATCCGCTGTATAGTTTGATGGCTGATTTTCGGATGTTATTTGAAGCCCTGATCGGCAGATTGGATCACAGCCATTTTTCTAGCCCAAAATAGACTAACATCTGCAAATAGAGTCTCTAATGCCTTGACGTCTATAGGGTGTACAGTCATCATCTGCGCTTATTTTTTCGGGTTCAGGCACTTAAATAAGTTGAATTTCTGAGTCCAGTGTACGTTTAAAATTTTTGAGGAACCTATGGCCGATTACGATCTTTTTAATGGTGATGCCGACGGCATCTGCGCACTTTTACAGCTGCGATTTGCTGAACCGCGAGATAATGCTGAGTTGATTACCGGTGTTAAGCGCGATATCAATCTGCTTAAGCGAGTTGATGCCAAGGCCGGTGATCGTATTACTGTGTTGGATGTATCTATGGATAAAAACCACGATGATCTGATTCGTGTGTTGGATGCTGGCGCTGAAGTGTTTTATGTCGATCACCATTTTCCCGGCAAGGTTCCCGAGTCCTCAGCGCTTAAATCGATGATTAATGAATCGCCCGATGTCTGTACTAGCCTTTTGGTCGACCACTATATGCGCGGTGCTTTTCGGGAGTGGGCGGTGGTGGGTACTTTTGGCGACAATCTGAAAAAGTCTGCTCAGGGCCTAATGAAGAATTTAAATTTCTCCGAGCAGCAGGCAACGCTGTTGGAGAATCTGGGTATTTATATTAATTACAATGGCTATGGTTCAGACCTTAATGAACTGCACTTTAAGCCGGACGATCTCTATCGCCTGTTAAGCAATTATCAGAGCCCGTTTGATTTTATCTCTGATAATGCTGAGCAGTACAACAAGCTTGAAACCGGCTACCATGAGGACCTCAACTCTGCTCAGTCTACCGAGCCGTTGAAGGCGACTGAGTCAGTAGCAGTCTTTGTATTGCCCAATGCCAGCTGGGCGCGTCGTGTTAGCGGTGTCTACAGCAATGACCTGACTAACCAGAACCCGGGTCGCGCCCATGCGGTATTGACCGAAAAGGCCAATGGTAACTATCTGGTCAGTGTGCGTGCTCCCCTGAATAATAAAAAGGGTGCAGCGGCACTCTGTATGCAGTTCCCCACAGGGGGTGGCCGTGAGGCGGCGGCGGGCATCAATGATCTGCCGGCGGATATGTTGGGCGAATTTATTGATAAGTTTGAGCAGTCGTACACCAGCTAATTAATAGCGTTTTTATAAGCAGTACCTGAATCAATACTAAAGGAGTTAGTTTTGTCCAGTTCACGTCCGTTTTCTATTTTAGGGCTTCAACAGATTGCCGTGGGCGGTGCCGATAAGCACAGCCTGCGGCGTTTTTGGGTCGACCTTCTCGGTTTAACCTATAGGGATAGCTTTGTTAGTGAGGCTGAGAATGTCGATGAAGATATTTGTCAGCTGGGAGTCGGTGCTACGGCTGTTGAAGTGGATTTGATGCAGCCGTTGGATCCACAGAAGCGACCGAGGGTAGATAGCCCAGCACTTAATCATGTCGGTTTGTGGGTGGATGATTTGGCTGCTGCGGTGGCATGGCTGTCAGAACAGGGATTGCGTTTTACCCCCGGAGGCATTCGCCAAGGGGCCGCGGGTCACGATGTGTGTTTTATTCACCCTAAGGGAAACGACGAGTTTCCGCTCTCTGCCGAGGGTGTACTGGTGGAATTGGTGCAGGCACCCCAGTCGGTGATTGATGCCTATAAGGTTTTGGCTGAGGCTTCGTCTTAACTTAGGCCGCTTCTTCTTTTGGCGCAATCAGGCGGCCAAATAAAATACCCACTTCAAATAGCATCCACATTGGAATCGCCAACAGCGTTTGCGAAAGGATATCCGGTGGTGTTAGCAGCATGCCAAATATAAAGCAGCAGACAAAAACATAGGGACGTTTTTTGGCTAGCTTATCTGGATCAACTGCGCCCATCCACGACAGAATAACCACGGCGATGGGAATTTCAAAGCTGATACCAAAGGCAAAAAACAGCTTTAGAACAAAATCCAGATAGCTGCGGATATCAGTCATGATGGCAATGCCGTCCGGACCAACACTGGTGAAAAACATAAATACCAGAGGGAATACCACGTAATAGGCGAAGGCCATGCCGGCGTAAAATAGAAATACGCTGGACATAAATAGAGGGATAACAATTTTCTTTTCGCGCTTGTAGAGTCCCGGCGCAACAAAGGCCCAGACCTGATACAAAATATAGGGCATGGCGGCGAACATCGATAACACCAGGGTGAGTTTAAACGGTGTTAAAAATGGCGAGGCCACATCGGTGGCGATCATCGTCGAGGATTCTGGAAGGTACTGACGCAGTGGCTCGGAGACGTAAAGGTAGAGCTCATTGCTGAATGAGAATAGGCCGATAAAGATAACCACAACGGAGGCGACTGCGCGGAGTACGCGGTCTCTGAATTCGATCAGGTGCGCCATAAAGGGTTGGCTGTCGAGGTTTTCTTCAGTCATCTGTGGATTGCTCTTTATTACGAGACGCTGAGGGCTCCTCATTAGCTGAAGGCTCTATATTACGAGACGCTGAGGGCTCTTTGTTAGGAGACGCTGAAGGCTCTAGCCCTTTATTAGAAGAAGCTGAAGGCTCTTCACTGGCTAAAGACTCTTTATCAGCTAAGGGCTCTGCAAAAGGGTTTTCCATTGCCCGATCAAAATCTTCGCCGAGGCCTTTTTCAAAGGCATGGTTGTAGCTATCTTCAAGGTGCTCTTTGCTCTCGTTGAGCTCGCGCATTATCCGCTCATTGTGCAGTTGCTGGCGGATATCATCCATGCCGACTTCCTGCTCCAGATCTTTACGGGCTTTACTTACCATCTGCTTTAGGCGGCCAATCCATAGGGAAATGCTTCGCACCGTCTGCGGGAGGCGTTCGGGGCCCATCACCAGCAGGGTGACAAGGGCGATTAGCAGCAGTTCTGAAAAGCCGATATCAAACATCAATTATTCAGCTGATTCTTTTTTCTCTTCCGCAGCTTTCTCATCAGAGCTGTCAGCGGTCTTTTCTGCTGAATTCTCTTCCGACTTCTCGGATGAAGTGTCCTCATCCGAAGAGACAGAGTCTTTAAAGCCCTTAACCGCGCCGCCGAGATCAGTGCCAATGCCGCGCAATTTTTTAGTACCAAAAATCAACGCAACTATAACCAAAATAATAAGTAGTTCCTGCCATCCAAAACCCATCTTAATTCTCCGTATAAATATTCTATTGGTGGTTTATGTATTCGCGGTTTAACGCGAGGCCTTTTCATCCAGGCCAGATAGATCAAAGCGTCTTTCTAGTTCACTGATAACTGCCTGAGCATCTTCACCGAGGTGCGAGAGCATCACCAGACTGTGAAACCACAGATCAGCGGTTTCATAGATAAGCTTTTCGTTGTTACCGCTAACTTCAGCATCGCGGGCGGCCAAAATAGTTTCGACACTTTCTTCACCGACTTTTTCGAGAATCTTATTCAGCCCGGCTTGATGCAGGCTGGCAACATAGGACTTATCCGCAGATGCCTGCTTGCGCGTAGCTAATACTTCACACAGCTGTTTTAACACATCAGTGCTGTTACTCATGAGTATATATCCTTGGGGTTCTTTAAAACCTTATCGACAGTTTTCCACTGTCCATCTTCAAGTACGCGATAGAAACAGGACTCTCTGCCGGTGTGGCAGGCGATACCGCCAAGTTGCTCAATCTGCATAACGATAACATCATTGTCACAGTCGAGGCGCAGCTCTTTAATCGGTTGCGTATGGCCTGACTCTTCGCCTTTACGCCATATCTTGTTGCGTGATCTGGACCAGTACACCGCGCGCTTTTCATCGACGCTAAGCTGCAGGGCTTCGGCATTCATCCAGGCAACCATTAGTACGCGACCAGTAGCCGCATCCTGGGCAATGGCTGGAATCAGCCCGTCGCTGTTCCATGCTATTTCATCGAGAAAACTCATTGGTAAATTACTCTGTTGATTAATAAATGAATTATGGCAGTAGTTCTAGATCAAAACTAGCGCACTAGCAATATGACCAGACCGATAGCGACCAGAATAATGCCGGTCTCAGGCAGCTGTGAAAGTGCATTGGCACTCTCTGGAAAGGCTAAACAGAGTCCAGAGCCGATTGCTGCACCACCAATTAATGGGAATCCTTTGCGAGTAAAGTTGAGTTTCGATTTAGCTGGGGTCTCGGGGGCTTTTGGTATAACAGCTTTCCCTGATTTTTCATTTGATTGCATCGACTGGAGAGCCTGATAAATCAGCGGCGGTATTTCCGGCAGCTGTTCCATCCAGTCCGGTGCATAGCGCTTAAACTGTTTAAACAGACTTTTTGGCGAGTAGCGATCTTTTAACCATTTATCGAGAAACGGTTGCGCCGTAGTCCAGAGGTCCAATTGCGGGTAGAGCTGTCGGCCGAGCCCTTCAATATTCAACAGGGTTTTTTGCAACAGCACCAGCGAAGGCTGCACTTCCATATTAAAGCGTCGCGCTGTGGTAAACAGGCTGATCAGCATATGGCCGAGGGATATTTCATTCAGCGGGCGCTGAAAGATTGGTTCGCAGACCGAGCGTATGGCACTGGTAAACTCATTGACCGGCGTGCTCTCGGGCACCCAGCCTGAACGAATATGCAGCTCGGCTACCTGACGGTAATCACGCTTGAATATAGCGATTAGGTTGCGCGCCATATAGTACTGATCATCTTTGCTCAATGAGCCCATAATCGCGCAGTCGATGGCGATATACGAGGGCTTCTCAGGGTTGCTGGAATTGACAAAGATATTGCCCGGGTGCATATCCGCATGAAAGAAATTGTGCTCAAATACCTGGGTGAAAAAGATTTCTACACCGCGCTCGGCCAGTGTTTTAAAGTTAACGCCGGCGCTTTGCAGCTCTTCGATATTGGTGACTGGCGTGCCATAGATACGCTCCATCACTAACACTTTCTCATTAGAGTAATCCCAGTCTATCTTGGGCACATAGAGCAGCGGTGAGCCTTCAAAATTGTGTCGCAGCAGAGAGGCGTTGGCGCCTTCGGACTGCAGATTTAGCTCGTCGTAGATAACCTGCTCATAGTCGGCAATAACCTCGACCGGACGCAGACGGCGGCCATCTTGGCTGTATTTGGCCAGCAGGCGGGCAAGTGTGTACATCAGGGCAATATCTTTGCCGATCACTTTGGCAATATTTGGGCGTACCGCTTTGATCACCACATCGCTGCCATCCTTAAGCACGGCGGCATGAACCTGAGCCACCGAGGCGGAGGCGAGGGGCTCGGATTCAAAGCTGAGGAATAGCTCATCGACACTGCTATTCAGGGCTTCTTCAACAATCTGACGAAACTTGGCAGATTTAAAGGGCGGGACATTATCCTGAAGCTGGGCTAACTCAGTGCAGATATCCGCAGGCACTAGATCGGGCCGAGTGGATAACAGTTGACCAAACTTTACAAAGATCGGCCCTAAGCTTTCCAGCGCTTTGCGCAAGCGCTCGCCGCGGTTATTGGAGGGGCGGCCATAGAGAACTGCAGGGGAGAGCAGCAGTCGAGCAAAAAATGGCAGCTTATCTTTGTCGATAAGGCTATCGAGTCTATAGCGGTAAACCACATGAATAATTTTTAACAGCCGGCGAAGTCGAATCAAAGGTTTGTCTCCGGCGCGCTATTGTCTGGCTTGCCCGTGTCAGTGGACGACTTTGCTGCCAGTAACTGTTCGATTAGCTGACGGCTTTTATTGAGTTTGGCGGCGGTGCGCTCGACCTCGGTGGAGAGGTGACGAACCCGCTGGGTAAAATCTTTGTACTCGCTAGCAGAGGGTGTTACACGAAGCTCTTCCTGGGCGATTTCTGCGGCGGCAGACTTAGCTCTACGGCCCATATCTGCGGCTGTTTTTGAGCTACTGCGCAGCTGTTTAGCCAGCAGGTGAGCGGGAATATCGCCAATAATAGCCGCTAGCGCACCTTCCCAGTCTACATCAAGATTACGCATTAACTTATTGATTTCAATAAGAAAGCCTAGGTCGCCAGTCACGCTAATACCGGTTCCGGCAAAAGAGATATGCTGGTCGGAGCTAGCGGCTAGGCTGAGCATGGCAATAAGCGAACCGCTAACGGTTGTGTCGGCGCTGTCCTGCCAGTTGCTGTGCAACATTATGCCGTTGGTGGTGGCTTCTATAGCCACTGAGAGTGGCGGCAGAGTGCTTTCAACTAAGAGTAATTTACCCTCGAGCGCGGCGATTTGACGCTGGGTTGCCGGGTCGTATTCGAGGGCGGAATTGATTATTTTTTCCGCTGCTTCAAAGGCACTGGCCTGTAGTGCATTAAAGATCACTAGGGCTTAACTCCACGGTGCAGGGCGACAATGCCGCCGGTCATATTGTGGTAGTCGCAGTTGCTAAAGCCGGCGTTCTCAACCATCGACTTAAGGGTTTCCTGATCCGGGTGCATACGAATCGATTCGGCGAGATATTGGTAGCTGTCACTGTCTTTGGCAAACAGCTGGCCGAGCTTGGGCAGCAGGCTAAAGGAATAGCTGTCATATATTTTTGATAGCAATGTGCTCGGTGGCTTGGAAAATTCCAGTACTAGCAGCTTGCCGCCGGGCTTTAGTACGCGGTTCATTGAGCGCAGCGCCATGTCCTTGTCGGTGACATTGCGCAGACCAAAGGCAATGGTAATCACATCGAAGGTATTGTCCGGAAAGGGCAGGTACTGAGCATTGGCCTGAGCAAACTGGATATTATTGACCACACCGCGATCCATTAGACGGTCGCGACCGACTTTGAGCATGGAATCATTGATATCTGCCAGTACTACCTGACCTTCGCTGCCGACAATCCGTGAAAACTTGGCTGCCAGATCGCCAGTGCCACCGGCGATATCTAAAACCTTGTGGCCGCGGCGCACGCCAGACATTTGAATGGTCATACGTTTCCACAAACGGTGGATACCGGCTGACATCAGGTCGTTCATCAGGTCGTAACTGGAGGCTACCGAATGAAAAACTTCAGCAACCTTTTCGGCCTTTTCTTCGGTGTTGACGGTTTTGTAACCAAAGTGGGTGGTTTTGTCAGGCTTTTCAGACATAAGTAAAAGTCACAGCTATGGTAAATATTGGGCGCCTATTGTAGCCGGAGTTAAACCATTTAGGTATTGATACTGGCAAAACCTCAGGCTGATAAGCGTTAATAGGCGCTTATACCAGTTTGACTATCTGCGTATCCGGGTCTCGGGACTGGCCGGCCTGCTGCAGGGTTTGCAGATAGCTTGCCCAGCGGGCTTCATGGTTATTGCCCAGATCATAGAGATAGTCCCAGCTGTATATGCCGGAATCATGGCCATCACTAAAGCTGATTTGGATCGCATAGTTACCAGATTTACTGATCGATGTGATGGTCACCAGACGTTTACCAAATTGCAGCACTTCTTGTCCGCGGCCATGCCCGCGCACTTCCGCGCTGGGCGAGTGCACGCGCAAGTACTCAGCGGGTAGGGTATGCCGGACATCGCCGGCATACTCAATTGTCAGCACGTCTTTTGATGGGTTGAGAACAATTCGGCTAGGTAGCAGCTTGGCGTCCAAAGGCTTATTCATGCTATAAAATAAACCGAGTCAGATCTTCGTCGGCAGCCAGCTCACCGAGCTGTTTGTTGACAAAGGCTTTATCTATAGTGATTTTCTTATCACTGCCACCCATATCAGAGGCGTCGAAGGATATCTCTTCGAGCAGTCGCTCCATAATCGTATGCAGACGGCGGGCGCCAATATTTTCGGTGCCTTCGTTGACCTCAAAAGCGATCTCGGCAATCCGCCGAACGCCATCTTCGGTAAACGATATATCCACACCCTCGGTGCCCATCAGTTCATGATACTGCTTGGTCAATGAAGCTCTGGGCTCGGTGAGAATACGCTCGAAATCATTAATCTTTAGCGAGTGAAGCTCGACACGGATAGGCAGACGGCCCTGTAACTCAGGGATTAGATCCGAGGGTTTGGCGAGGTGGAATGCGCCCGAGGCGATAAACAGAATATGGTCGGTTTTGATCATGCCGTATTTGGTCGAGACTGTACTGCCCTCAATTAATGGCAGTAGATCGCGCTGAACGCCTTCACGAGAAACATCGGCACCACTGGCTTCGCCGCGGCGACAGACCTTGTCGATCTCATCGAGAAAGACAATGCCATTTTGTTCGGCGGCACTGACGGCTATAGCTTTAATCTCTTCTTCATTGATTAGTTTGGCCGCTTCCTCTTCCTTAAGATGCTTCATGGCTTCGGCGACAGTGAGCTTGCGAGTGGTCGTTTTGCCCTGACCCATACTGCTAAACATATTCTGTAGCTGCGAGGTCATCTCTTCCATGCCCGGAGGTGCCATAATTTCCACGCCGGCAGCGGATTGGCTGAGTTCCATCTCAATCTCTTTGTCATTTAAGGCACCTTCACGGAGTTTCTTGCGAAACACCTGTCGCGTCGATGAGGTCTGCTCGGTCTGTCCATCAGCACCGCGAGCTGGTGGTAGCAGCACATCGAGAACCCGCTCTTCGGCAGAGTCCATGGCGCGCTGTTCGACCTTCTTAATCTCCTGCTCACGAACCTGCTTGACTGAGGTTTCCACAAGATCGCGAATAATCGACTCTACATCTTTGCCGACATAGCCGACTTCGGTAAATTTGGTGGCTTCCACTTTGACAAAGGGGGCGTTGGCAAGTCGCGCTAAACGTCGCGCAATCTCGGTTTTACCGACACCGGTGGGGCCGATCATAAGAATATTTTTCGGTGTCACCTCATTGCGCATCTCATCGTCGAGTTGCGAACGACGCCAGCGGTTGCGCAGTGCGATAGCGACTGAGCGCTTGGCATCATCCTGACCAATTATATGGCGGTTTAGTTGGTGAACAATTTCTCTGGGTGTCATTTGTGACATAGTTATTCCTGATTTCCTGTCTATTTAAGCGTTGGAGTCCAACTCTTCAATAGTTCGATTGTGATTGGTGTAGATACAGATATCGCCAGCGATTTTCAGACCCTGCTCGACTATATCCCGGGCGCTCATCTCAGTGTTATCCAGCAGAGCGCGGGCCGCTGATTGAGCGAAGGGGCCGCCAGAGCCGATGGCGATCAAATCATCTTCCGGCTGAATAACGTCGCCATTGCCGGTAATAATCAGCGAGGCTTCGCTATCGGCAACCGCCAGCAGTGCCTCGAGCTTGCGCAGGATACGGTCGGTGCGCCAGTCTTTGGCCAGTTCGACAGCCGCTTTGGTGAGGTTGCCCTGATGTTGCTCAAGCTTGGCTTCAAAGCGTTCAAATAGAGTAAATGCATCGGCAGTCCCGCCGGCAAATCCAGCGATAACCTTGTTCTGGTAGAGTCGTCGAACTTTACGTGCATTGCCTTTCATAATGGTATTGCCAAGGCTTACCTGTCCATCACCACCAATCACGACTTTGCCATTGCGGCGTACTGAAAGAATGGTTGTTCCGCGATACTGTTCCACGATTTACTCCTTAGTTTGGTTATCTCTAGAAATGGGGTCAGCTTGAGGAATATCAATGGCTGAAATAAAAACTATTAAACTGTTATAGCAGTGGCAGATAACCATTGCGGCGCACAGATTTCTCGACCTGCCCCGGGAAGAAGTTTAGTAGCGGCAGACAGCGCAGCCCGGCAATACGCAGCCCGCGTGATGTCCAGTTGTTGCAGGTGTTGGTCAGCATATAGATACCGCGGGCCTTAAAAAACACTTCTCCGTTGGGTTTTTCTCTAACCTGAGTAAGCTGACCCTGAGATCGCTGTTTAAAGTAACTGGCGACAAATCCGGCCAGTGCCTCCTCAATAGTCTGATTACTATCGATGCTATAGATACGGTTAGTGGCGCTTATTTGATCGCGAATGCTGTTAATACCCAGAACTGCAATTACCGCAGTAGAAGGAAGGAATAGGGCGCGCATAGCGCTGATGAAGGTCTGCTGTGATGCGCCGTAATATTTAAAGTCGCCCCAACCGAATCGTACCCAGGGGCAGTCTTGCAGGTGCTCTTTAAGCGCCGGGATGTTTTTCAATACAACAGTTGTCGGCAACACTAAATGTGTGTGAATGCCATCGCGAAAAAAGTGTATTTGAGCATTGGGCATAGGCTTTTATAATTATCTGCCGGATATCTCAAGATTACAGCTTTTCTGTCAGTAATGCACAACTTCCGCCCGGCACTGGCCGCTGATTGTTTTTGCTACTTTTTGGTCTACACTAGAGCGATTAAGCGCACAGTGATAGACCAAAAGAGGATTTTATTTAGTGAGCATTAAATTATCAGATAACAGTCTCTTAAAGACCCAGGCCCATATCAACGGTCAATGGGTCGACGCAGATTGCGCTGAAACGCTGGCAGTAACCAATCCAGCCACTAATGAAGTGATAGCCGAGGTTGCCAAATGTGGTAGCGCTGAAACTCGTCGGATGATCGAAGCGGCGGACGCCGCGCAAAAACTCTGGGCCAAATCTACGGTTAAAGAGCGGGCCGCGGTCTTGCGTCGCTGGTTTAATCTGGTGA
>ENA-OQVM01001765-OQVM01001765.1-marine-metagenome-genome-assembly--contig:-NODE-1765-length-27389-cov-18.446178_pt1 | contig 27389 bp, 24 predicted proteins | sample MGYA00237776_ERZ505498 | MGnify/ENA primary metagenome ERZ505498 (study PRJEB26159, sample SAMN06265151) | marine metagenome | isolation source: Helgoland LTER site | place: Germany:Helgoland, sampling...
CCCGTCGTGGTTAAGCTTCGCCGTTAAGCTTACGGCATTTTTGGTTACTTTTTTTGCTGTTGAAAAAAGTGACTGGCTGTCGGGCCACCCCCGACGCTCTTGACTTTAAAACTCAAACAAAAAAACCAAACCCTCAGAATATATGCCACCATAGCTAAAAACTTATGCACAAGACTCTGGCTTCTAGCTATCGCCCCACCCCTACAACTTTAACCTTAAAAACCCTAAAGCCATCACAAACCCAAATAATCAAAGCAAAAAAAAGCCCGGTTAAAAAACCAGGCTCTTTACCACAGCGTTAGCTAACCCAACTCACCACTGTACTCATCCATCGCATCTTCTTCTTGCTGCTGCTCATAATTCATCGACTCCAAAGACACAAACTTATCATCCGATGGCTGAACATCATCTTCAAGCCCCATCATCGATAACAACTCCTCATCTTCCAAATCAAACAGCCCCGTCCACTCCATAATCGGCTGCCATTGCGCTAAATCATTAGCCACCCGACCCGGCGGCAAATCAAATAACGTTAAACCCGCATCTAAAGATTTAATATAGTTTTGCGTATCTCGCAAAGTAGCAATACGAGGAAGACCAGTCCTAGCCAAAAATGAATCAAAGGTCTTTAAGTATTTAGTATTCGCCTTAACACGATTAGCAATAACGCCAATATTCATACTCGTGTTATCTAACCAACCATTATTACTCAGCGTTACCCACAATCGTAAGGCCGCTTTAATGTCGATAGGTGATGGCGTAATCGGAATAATCAATTTATCACAGACACTCGCAATGCTATGCGCAGTCGAAACGGCTGCACCAGGCATATCATGAATCATGACATCAAAATCACCCTCTAAAGAAACGCCATCATAAGCTGCAATAGCCGCAATATCGGCACAACGACGAGGTCTAGATTTCAACCAATCGTGTGATGACTGCTGCTTATCATGATCGGCAAGCGCTACGCGCAAACCCATCGTCGATGCATAAACAGCCAAATGCGTTGCTATTGTCGTTTTACCGCAACCGCCTTTAGGATTTAAGAGCACTATATGCTTCATTTTTCACCACCGCGCTAACGCAGAATTAATTTCATTTATAGGGACATCTTTTCACGAAAAGTTATTAAATAGAGTGATGGCACACCATGACATGCTTCTACTTCATACCAACTAAACATCAGCTACACATCAACTACACATCAACTACATACTTTCGTTTTACAATAAGCCCTTTTATTTCAGGCTCTTACAGCCCTTTCATTACAGACAACTACAGTTTAAGAATAATCAACAACAATTACAGATTAAATGTTGTGAGATTTTCAATAGTTCTGCGTAAAGGCTTGAGACCAAAATTATTAGAAAAAAATTTGAAACAAAAACTAATTTGATACTATTCGTAATGTAAATAAAACCATCAATTACTCAAGAGTGCTTAGAATAAGCCTTTATATAAAGCATTTTTATGATAGTTGGCATTCACCTTTAACGGTAACGTTATTTTATTAGACGTGCAGAATCGTCACACTTTTTCTATTTTCTTATTGTGGTTTTTATTTTGTTTTTAAATTCGAGCGGCCAAAAAATTATTTTTTACTTTTTTAAAAATAAAAAAAACCCGGGATAACCCGGGTTTTTTATTCAACGTTCTAGGCATTCAAAATCGATTAAGATTCATCCGCTTCCGAATCCGCTGAAGTTTCTGCCGCTGCTGGAGTGGCTTCTTCAAGCTCTTTCATACTGAGTTTAATGCGACCACGCTGGTCAACATCCAGTACTTTCACTTTAACAACTTGTCCTTCTTCAAGCACATCTGTCACTTTCTCAATACGCTCGCTAGAGATTTGAGAAATATGCAGCAAGCCATCTTTACCCGGCAAGATGCTGATAAACGCACCAAAATCAACAATACGCTCTACTTTACCTTCGTAAATAGCACCGACTTCAGCTTCGGCAGTAATACTTTCTACCATGGCTACAGCCGCATCGCGTGAGGCTTTGTCTTTACCGTAAATGCGGATAGTACCGTCATCATCGATATCAACCGTCGCGCCAGTTTCTTCAGTAATTGAACGGATAGTTGCTCCGCCTTTACCGATAACATCACGAATTTTGTCAGTATCAATTTTAAAGGCACTCATGCTTGGCGCATTTTCTGACAATTCAGTACGCGCTTCTGCAATCACTTCATTCATTTCAGCAAGAATATGTAAACGTGCTGCTAACGCTTGGTTAAGCGCAATTTCCATGATTTCTTCGTTAATACCTTCAATCTTGATATCCATTTGCAATGCAGTGATACCGTCAGATGAACCGGCCACTTTAAAGTCCATATCACCAAGATGATCTTCATCACCTAAGATATCAGTCAATACTGCAAACTTGTCGCCTTCTTTAACTAGGCCCATCGCAATACCGGCAATCGGTGCTTTTAATGGTACGCCAGCATCCATCATCGCCAAGCTGCTACCGCAAACTGACGCCATTGATGAAGAACCGTTAGATTCTGTGATTTCAGAAACAACACGAACCGTATAAGGGAAAGACTCAGCATCAGGCATCATGGCTAGTACACCACGCTTAGCTAAACGACCGTGACCAATCTCACGACGGCCAACAGGACCAACACGGCCCGCTTCGCCTACAGAGTATGATGGGAAGTTGTAATGGAATAAGAAGTTATCTTTGTAACTGCCTTCCAATGCATCGATGATTTGAGAATCACGAACTGAACCCAGTGTAGTAACAACCAAGGCCTGTGTTTCACCACGTGTAAACAATGCTGAACCATGTGCTTTTGGTAAAACACCAATTTGCATCGATAACGGACGAACTGTTTTAGTATCACGGCCATCAATACGCGGCTCATGATTAACAATACGTTGGCGAACAATATTTTTTTCGATTTTCGAGAATAACTCACGAACAGTATCAGAACTTGTGTCGCTATCTTCACCAGCAAACTGCTCTAACGCACGATCGCGAATAGTGCCAACTTGCTCGTAACGATCCGCTTTTTCAGTAATCTGATAAGCCGTACCAAGATCAGCACTTACCGCTGCACTTAGACCATCATAAAGATCTTGATCAATGGCAGGCGCAGCCCAATCCCAAATTGGTTTAGCTGCATCAGCCGCTAATGATTTAACCGCTTCGATAACTACTTGCATTTCTTGATGCGCAAATAAAACCGCACCTAGCATAGTATCTTCGCTTAATTCTTTTGCTTCTGACTCAACCATAAGTACGGCGTCAGAAGTACCTGCAACAACCATGTTCAATGCAGACGTTTCTAATGTTGAGTAAGTTGGGTTTAATAAATACCCTTCTTCTTCTGTATAGCCAACGCGTGCGCCGCCAATAGGACCATTAAAAGGTACGCCAGAAATTGATAGCGCCGCAGAGGTACCAATCATTGCAGGAATATCTGGATCAATATCATCTTGAGCCGAAATAACCATACAAATAACTTGTACTTCGTTTTTGAAACCATTGGGAAACAAAGGACGAATAGGTCTATCGATTAAACGTGAAGTTAGCGTTTCTTTTTCAGAAGGACGCGCTTCGCGCTTGAAGAAACCGCCAGGTATTTTACCAGCAGCATATGTTTTTTCTGTGTAGTGCACAGACAATGGGAAAAAATCTTGCCCAGGTTTTGCCTTTTTAGCGCCAACGACAGTACAAAGCACAACAGTTTCATCCATTGTGACTAAAACAGCACCCGAGGCTTGACGAGCTACTCGACCTGTTTCTAAAGTAACCGTGTGATTACCGTATTGAAATTGTTTAATTACCGGATTCACTAGAAATCCTCCATCCAATTCTAAAATAATGGAGCCATGATGTTGCCATCAGGCTCCGACAATAATGCCTAACTCAAATCGGATTAACGACGTAAGCCTAAACGCTTAATTAATTCTGCGTATCGAGCCGCATCTGTGCTCTTTAAATAGTCCAACAATTTTCTTCGCTGATTAACCATGCGAATAAGACCACGACGTGAATGGTGATCTTTTTTATGGTCGCCGAAATGTTCCTGCAATTTATTAATATTTGCAGTTAACAAGGCTACTTGTACTTCTGATGAGCCTGTATCGCTTTCATCACGTTGATAATCTTTAACAATTGCTAATTTTACTGCTGGGCTTAATGCCATGATCTTATTCCTCTAAAATGTGCGAAAAAATAAATGGCCTGTCCGCGCACATTTACAGACAGGTCAAAATAAAACTGTATAAAACAACTAAAAAAATAAAAAACTAAACAACCAAACGTTTTGGTGCGACAAGTCCATCGTCATTAATTTCACCAATACCAATAAATTCGCCGGTCTCTAAATTCAATCTAACGATGCCATTTATTGGCGCACCAGAAACCTGTACCGGCTGACCTCTGCGCACATAAAACCCGCTAGACTCATCGAGTGTGACTAAGGGAATATGCGCTAAAGCAAAATCTAAGGGCTTTAACAACTTATCCATTTCTTCATACTGATCGTCTTGCTTAAGTTCGCGCAAGGTTTCAATCGATACCGCCTCAGGCTCAACGAAAGGACCTGACTGCACACGACGTAACGCGCAAACATAACCACCAACACCTAACTTGTCGCCTAAGTCGGACGCCACAGTGCGAATATAAGTTCCTTTACTCACACTTAACAACACATCAACTTCAACTTCAGGCCGTTCTGAGCCGAAGCTACGAAACGCTGTCATTTCAATATGGTCGATACGAATATCTCGACTTGGACGCTCAACTTCTTCGCCCTTGCGCGCCAACTTATAAAGCCGCTCGCCTTTATGCTTTAACGCCGAATACATTGGCGGTATCTGTTGCTGCTCGCCTTTAAACGTCAACAACATTTCTAATACTTGCTGCTCAGTTAACCCTGACGCATCTGCAACGGGCGTAATTTCACCGGCGGCATCATCAGTTGTACTTTTAGCCCCTAACACAAAAGTGCTGGTATACGTTTTATCAGCATTTAACAAAAACTGAGAAAACTTAGTTGCTTCACCAAAACACAATGGCAGCACACCTGTCGCTAACGGATCTAGGCTACCGGTGTGTCCAGCTTTAGCTGCAAAAAAAATGCGCTTACATTCTTGCAAAGCACCATTGGAGCTTACACCTAACGGTTTATCGAGAACCAAAATACCGTTCACTAACCGCCCGCGTCTCGTTCTTCCCACTACAACTGCCCTACAATTAACGCTATGATTTATCGCCGTATAAGGCGCGATCAATCAGATTTGATAAATGCTCACCTGTACGAACGCTTTCATCAAAGTAAAACTTTAATTTAGGCGTAGACCGCATAGTATGCTGAGCCGCCACCTGACTTCTAATAAAACCTGCAGCACCATTTAATACATCAATGGCTTCTTTTGCATCTTCCGCCGTTTCTTTATCAAGAAAGGTGACGTAAATTTTTGCATTCGACATATCACGACTCACCACTACCGCATTCACGTTTGGGTGAGACACGCGTGGGTCGCGTAATTCTTTTTGTAACAATGAAGCCACTTCACGTTTAATAAAGTCAGCGACACGGTCTGAGCGATTATACTCTTTTGGCATAACGCCCTCTTAAATCACACATGCTGAATTATTTTTCATTATCACAAGCAGCTTATAAACTTCTTGCAACTTCATGCATATCAAACACTTCAATCTTATCGCCGGCTTTAACATCGAGATAATCTTTAACGCCAATACCACACTCTGTGCCGCTTCGAACTTCATTTACATCGTCTTTAAAGCGACGTAATGAATCGAGCTCACCTTCATGAATAACCACGTTATCGCGTAAAACACGAATCGGCTTATTACGTGAAACTGAACCTTCGACAACCATACAACCTGCAACCAAACCAAACTTAGGCGACTTAAAGACATCGCGCACTTCAGCAGTACCAAGAATTTCTTCTCGCATTTCTGGCGGTAACATACCTGACAATGCATCTTTCACATCATCGAGTAAGTTATAAATAATACTGTAATAACGAATTTCTAATGATTCTTTCTCTGCCGCTTTACGTGCAGTCGCATCGGCGCGCACATTAAAGCCAAAGATAACCGAGCTAGTGGTTGCAGCAAGATTCACATCGGCTTCAGCAATTGCACCCACACCACTTGAAATTACATTCACTTCAACTTCGTCGTTACCAATATCTTGTAGTGAAGAAATAATAGCTTCAACAGAACCACGAACATCGGCTTTAACAATAACATTAAGGGTTTTCTTCTGATCGGATTCAAAGCTTGCAAAAATATTATCTAAGTTAGCTTTTTGCTGACGAGAGAATTTAACTTCACGTTCTTTTTGTCGACGGACATCAACAACTTCACGTGCTTTACGCTCGTCTTTTACCACTAGCAAATCATCACCGGCATTAGGTGTACCATCTAAACCTAAAATCTCTACTGGAATAGAAGGACCGGCTGCTTCGATTAATGCACCACGCTCGTCGCTCATATTTCTTACGCGACCAAACTGTGTGCCAGCAAGTACATAGTCGCCATTTTTAAGCGTACCTTCTTGTACTAATACTGAAGCGATATTACCGCGACCTTTATCAAGTCGAGATTCAATAACAACCCCTTTGGCTGCCACATTCACTGGCGCTGTTAACTCTAACATTTCCGCTTGCAGTGACAATGCATCTAACAATTTATCAATGCCTTCACCGGTATGTGCAGACAATGGAATAAATTGCGTATCACCACCCCACTCTTCAGGTACCACTTCTTGCGCAACTAATTCATTTTTAACGCGCTCTAAGTCTGCACCTTCTTTATCAATTTTATTGATTGCAACAACTAAAGGCACTTTTGCAGCATGAGCATGCTGAACAGCCTCTATAGTTTGTGGCATAACGCCATCATCAGCGGCAACCACTAACACAACGATATCAGTACACTTGGCACCGCGTGCACGCATGGCTGTAAAAGCCGCGTGACCTGGGGTATCAAGAAAGCTGATGACGCCATTATTGGTTTCAACATGGTAAGCACCAATGTGCTGGGTAATACCACCCGCTTCTCCGCTGGCAACACGTGACTCGCGAATATAATCTAACAATGATGTTTTACCGTGATCAACATGGCCCATAACGGTAACAACTGGCGGTCTTGTTTCATCACCGCCAGCATCATCGGTTAATTCTTCAGTTAACGCTGCGATCAATGCATTCTCAACTTCATCTTCACTAACAAGACGATAAGAATGTCCTAACTCTTCAACTAACAGAACCGCTGTCTCTTGATCAATCGCTTGATTAATCGTCGACATAACGCCTAATTTCATTAGCTCTTTAATTAACACATGGGCCTTAACGGCCATCTGCTGCGCTAAATCACCCACAGTAATCGATTCGGTAATAGCCACTTCATGAACGATACGCTCTGTTGGCTGTTTAAATCCTTGACGACTATGCGCTTGTAATACCTTACGACTACCCATGCCAACAAAAGACGGATTGTCTTCTGGCATAAACTCATCAACCCTTACATTTTGACCACGATTTTTACCGCGCTGCTTGGCTGTCTTTTTACTCTTACCGGCTTTTCTACGAGGCTCATCTTCATCCTTCGCAGCGGTAGGTGCCGCTTTAAAATGCTTAGGTGCAGCAGCCGGTTTATCTTTCGCCGTTTGTGCCGCTTGTTTTTTAGTAAGCTCTTCTGATTTTACGCGAGCCGCGTCTTCTGCTTTTGCTCGAGCTGCCGCACTGCGACGCTCTTTTTCTGCAACTTCTTGCTCTTTTCGCTTAGTCGCCGCACGTTGGCGTAACTCTTCAGCATCAAAAGGATCCATTCGACGACCAGGGGCCGGAGTAGGAACCGGAGCAGGCTCAGCTTCAACTTCAGGAGCCGCTACCACTTCTTCTATAGCGACCTCTTCAACTTCAACGACAGGCTCTTCAGCAACAATGGTTTCTTCAACCACTGTCTCTTCAGGCGCAACGTCAACATTAACCTCAGCTAGCTCAGTGGTCGGCAACTCTTCAGCCTCGACAACCGCTTCAGGTAATTCTTCAACAACGGCTTCATCACGTTTTACATAGGTACGCTTTTTACGTACTTCGACCGAAACTGTTTTTCGACCTTGACCGGCTGCTTTAACCGTTCCTAATGTTTTACGCTTCAAAGTAATTCTTTTTGGCGCAGCAGTACTCACACCATGACTACTCTTCAGATGTGTAAGTAAACGTTGCTTATCTTCGTCCGAGACGAATTGATCACCAGATTCATGATCTAGGCCAGCCTCTTTCATCTGCGATAGCAAACGATCAACTGAAGCACCTACTGTTTTAGCGAGTTGACTAACTGTCACTTCCGCCATGAACCATTCCCCCTAGTACGATTAATCGGTTGACGACGCTTATTCAGCAGCGTCGGCAAACCATGGCGCGCGGGCTGTCATTATCAGCTCACCGGCACGCGCCGCATCTAAATCTTCAATACCTAACAAGTCTTCAACAGCTTGCTCGGCTAAGTCTTCCATTGTGACAATACCTTTACTTGCTAAGACAAAGGCTAGATGACGATCCATCCCTTCCATTGTTAACAAGTCTTCGGCAGGTTCACTTCCTTCTAACACTTCTTCAGAAGCAATGGCTTGAGTCAATAACGCATCTTTTGCACGCGCACGTAACTCTTCAGCAATCTCTTCATCAAAGCCTTCAATATTAACCATCTCTTCGAGCGGCACATAAGCCACTTCTTCCAAGCTGGTAAAACCTTCTTCTACGAGTACTAAAGAAACATCTTCATCAATACCTAACGCTTGCACGAAAATATCAACTAATCGGCCTGCTTCTTCTTCACTCTTAGCAACGGCATCTTCAGAGCTCATGACATTAATTGTCCAGCCTGTTAATTGCGATGCTAATCTAACGTTTTGTCCGTTGCGACCAATTGCCTGAGCAAGATTGTCATCACCAACGGCAACATCCATTGAGTGAGAATCTTCATCAACAATAATCGACTCAACCTCTGCAGGTGATAACGCGTTAATCGCCATCTGCGCTGGGTTGTCATCCCATAAAATAATATCGACACGCTCATTGGCTAATTCGCCCGATACAGCTTGCACACGTGAACCACGCATACCCACACAAGCACCAACAGGATCAATACGACCATCGTTAGTTTTAACCGCAATTTTTGCGCGCAAACCAGGATCACGTGCCGCGGCACGAATCTCGATGACTTCTTCATAAATTTCTGGCACTTCAATCGAAAATAATTCAATAAGCATTTCATTACATGCTCGGCTTAGCGCCAATTGAGGGCCTCTAACATCATCCCGAATATCAGTGAGGATAGCGCGAACACGATCACCTACACGAAAGGCTTCACGACCCACTAAATCTTCACGGCTCATTAAGCCTTCGGCGTTATTGCCTAAGTCGACAATAACCGCTTCGCGTGTCACTTTTTTTACCGTGCCACTAATTAACTCACCTAAGCGATCACGATAGGCATCAACCACTTGAGCGCGCTCAGCTTCACGTACACGCTGAACAATAACTTGCTTAGCGGTTTGTGCAGCAATGCGACCAAACTCAATATTTTCAACCTGCTCACGAAAAACATCACCAATTTGCAGTGAGGTATCTTTTTCGGCAGCTTCTTCTGTCGTTAACTCAGTTCCCAAAATTGAAAAATGGTCATCTGGCATAACCGTCCAGCGACGAAATGTTACGTAGTCGCCAGTTTCGCGATCAATAACGACCTCGATTTCTGACTCTTCTTCGTAACGCTTTTTTGTCGCTGTAGACAAAGCCATTTCAATCGCTTCAAATATAATTTCACGATCGACGCCTTTCTCGTTAGAAACCGCATCTGCTACTAGCAAAATCTCTTTATTAATCATTTGCCGTGACCACTCCTAAAATCGAATTAAACATTGATATTACCCAACACTCATAAAATAAAATTATTCAAACTGTGGAAGCATGCTGCCTTTATCTATCGCTTCAAATGGCAGACTGTATTCATCTTCACCATCGCGAATCAGCACTTCATCATTCTCAACACCGGCAAGCAAACCTTTAAACTGCCTACGGCCTTCAAATGCAAAACGTAATTTAATCTTTACAAAAAAACCACTGTATCGAGAATATTGATCTAAAGTAAAAAACGGTCTCGACATACCTGGCGAAGATACTTCTAATCTATACTCACTGCGTATCGGATCTTCGACATCTAATAATAATGATACTTCGCGACTCACTTTCGCACAGTCATCCACACTTATACCGTCTGGAGACTCAATAAAAACTCTGAGCAATGCAGCGCCCGACTTCGTTTGATATTCTAGGCCCCAAAATTCAAAACCCAAATCAATAACGACAGGTGCAATTAACTCTTGTATTTGTGCGGTGCTTGCTGCCAAGTTCTTTCCTACTTTTTAACGGCTAAACTCTAACGTCCAACCTAAGCTCTAATATCGTAAAGTCTAAAATCACTTTATCTAAAAACAAAAAATGGGCACAAGGCCCATTCCAATTACCAGCACGGGGAATGTTCACCGACAATGCTCGCAATAATAAAAAGCCCCAGTTTAGGGGCTTTTTGATAATCTGTATCGGTTGGCTAACCGTTCAGTGAAAAACTACTCTCGGCACGCTAATACAATATTTAGAAACTTAAACCATTTCTAAACATTAGCCGTGCGGAGATTACTCACCACAATGTCGTATTAAAAGAAGAAAAATAGACAAAGACCAGACAAAGATCAAACCGGAATGCAGCTGCCAGCTTAGACAGCGAAGGTCAGACCCCCTAAATTCAGGCCCGCATTATAGAGATAGCACCGCCGAGGGTCAAGGAAAAGGCAACCCACGTAAAGTTGCTAATAGTGGTAGGGAATGAGTGAATAATAACCAATTAAGCGCATAAACACTTCATTATCGATTCATACCGCTCCTACCCACTAGCAGCCTCCTAAGAGTGGTTTTAATAAAAAAAGATATGTTATATCATATCTCTAAATTATTAAGTTAAGAGATTATCATCCTCATGCAAGCCAACACATTTAAAAAACTCCCCGTCACCGTGCTTTCAGGCTTTCTTGGCGCGGGCAAGACAACCGTTTTAAGCCATATTCTGAATAACCGAGAAGGTAAAAAGGTCGCTGTTATCGTCAATGATATGAGTGAAATCAACATTGATTCGGCCATTGTCCAGAATGAAGTCTCTTTAAATCGCAGTGAAGAGAAGCTGGTAGAAATGAGCAATGGCTGCATTTGCTGCACGTTGCGCGAAGATTTACTAGAAGAAGTGACCAAACTCGCTAAGGATGGACGTTTTGACTACCTCGTTATTGAATCCACAGGCATATCGGAACCCTTACCTGTAGCGGAAACCTTTACTTTCGCTGATGAAGACGGCATTTCGCTTTCTGATGTGGCAAAGCTAGATACTATGGTTACAGTGGTAGATGCACTGAACTTTCTGAAAGATTATGACGAGGCAAAATATCTACAAGACACAGGTGAATCATTGGGCGAGGAAGATGAACGCAGCGTCGCAGATTTGCTGGTCGATCAGGTGGAATTCGCCGATGTTATCCTTGTCAGCAAAACCGATTTGGCTGACACCGCTGATATAGAGCGCCTGACAGCTATTCTTAAGACACTTAATACTCACGCCGAAATTATTCCTATTACACAAGGCAATGTCGATATCGACGCCGTACTAAACACAGACTCATTTAATTTTGAGCGGGCACAGCAAGCCCCAGGCTGGCTTAAAGAGATGCGTGGCGAGCACGTACCCGAAACAGAAGAGTATGGCATTGGCAGCTTTAGCTACCTTGCACGCCGGCCTTTTCACCCTGAAAAGTTTTACCAATTTCTTCATAGCACGCAAGAATATGGCAAGTTAATCCGCTCCAAAGGCTATTTCTGGCTGGCTTCACGGCCTGAATTTGCCGGCCAATGGAGTCAGGCTGGAGGTATGGCACGCTATGGTTTCGCGGGTATGTTTTGGAAGGCCATAGCGAAAGAAAAGTGGCCTACCGATGAAGATTATCTTGCCTCGATTAAAGAGCAATGGGTTGAGCCCTTTGGCGATATGCGTCAGGAATTAGTGTTTATTGGTCAGGGCTTAGATAAAGCAAAGATAACATCTGTGCTTGACGATTGCCTATTAAACGAAGACGAAGTCATGAAAGGTAAGGCCTACTGGGCAACACTAAGCGACCCTTTCCCTGAGTGGGAGCAAGGCGCATGATTTCCGCAAGCGCTAGTCAGACTATAAAAGATAACCCTCTGGCAGCCATGCCGGTCAAGTTTCGGCGCGTCACACAAAGCGAAGCGCCTTCGGTGCTTACCGATATTTACGAAGAAGACAACAATATTAGTATTTGGCAGCGCAAATTATCGGCAGAACTCAAAGCGTCGGTAAAAGACTTTTTAGCATCGAATCAGAAGTTTCAAACGTCCATGATCGTAACGCCAGAAAACGCGCTTTCAAATGTTCGCCAAGCTTTAGGGGCTCAAAGCTCACCGCTATTAAGCGAGAATATTGCCGAGCTCGTGGATATGTTTTGCTTTTTGTTTGGCCTTAAACGAACCGGTTTACGCTTAAGTATTCTCGACCGAGCCATGTGCCCGAAATTCCATGTCGATAAAGTGCCATGTCGCTTAATTACGACGTATCAAGGCATTGCAACAGAATGGCTATCTCATCAAGACGTTAACCGTGAAAAACTCGGTGCAGGAAGCAAAGGACAACCCGATCATCTATCCGGCCTTTTTGAACATAGCCACGACATTCAGCAACTGAATTGCGGAGACGTTGCATTATTAAAGGGTGAGCACTGGGAAGGCAACGAAAATGCAGGATTAGTCCATCGTTCGCCAGAATTACTCGCAGGAGAACGTCGCTTGATATTGACCTTGGATTTTAGCAACTAAACTCTGCTATTAACAAAAATGATTAACCATAGACTTATAGGGGCCCGTTTTGTATTTCGGGCAATGCCCACAGCGCTGACCACACCGAAGTACCATTAACGTAATACACGGCATCTTCATGAATAACCGATCGATGACGACTCGCTTGCCAGCCTTCACCCTCGACTACAATTTGGCCGATTGATTGAAAAGACGCCATTTGAGGCAGGTTTTTATCATTCAGCTCAAACATATACAGCCTATCTTCTTGTCGGTAGCCAGATTCCTCGTCAGCAAAGCTTAAATCAACAGGCACTAAGAAACGGTCTGTAGACTCACTGAACACCTGATACGTAAACGCATGACGATTGTATCGCGCCTCTGAATAACTGGATTGCGCCCCCTCACTCTTACCCAGGCTCATTGAGCCCAAGGAATACGGCACACCCGCAACATTAAACAGCTCCAGCTTCACCAAGCCATCCTCATCTTGCCCCAAACCCATTAATAGCTCGTTATTTACAGGATGAAGAAAATCAGAAAATCCCGTCACCGTTAATTCGCCTGCAATCAGCGGATCCGCTGGATTAGACAAATCTAATACATAAAGCGGATCTATTCGCTCAAAAGTCACCAGATAGAGCTTATCGCCAAAAAATCTCACACCATAAAGATCTTCATTAGGCTTGCCGATGGCCTCTGGATGCTGCTCATTAGGCAAGGTGGCGACTAAATCGAGCGTTAAACTATCGGGATTTAACGCGAGAATGGACAATTTATGGTCCACCCTGTCGCTTGAATCATTAGTGAACTCAGTGGTGACTAATCGAAGGTAACCTTCGTGCTCATTAATACGAAAGTCTTTGTTACCATGCAGATAGAGCGAGCCATCAGCAACACCCGAGCCAAGATAATCCAAGTTTTCTGATAGCGCATAGCGATGCACAAAGGTACGCGAACCCGTTACTGATGATTCTACTTGGGTCAGATAGATAGCGCTCTCACTCACGTAAATACCGTCTGCACGCTCAAAGTAACAACCGGTATGCGTAATCGACTGCTCAGCAATATTGATGGCAATCATTAATGTCATGGTGGGATAAGCAATAGCGGCGGGCGATAAGCTATGCTCTGGATTCGCAATGTCGCAATCATTAGCCGCTAACAATGAACCTTCAACACCATTAATGGTGACCTTAGGCAGCACATCCTCAATAGCTAACTCACTTAATAACCTTTCATTCTCTACTGCTTGCTCGGCAGATGGGTAATAAACAAAGCCGTCAATATTAGGCGTATGACGTGCAATAAGATAAACCATGTCGCCCTTTTTGCGGCTATCGACAAAGCCACCTTGCAGCTCAATTTCCAGCTGCGTCGTCGGCGCGCTGACGTCAGTAATATCATAGACGTTGAGCGCAGTCGTTTGCCCCTGCCAGTTCGATACTCTTGCAAAGCTATCACCATAAGAGCCCCACCAGCCAGAACTGCTTATAGAAACAAGTTGCGAGTCATTGGTATAAAGACCTTCGACAGTAAGATTATCTTCCAGCCCAATACTGCCCACCGCTTCGGCGCCGGCAGTGTCTGGATCAGTTGCAACAATTCGAATACTACGATCTTCTGATGAAGGCGGAATCAAAGCTATCTCATCTTCTACTGCCAACTGAATATCATCAACAATAAAACAGCAATCCATACCGCGACTGGGCGCGATAAACAGATGATTGCTGTCGCCGTCGTACTTAACGAAGTCATGCTCGTCAATACTGGCTTCTAAGGTGTAGGTTGTCGTAAAGCTCGAATCAGACGAAGCGCCAGATTCCATAGAAGTGCTATCGGCCAAAAATATTGCATCGCCATCAAAGCGCTCTCGGCTGAGGCTAGCCGTTTGATCCATGCCACTCTTAACATTACTTAATAGCTCAGCATCATCTTCTACGGGGATTAGTAAACTACCCGTATCAGGCTCATCATTACTGGAGCTAGAGCTGGAACCGCCTTCGCAAGCACTTAGCAAGAGCATAGAAAAAATAATCGCCGCAGCCATCAAAGAAGACTTTAAAGAGGTTATTAGCGGTAAAGAGTTAATGATTTTCATAGGAAGACCTTTCGGATCCGGGAGATAATTTTTTTTATATTAATAATGAAACACTGAACTGCACTGAGCTGATAGCGACTTATATTTATTATTAAGAACTATTCTAAGCTAGCGGTAAAGCGATTTAAAAAAATATTTAAAACCAATAACTTACAGCCTATCAAGACAGCAAGATGGTGTCGAAAGTGAGGTTTGAACTGCAAACTAAATGCTTGTCTCGTTGCCATCGTAACAGCTCACTGGGATTGCCCCGTATTTGAAGTATCCGATAAAAGCGGGTTAGTTCAATCTGATATTCCCCCAGCTTCACTCATCTGACTCCAGTTTTAAGTCATTTTTCATAGTGGTAGCGACAAGAAATAATAGTTATTTGATGATTATCGACAGCATAAATCAGCCGGTTTGAATCATCGATACGGCGAGACCAAAAGCCTGATAAGTTTTCTTTTAAGTGCTCAGGTTTACCGATACCTTCAAATGGTGAGCGTTGAGCATCCATGATAAGTTTGTTAATGCGCTTCAATGTTTTTCTGTCTTGACCTTGCCAATAAACATAATCTGACCAAGCCTCCTTTGTCCATAAAAGCAACTCAGTCATTGGCTAGCTCACCCTGCACAACCTGGCCCTTTTGATACTGTTTAATAGACTTGGCTAAATGAGCTGCATTAGCAGGGCTTTTCAGAAGATGGACTGTTTCCATGAGCCCATTGAATTGATCTAGAGACATAACAACGGCATCGTCTGCATCACGCCGCGAAATAATGGTGTAGTCAGCGTCATTAACCACCTGATCTAGGACGCTTTTTAGTTTATTTCGAGCTTCAGAGAAGTTGACTACTCTCATGGGAATATCCTCAGTTGTACAATATTTTGTCCAAGTATAACCTGTCCAGTATATTGTTCAAGTGCTGAGACTGCTTGAGGTTTAACGCCTCAATTTGCGGCGAGCATTAGCGAGTCCGGCAATATTGATTTGTTAGCCGTGACCAGCTCAACATCTGGCAAATTATTAGCAACCTCTTGAACCGTTTTATATTGTTTCAGCGCTTGAATTACTACGGGTAGAGGTTCTGCCCATATTTCCGGTAGATCTGCTTCGCCTTGCCGAGCTAGGAAACCGGGGTCAGACCCCAGTTTCATAACCTCGTGATAGCATACTCTTTGACCCATGGGTACATAAGAGAAATGAATAAAAGAGGCCCAATAAACACCTTTGAGAATCTCTCTAAGATCCAGAGCAAAGGCAAGTCATTAGGCTCGGAAGCCAACAACATGCCCAAAATGTACAGATAGATTAAAACAGAAACAACAGATAGCAAAGCCACCACACTAACATCTCTTTTCTTTTTCGCGCTGTAGATTCTCGCAGCAGTGTAGATAAGCCAAAAGATAGTAAAATTAGCAGTACCGAAGATAAAGACGCCTTCTGACGTAGTAGATACATTATCCATAAATTGGAGAGTCATACCCAAGACTACAGAATAGCTGTACAAAAAAGACAGGCTAAGAATTTGGCTCATTGTTGCTACTTTCACGGATACTTCCCTAAGCTATAACACCCGGCTCACCGAGCAAATTTTTGATGGCGGATTTTCTGCGTGTTTTTGCAAAAAAAGTGACGGAAACCGGGGTCAGATGAAAGTTTTTACATTAACTAAAACAACAATCTCTCTCTACTTTAATTTGATTGTAAACTTTCATCTGACACCTCCCCAGTTTCAGGGCTAGCCGAAGAAACAGGCATTGGCATCCTCGCTGACTATAGATAGAAACTCCTCAAAGTACTGCACGTTTGGAGCTGGCTTATAGCTATGCCATTTTAAATCCTGACGCTGCCAGTAAATTTTCCAGAGTTTCTCCTTTTTTACAAATGTTGCTTTCGCAAACGGGATCTCTATTTTCTTTTCGGGATTCTTCCATTCTGGACGAATCTCGAATAATTCTACACTTTGATTCTCAATACGATAGCTAAAATCTACCTCGTTACGAATATGGGCAGGAGGCCTCTGGGCGTCGAGAAATTTCTGGATTTCCCTCTCGCATCTCTTTACTTCAAATTCACTTATTGCCATATCAGCTACTTGAATCTTGGTTGCACATAACGCCTCAAGAACAGGCAGCGTTTACACGATCCCAGTTGCTTGCCTTGTTAAATGTTGAGTTGCCCGAACTGCTAAATACAAAACCTGTATTGGTAAACAGTCATTACCCTAGCTCTAAACAACTATGTCTTTAATAAGACGCTTTAGGTGCTAATAACCCCACCTGAAGGTCATTTTTAGTTTGGCTGTACTATCGAGGGGTTTGTTCTGTGGGGAAATGGTTACTATGGGGATGGGGGCATAATAATGCCTAAAGGCATTTAACGCCTCAAACACCGTAGGTAATATCAGAGCGGAGCAGCGGTAATGATCACCGAAGCACGCAGAACCATATGTTTTTATTCTATTTTTTTACTTTACGGGAAACTATAGGATTTTCTAGGAAACATTAATGGTGCCGAAGGCGGGACTTGAACCCGCACGAGCATAGCTCACTACCCCCTCAAGGTAGCGTGTCTACCAATTCCACCACTTCGGCTTTAAATCTACTTACACACAATATAAAACATGAGGTATCACAGCCATATATAAGAACAATATGGCTAAGCGATTGTTTTTTCTAATTATTCAGGAATGCTATTAATAATATCGCTGTCTGCTGGCGCAATAATGTCAAAATCAGGTAAGTCATCAAAAGACTCTTGAATTTGAGCAGCCGCATCAACCGCAGGCTCACTATCAACTTGCTCAGCAGCCTCTAAGCCTGACATTAAATCATTCACAGGAAGCGCCGCATTTTGCTTGGCGATTACGGCCAAACCAAAACTGGTTGCAAAGAAAACAGCCGCTAAAATAGCCGTTGCCTGCGTTAACGCATTGCCGCCACCGCTGGCACCAAATAACGTTTGCGAGCTGCCGCCACCGAATGAAGCACCTGCATCAGCACCTTTACCTTGCTGAAGAAGAATAAGCCCTACAATTGCTAATGCAACCAGGACATGAAATACCACTATAAGTTGTTCAATCACGCTAATTCTGCCTTTCTAATTTGAGTTGCTCTTTATACTAAAATACTAACTTTTGTCTACTTACCGTTTATACGCTCGCTAAAGCGACAAACTGCTCAGGATTAAGTGAGGCTCCACCAATCAAAGCGCCATCAATATCGGGCATTGCCATTAATGCTGTCGCATTGGCCGGCGTAACACTGCCACCATAAATAATTCTTAGGCTATCTGCATCCATAAAACGAGCCATCACTGACCGTATAAACGCATGCATACTCTGCGCCTGCTCTGGCGTGGCTGATTTACCCGTACCTACCGCCCAAATAGGCTCATAAGCAATGGCCATTGGCCGACCGACTAAACCATGCTCGGCGATAGCCGCAGCAACCGGCAACAACTGCGCTTCAATAAAGCTTTCAGCGCTGCCTGCCTCTCGCTGCTCAATAGGCTCACCCACACAAACAATGGGTAGAATATTCGCAGCAAATAAATTTAACATTTTCTGTACTACTTGCTGGTCAGTCTCAGCAAAACGATGTCTGCGCTCAGAATGACCTGCAATACCAAAACCTGCACCCGATTCAGCCAACATGCTAGCGGCAATTTCACCGGTATAAGCACCCTGACTCTCGGTTGAGACATCTTGCGCGCCTAACTGAACGATCGATGAAGTCGATTGAATAAGCGCATCGAAACGCGACAAATACACTGCCGTAGGACAAATAACGACATCGGCTTGCTGCATTATCGCTTCAAGCGACGCCGCAGGCAGCGAGGCAAATGTAGCAGTAAACTGCTCGCATAATGCCCAATTTCCATTCAACTTCCAGTTTCCAGCTATTAAGCGTTTACGCATAAAATCCTACCGAAAAAACGGGCCGCAATAGTACCCAAGCACTCAACAACATACAAGCCATGGCGACCGCCGCAACGGTAACAATCACTAACTTACTGCTGCTTTAACCTTTGCTGCTAATTGCTCAGCAAACATTTGCACTTGGGCTGCATCTTGCCCTTCAACCATAACCCGAATCAGTGGCTCGGTACCCGACGGACGTAATAACACACGTCCATTGGCACCCATCACCTCTTCAACCTCTTTAACCGCCGCTGTAATGACAGGATCATTATCCAAATCTACCGTTCTTTCTCGTCGAACGTTAATCATGACTTGAGGACAAACCTCTAAACCGGACAACAGCTCTTTAAGCGACTTACCACTATCCATGACCGCAAAAAACACTTTCAGTGCCGCAACAATGCCATCACCGGTTGATGCGACATCGGCGCAAATAACATGGCCTGACGATTCACCACCTAAACTCCAGCCTTTTTCTTTCATCATTTCACTGACATAGCGATCGCCGACTTTGGCGCGACCAAAAGGAATACCCTTAGCTTGCATAGCTAACTCTAACCCTAGGTTCGACATAAGCGTACCTGCAACACCATTACAGCTACCCTGAGTACGTAGCTGATCCATAGCAATAACATAAAGAATGGCGTCACCATTTACAGTTGTACCATCGCTATCGACAAAGAGTAAGCGGTCACCATCACCATCAAAGGCAACACCGATATCGGCGCCATGCTCAACAACCGCGGCTGATATAGCGGCAGGCGAGGTTGAACCAAAACCATTGTTAATATTTAAGCCATCAGGCTTTGCACCAATTTCAATAACATCGGCACCTAACTCACGCAGTACTAAAGGCGCGACGTAATAGGTGGCGCCATGCGCACAATCGACAACCACTTTTTTACCGGCTAAATCAAAACCGGTTGGCACAGTACTTTTACAATATTCAATATAGCGACCACCGGCATCTTCAATGCGTGTCACCTTGCCTAACTCGGCAGAATCGACAGTCACCATGGGTTTATCTAACTCTGCTTCTATGGCGTACTCAATATCATCTGGGAGCTTGGTGCCCTCGGCCGAAAAGAATTTAATGCCATTGTCATAAAAAGGATTATGCGAGGCGCTAATAACAATGCCCGCAGTGCAATGAAAGGTGCGCGTTAAATAAGCAATAGCCGGGGTTGGCATAGGGCCAATCAAAGCAACATTAACACCAGCGGCTACCAAGCCAGCCTCTAATGCAGACTCAAACATATAACCTGATATGCGCGTATCTTTACCAATAATAATACGCGGCACAGCTGACTTACCCGCCGCTAGCCGACTGAAAACACGGCCAACCGCCCAACCTAACTTTAAAATAAACTCAGGGTTAATTGCGCCAGAACCTACTTTTCCACGGATACCGTCGGTACCAAAATATTGCTTAGTCATTTTTGAATTCTTTTTTGTTGTATTGTTTGAAAAACGCACTGCTTATATAAAAGCGGTACTCGTTAATTTGTCGACGCGCTGACTGCATAAGCAACAGCTACTGCGTCACTGGTTGGCCCTACATCATGAGTACGAATAATATTCGCACCCTGCGTAACTGCAATAGCCGCTAAGGCTAAGCCGCCATACAGCCGCTCACCGGTTTCGTTATTCAGTATGGCGCCAATCATTGATTTGCGTGACATACCCACCAGCAAGGGCAAACCTAGCTCTTTTAATTGCGCTAAGGCCTCTAGTAACTGTAGGTTATGATCCAAGGTTTTACCAAACCCAAAACCGGGATCTATAATAATTTTATTACGCTCAATACCTGCCTCAAGACAAGCCTCTACTCTCGCCAATAAAAATGCCTGCACTTCAGCAACCACTGAATTGTAATGCGGCTGCTGTTGCATGGTTTTAGGCTCGCCACGCATATGCATTAAGCACACTGGCAAACCCGTTTTAGCGGCCACTTTCAACGCACCTTCACGCTGAAACGCACGCACATCATTGAGTAATGAGGCACCTGCTTGCGCAGCCGCTTCCATGACTTGCGGGCAACTACTATCAAGAGAAATAACACAATCAAGATTCGCAGAAATTTTTTCTATGACAGGAATAACACGATCTAATTCTTGCTGCGTTGATACTGGCGAAGCGCCAGGACGAGTCGACTCACCGCCCACATCAATAATTGCCGCACCCTCGTTAATCATCTGCTGCGCATGATCAAATGCTGAAGTCACACTGACGTATTGACCGCCATCAGAAAAAGAATCGGGCGTAACATTAAGCACACCCATTACTAAGGGTTTTTCACCCATGAGCGCAGCTGCATTAAAAGATTTAGTCACAGACAAAAGTTTAGTACCTGTTTATTTCTAAAGTAAGTTATTTCTAAAGTAAGTTATTTCTAAATAAGTTACTGCTCAATAAGTTATTTTTAAAATGTGATTTCTAAAATTTATATTTCAAGCTTACATTTCAAATTTATTATTTAGACTACTTGATTAATTAAACAATATATTCAAAAAATTAAACTAAAAAAAACGGCGACATAAATAAGTCGCCGTTTTTAATTCGCTAAGCAAGCTTAATGCTCACTAGCAGCTCCACCAATAGAAGAATCTGCATCTGAAGATTTTTTGCTATTCTCACCTGCTCCAGATTGATCTTGATCATCATCATTCCAACTGGCGGGACGTCTAGGCGTATTGCCCGACATAATATCTTCAATTTGATCGGCATCAATGGTTTCATAATCCATTAACGCTTGAGCCATTTTTTCAAGCTTGTCACGATTCTCATCTAGTAATTGGGTCGCCTTCGCATAACTGCTATCGATAATACTTCTTACTTCTACATCAATGGCATTTAAAGTTTGCGATGAAATATGACTACCTGCACTGCTTGCAGATTTTCCTAAGAATACTTCTTCCTGTCCTTCGTCATACATTAAGGGTCCTAGCTTTTCAGATAAGCCCCATTTAGTCACCATATTACGCGCCAATTCTGTTGCGCGCTGAATATCATTTGAGGCACCGGTTGTAACACCATCAGCACCGTTAATCATTTCTTCGGCGACACGGCCACCAAACAATGAGCAAATTTGACTATTAATATGTCGCTTGCTGTGACTATAACGATCTTCTTCAGGAAGAAACATCGTTACGCCTAAGGCGCGACCACGAGGAATAATACTGACTTTATAAACAGGATCATGCTCAGGCATTAAGTTACCGACAATTGCATGGCCCGCTTCATGGTAAGCAGTATTTAATTTTTCTTTTTCAGACATCACCATTGATTTACGCTCAGCGCCCATCATGATTTTATCTTTCGCTAATTCGAATTGCTCCATCGCCACTAAACGCTCGCTAGAACGCGCTGCAAATAAAGCGGCTTCGTTAACAAGGTTGGCTAAATCAGCACCCGAAAAACCGGGTGTGCCACGTGCAATCACTGATGCATTTACATCATCAGCAATAGGCACTTTACGCATATGCACTTTTAATATTTGTTCGCGGCCACGTAAATCAGGTAAACCAACAACTACTTGACGATCAAAACGACCCGGACGAAGTAACGCAGGATCTAACACATCAGGTCGGTTAGTCGCGGCAATAACAATAACGCCGTCATTTCCTTCAAAGCCGTCCATCTCAACAAGTAATTGGTTAAGCGTTTGTTCACGCTCATCATGACCGCCACCTAAGCCTGCGCCACGATGACGACCGACAGCATCGATCTCATCAATAAAAATAATACACGGTGATTGTTTTTTCGCTTGCTCAAACATATCACGTACACGTGACGCACCTACACCGACAAACATCTCAACAAAATCAGAACCAGAGATAGCAAAGAAAGGCACTTTTGCTTCACCAGCAATCGCTTTTGCCAATAAGGTTTTACCGGTACCCGGTTGGCCAACCATTAATACGCCACGAGGAATTCGGCCACCGAGTTTTTGAAATTTGCTTGGATCACGAAGAAAATCAACTAGCTCTTTGACTTCTTCTTTCGCTTCGTCACAACCTGCGACATCGGCGAAAGTGGTTTTAATTTGATCTTCGCCCAGTAAGCGCGCTTTGCTTTTACCAAAAGCCATTGGGCCACCACGACCACCACCGCCACCTTGCATTTGGCGCATAAAAAACATGAACACGGCAATAATAATTAAGATAGGGAAACCGGCAATCAGCAATTGGCGGAACAAGCTCTGCTGCTCTGGCTCACGACCAATCACTTCAACGCTATGCTCAAGCAAGTCGTCTATTAATTTAGGATCTTCCATATAAGGGCGGATGGTCTTAAATTCACTGCCGTCAACGCGCTCACCATAAATCGTAAAACCCTCGGTCTCGATGCGGCGAACCTGGTTAGATTGCACCTCACTGATAAACTGCGAGTAATCAAGATTTTTGGTTTCTTGTGGGGCATTGACGTTTTGAAAAACCGTCAATAAAACAATAGCGATAACGACCCACAATAATAAATTTTTTACCATGTCATTCATGGATTTTCCTCTTTGCGATCTGACAACTGCCGATCATGTTGTTATTCAATTAAGTATTGATGGATGCGGAATAACACGCTCATCAATGGCTTAATTGCTTGTTTAAAGCGTACTACATAAGCGCTAATCCAGCCAATGTGACGCGTAATTAAATCTAACGATTTATCCTCGAATAATGCTTACTGATAATACTTATCAGTAATAACTATTGAGTATAACTATTTATACGATTTAGCCACCAAATAGACTTCTCGCGATCGTGATCGCGAAGAAGCGGGCTTACGAGTGACTGTTTGGACAAAAGCTGGACGCATTTCACGCAGCAGCTCATCAAAACCTTCGCCCTGAAAGACCTTAAAAACAATTGATCCGCCCGGTTTGAGTACTTGTTTAGCCATATCGAGCGCTAATTCAGCCAAATACATAGAGCGAGGCTGATCAACGGCCTGCATACCAGACATGTTGGGGGCCATATCGGAAATTACAAGGTCAGCTTTGTTGTCGCCCACCAAATCCATCAACTCATTAAAGACGCTTTCTTCGGTAAAATCGCCTTCAACAAACTCAACTCCAGCAAGGCTATCCATTGGCAAAATATCGGAGGCAATGACACGGCCGCGATCACCCACCATATCCATCGCGAACTGCGACCAACCACCCGGTGCGGCACCAAGATCAACCACCACCATGCCAGGCTTGATTAAACGGTCTTTTTCTTGGATTTCCATCAACTTAAAGGCGGCACGCGAGCGTAAACCAAGGCGCTTAGCCTCTTTGACATAATGATCATCAAAATGCTCACGCAACCATGCGCCGCTACTTTTTGACCTGCTTTTACCCATTTTTATCAACCATTGGACATAAATTTATTATAGAAACGACGTAGATATGACATAGAAATAACATAGAAACGACGAATATGCGCTAAATACCCAATTCTGACAGCTAAGACGCTTTTGGGGAATCACCGATTTCACTGTAGAATACCGCCTCGCAATGCCACACGAAAGCCATTCTTACAGTCATAGTTAATTGGCCGTGCATGCTAAACCACTACAATCATAGAAGCCATGTTATGTCGTTAACCAATGAAAGAAAAAAATATTTAAGACAATTAGGCCACAGCCTTAAGCCTGTTGTAACCGTTGCCTCTAAAGGGGTATCTGAAACCGTTCTACAAGAATTGAATCGCGCCCTAGAAGATCATGAGCTGATTAAAGTGAAGTTGAGCGTTGAAGATAAAGCGGCGGCGATTAAAACCGTATGCGAAAGCGCTAATGCTGAGCTGGTTCAATCGATTGGTCATGTTTTATTGATTTTTAGAGCGGCGAAAAAGCCTAATCCCAAATTATCGAATCTTTTAAAGAATCAGGTATAAGTTAAGCCTCTCAACCACCAGCCGCTGTTTTGTAAAATAGAGTAATGACAAAACAGCGGATCAGAAATTAGATGGGAGCGCTTAGCGCTCCCTGCCAGCTTAAACCTGTTATCCCTAACAGTTACCTATCCTTGGTATTAGCGGTGTTCCCTTTCGCCGTCTATCTGACTAATATTGCATCCATCCTTGAACGCGAAAGTGATCATACATTGATCAATTTAATGCGCAAGCGCCTGCTTAGATCGTTTTATTTGTAAGAAAAAAAATCTTATTCACATACGTTCGACCAATATAAAATTCGGCCATAAAAAAAGCCCTGCCTATGCAGGGCTTTTTTTATGGTTTTTGGATATTAACCGCAAATAAAGCGTCCATCAGCGAACAGTTTACAAGCATAACCGCCATCAGGTGAAGGATCTACGTCATTAGCGAGACCATCGCCATCATTGTCATTGGCAGCAGGACCTTCTCCGCAAGCAAAGCGTCCATCTGAGAATAACCGACAAGCATAGCCTCCATTTGGTGAAGGATCTGAGGCATTAGGAATACCGTCGCCATCTAGATCATTAGGATCAACATCACCATTTGGAGTGGCATCACATACATCACCTGTACCATCATCGTCAGTATCTAGCTGATTAGCGTTAGCAATGGCTGGACAATTATCAGCTAAGTTATCAATCGTATCTGAATCATCATCACCATTCGGAGTAAGATCACAAGCATTACCCACACTATCATTGTCAGTATCTAACTGATCAGTGTTAGCAACTAAAGGACAGTTATCTGTAAGGTTATCGATTGTGTCGTTATCATCATCACCATTCGGCGTGCTATCACACGCATCACCGGTACCGTCGTTATCAGTATCTGTCTGATTTGGATTAGTATCGGTTGGACAGTTGTCCGTTAAGTTATCAACGCCATCCGAATCCGAATCGCCGTTCGGCGTGCTATCACACGCATCACCGGTACCATCATCGTCAGTATCTAGCTGATTAGCGTTAGCAATGGCTGGACAATTGTCCGTTAAGTTATCAATAGTATCGGAGTCATCATCACCATTCGGAGTAAGATCACAAGCATTACCCACACTATCATTGTCAGTATCTAACTGATCAGTGTTGGCAACCGCTGGACAGTTATCCGAATTATCACCCACCGTATCGTTATCTGAATCTAATGTTTCGTTAGGATCATTCGGGAAGGCATCAGCACCATTCAGAACTGAATCGCCGTCGATATCTGGATCGCAAACATCTCCGATGAAGTCTGTATCGATATCAGACTGATTCGCATTGGTATCCGTTGGACAGTTATCCACGTTATCACCTACACCATCCGAATCCGTATCAGTGGTTTCCGAATCATCATTCGGGAACGCATCTGCGTTATCGCCAGTACCATCTTCATCAGTATCAGTCGTTTCAGTTGCATCACTTGGGAATACATCAGAATTGTCACCCACACCATCTGAATCGGTATCAACCGTTTCCGTTGCATCATTCGGGAATGCATCTGCATTATCGCCAACACCATCTTCATCAGTATCAGCGGTTTCTGTTGCATCACTTGGGAATGCATCGGCGTTATCACCCGTACCATCTTCATCAGTATCAGTAGTTTCCGTTGCATCACTTGGGAACGCATCGGAATTGTCACCCACACCATCTGAATCGGTATCAACTGTTTCTGATGAGTCATTCGGGAATGCATCTGAGTTATCACCCACACCATCTGAATCAGTATCAGCTGATTCAGTTGCATCACTTGGGAATACATCAGAATTGTCACCCACACCATCTGAATCGGTATCAACTGTTTCCGTTGCATCATTCGGGAATGCATCGGTATTGTCACCTATCGTGTCATTATCCGAATCTAACGTTTCTGTCGGATCGTTCGGGAATGCATCTGAGTTATCGCCCACACCATCTTCATCAGTATCAGTAGTTTCCGTTGCATCACTTGGGAACGCATCACAAAGATCACCCACACTATCAGCATCAGTATCTAACTGATCAGAGTTGGCAACTGAAGGACAATTATCCGCAAGATTATCTATCCCATCCGAATCCGTATCGCCATTCGAAGTGCTATCACAAACATCTCCGATGGTGTCATTATCAATATCAGATTGATTCGTATTAGCATCCGTTGGACAGTTATCCGCGTTATCACCAACCGTGTCATTATCCGAATCTAACGTTTCTGTCGGATCATTCGGAAATGCATCGGCATTATCGCCAACACCATCTTCATCAGCATCAGCAGTTTCCGCTGCATCACTTGGGAATGCATCGGCGTTATCGCCCGTACCATCTTCATCAGTATCAGCGATTTCTGTTGCATCATTTGGGAATGCATCGGCGTTATCACCAACACCATCTGAATCGGTATCAACTGTTTCTGATGAGTCATTCGGGAATGCATCCGCGTTATCACCAACGGTATCATTATCCGAGTCTAATGTTTCACTAGGATCATTAGGAAATGCATCCGCATTATCGCCAACGGTATCATTATCCGAGTCTAATGTTTCACTAGGATCATTAGGAAATGCATCCGCATTATCGCCAACGGTATC
>ENA-OQVM01001767-OQVM01001767.1-marine-metagenome-genome-assembly--contig:-NODE-1767-length-27338-cov-6.720186_pt1 | contig 27338 bp, 25 predicted proteins | sample MGYA00237776_ERZ505498 | MGnify/ENA primary metagenome ERZ505498 (study PRJEB26159, sample SAMN06265151) | marine metagenome | isolation source: Helgoland LTER site | place: Germany:Helgoland, sampling...
AGCGATTTCAGCCAAACATGACGGCGAACCCTGCGCTACATGGATGGGCGAAGAAGGGGCAGGTCATTTTGTAAAGGCTGTCCACAACGGCATCGAATACGCCGACATGCAGATGATCGCCGAGGTCTATGGGATCATGCGCGATGGTCTTGGGATGGACAGTAAGGCAATTTCTGAGGTGTTTGCAGAGTGGGACAAGGGACCACTACGCAGCTATCTGATCGAAATTTCAGGAAAAGTCGCCGCCGCGACCGATCCTGAATCAGGCCAACCCATGTTGGATGTCATCGTTGATGCCGCCGGACAAAAAGGCACAGGCCGCTGGACAGCCATTGAGGCGCAGCATCTGGCCGCGCCTATCCCAGCGATTGAAGCCGCCGTTGTCGCGCGCAACCTGTCATCGCAACTGGATGCACGCGCCGCAGGCGATGCCTTGTTCGGCGCAGCCCCCCGTCACATTGCCCATGACGTCTTGTCGCTGAAAACGCTTGAGGAGGCGCTGATCGCCGGCAAAATTCTATGCTACGCGCAAGGTTTCGGCATGATCGAAAAGGCATCGGACGCATTTGGTTGGGCCCTGCCCTTGCCCGCCATTGCCGAGGTCTGGCGCGAAGGCTGCATCATCCGCTCTGCCATGCTTGACGATATGGCGACAGCCCTGCGCGAGAACCCCAATCGGAACCTAATGATGGCCCCGCGCTTTGCCGACAGCATGACAAAGACGCACGGCGCTTTGCGCCAAACCGTCGCTCAAGGCGCGCTGCACGGGATTGCGATGCCTGCGCTCTCGTCGGGGTTGGCCTATTTCGATGCGATGCGCACAGCGCGCGGCACGGCTAATATGATCCAAGGGCAGCGTGATTTCTTTGGCGCGCATGGATTTGCGCGGGTTGACGGTGGATCAGGCCATCATGGGCCTTGGGGCAGTTAACCCAAGGCGTAGCCTGCCCCACGCACCGTGCGCACGGGGTCGTCGCCGCCATGCTGCGTCAGAACCTTGCGCAGGCGTCCGACGTGGACGTCAACGGTGCGGGTATCGACATAAATGTCGCGCCCCCAAACCCGATCAAGCAGCATATCGCGTGACCAAACGCGGCCTGGTTTTTCCATGAACGTCGACAAGAGGCGAAATTCTGTCGGCCCAAGTTTCAAAGGCGCTTCAGCCCGGGTGACCCGGTGCGTTTCGGCATCCAGCACGATATCATCAAAAGTCAGGACCTGCCCGACAGTTGCCGGACGCACACGGCGCAGCTGGGTGCGGACGCGTGCCATCAACTCTGACACCGAATAGGGTTTTACAACATAATCATCAGCACCTGTTTCCAGTCCGCGGACTTTGTCGACCTCTTCGGACCTCGCAGACAGCATTATAATCGGGATGCTGCGGGTCTCTGGCTTTATCTTGAGCCGGCGGCAGACCTCGATCCCTGAAAGATGGGGCATCATCCAGTCAAGTACGATCACATCGGGGGTATCCTCCTCAACGCACAAAAGCCCTTCTTCACCGTTCTCGGCGCGGGTCACGCGAAACCCTTCTGCCTCAAGATTGTAGGCAAGAACCTCGCGTTGCGCAGCCTCGTCTTCGACAATCAAAACATGAGGTTGGTTCGCCATTGGCCTAGCCCGGGTCAGTCACAAATGCGGTCTTGTCACTCTTTGGGCGGGCCTCATCTGGCATTTCACCGGTAACAAGATAGATCACCTGTTCCGCCATATTGGTGGTCAGATCGCCCATCCGTTCAATGTTCTTGGCCATAAAATGCAGATGCATACAGGCGGTAATATTGCGCGGATCTTCCATCATGAAAGTCAGGAATTCGCGGAACAGAGCATTGTACATTTGATCGACTTCTTGGTCGCGTTGGCGGACGTCCTCGGCCAGTTCCGCATCGCCGCGGACATATGCGTCCAGCGTGTCCTTCAGCATGCGCTCCACTTCACGCGCCATACGGCGCAGGGCGGCGTCTGAACCGCTCACCGGGTTCATTTCGACCACCACACTCGTGCGCTTGGCAATGTTCTTGGCATAATCACCAATACGTTCCAAAGATGCGGCAAGTCGCAATACTGTAAGAACGGAACGTAAGTCCTTGGAAACAGGAGCACGCAAGGCAATCGTCCGCGCCGCCTCTTCGTTGATCTGAATCTCGAGCGCGTCGATGACCTTGTCACCAGCACGTACTTCGTCTGCCAGTTCAACATCACGATCCGCTAGTGATTTGGCAGCCTTCAAAATGGCCTCCTCGACCAGACCACCCATCTGCATGATCAGGGTTGTGATCCCTTCGAGGTCGCGGTCGTAGGCTGACGAAATATGTTCGTTCATTATTTCTGCTCCTTACCCGATCCGGCCGGAAATATAGCTTTCAGTGCGCGGGTCCTGCGGGTTGGTGAAAATCTTGTCGGTATCGTCGTATTCCACGAGATTACCAAGGTGGAAGAACGCGGTTTTCTGGCTGACACGAGCCGCCTGCTGCATAGAGTGGGTGACGATGACGACAGAAAAGCTCTGGCGCAATTCGTCAATCAATTCCTCTACTTGCGCGGTGGCGATCGGGTCGAGCGCTGAACAAGGCTCATCCATCAACAACACCTCTGGCGCTGTCGCAATCGCGCGCGCAATGCACAAGCGCTGTTGCTGACCCCCCGAAAGCCCGGTGCCTGGTGAATTCAAACGGTCTTTGGCTTCAGTCCAGAGTGCCGCCTTGCGCAAAGACTTTTCAACAATCTCGTCCAGCTCCGCTTTGTTGCGGGCCAATCCATGGATTTTCGGGCCATAGGCCACATTATCATAGATCGACTTGGGGAACGGGTTTGGCTTTTGAAACACCATTCCGACCTTGGCGCGCAACTGCACCGGATCGACTTTTGGATCATAGATATCTTCGCCATCAATACGGATGTCACCAACAACGCGCGCCACATCAATTGTGTCGTTCATCCTATTGATGCACCGAAGAAATGTTGACTTGCCACAACCGGAAGGGCCAATGAATGCCGTCACAGTCTTGTCAGCGATATCGACATCCACATCTTTGATAGCGTGGTTATCGCCATAGTACACTTGTACGCCACGGGCGCTGATCTTTGAATCCTGCATCGTGCTCATCTTTCGGTCCACTGGTATCATATCTTTCATGTGCGGCGCTCCTACCAACGGCGCTCAAATCTGCGACGCAGAATGATTGCGATAATGTTCATGGTCAGCAAGAAGATCAAAAGAATGATAATCCCACCCCACGCTTTTTCAAAGAAGGCCTCGTCTGAACGTGCAGCCCATGTGTAGATTTGCGCAGGCATCGCCGAGTTCGGATCCAGCAGGCCAGAGGACAGGCTATCTGGGTATTCGCGCGCTACATAGCCGACCATACCAATCAACAAAAGCGGCGCCGTTTCGCCCAAGGCTTGGGCCAGGCCGATGATTGTGCCTGTCAGGATGCCGGGCATGGCCAATGGCAGAACATGGTGGAAAACCGACTGCATCTTTGATGCCCCGACCCCAAGAGCCGCATCACGAATGGACGGCGGCACAGATTTCAGCGACGCCCGCGTCGAGATTACAATCGTCGGCAAGGTCATCAAGGTCAGCACCAATCCACCCACCAACGGGGCCGACTGAGGCAAGTGCGCGAATTGAATAAAGACGGCCAGACCCAGAATGCCGAACACAATTGACGGTACCGCGGCAAGGTTCGAGATATTGACCTCGATCAGGTCGGTCCAACGGTTCTTTGGCGCGAACTCTTCCAGGTAGATAGATGCAGCCACGCCAATCGGCAGCGATAGCAGCAACACCACCAACATCATGAAGAAAGACCCGATGACAGAGGCACCGATGCCAGCACCGCCGGGGTTATCAACGCCGGTGTCCGTGCCTGTGATAAAGTTCCAGTCCCACGCTGTCCCGATGATGCCCGCGCCAACCATCGCATCAACAACATCAAGGTCTGCAGCTTCCAAGAAACGCCCATCGACAACCATTTCGCGGGTCAGCTTGCCTTGCAGATAACGCTCTACCCGGCTGGCAGTGGACAGCTCAAAATTAGCGGGCTGGCCAATCATAGCCGGATTTTCTCTATAGAAAGACCGCAGATCGCCACCGACTTTGCCGAGCAGCCGTTCGATCGCTTTGTTGTCAAATTCAACATCCAGACCGCGTTCCTGAAACTGCGCTGTGATATTATTGACGAATATGTCTGTATAGGCCGCGGTCTTAAGCATCTTGCTCTCGGCCTCGTCGAACTGCTCTTGCGTCAACGTGAATTCAACGTTCACGACCGTCTGGGTAAAGGCCGGAATACCGTTCCGCAAAATCGAAACCGTCAGAAAGATCAAAAACGCAAGGCCAACGGTAAGGGCAAAGATACCATACAACTTGAAACGCGTCTCGGCGGCGTTGCGCTTTTTCATCATTGGGTTTTCAGACAGCAATGACGCATGTCCGTTCGACACAGCTGCGCTGTTAGGCAGATCTGATGGTGCGTCGGTCATTCGTACTGCTCCCGGTATTTACGGACGATGTAGAGGGCAAAAATATTCAAACCAAGGGTCACCACAAAGAGCGTGATACCAAGGGCAAAGGCGACAAGTGCGACGGGCGAGGAAAAATCGCTGTCACCAGTGAGCTGGCTGACAATTTTGGCGGTAACGGTTGTCATCGCATCAAATGGGTTCAACGAAAGGCGCGCTGCGGCGCCTGCGCCAAGCACCACGATCATCGTTTCACCGATCGCGCGGGACGCCGCCAGCAGGATCGCACCCACAATGCCGGGGAGTGCCGCTGGGATGATCACCTGGCGCACGGTCTCGGAATGTGTGGCCCCAAGGCCGAGTGATCCGTCGCGCATCGCCTGTGGCACCGCGTTAATGATGTCATCGGATAGCGAACTGACAAACGGAATCAGCATCATGCCCATGACAAGTCCGGCGGTCATCACAGCAGTACCGCCGGACATCCAGTTGACGCCCAGCATTCCACCGTCGCCAAACACACCGACCAGCATCGGGCCAACGGTCAAAAGGGCAAATAGGCCGTAAACAATCGTCGGGATACCTGCCAGAACTTCAAGCATCGGTTTGGCAATGGAGCGCACCGACTTTGACGCGTATTCGGACAGGTAAATCGCCGCGAACAGGCCGATCGGCACCGCGACAAGCAGCGCGATAAACGAGATATAAAGCGTACCCCACAACAGCGGCAGAATGCCAAGCTCGGACGAACCGCCACGCCCAGAAAAGCTGGGGGCCCAATTTGTTCCAAAGAAGAAGTCGGTGAACGGGTACAGTTTAAAGAATTCATATGTGTTGAAGATCAGTGACAGCACGATCCCTACCGTGGTCAGGATCGCGATCGAGGCGGCACCAATCAGGACCATCATGATACCTTTTTCAACGACGTTGCGTGCACGGTAGTCGCGGGTGATCATGCGCCACGTTACGCCCATTCCTGCGACAGAAATCAGCAGAACGACAGCGGTTTTCAGCAAATTTCCAATGCCGGCCATCGCACGATAGCCTTGTGCGGCTTGCAGGGTCTCTGCCGTTACGCCGGACCCCAACGCGACACCAACCTCTGCCAGTATTTCACGTACATTGCTGAAATCAGTACGAATATCCGATGCCACGTCAGGGGTCATCACCCCTTCAGCGACCGCCACATCAAGCCCTTCGGCGACGCGACGAACGTCTGACATGATCAACCCGAGCGAACTGCCCTCTGCGATGGCATCCTGATCAATCATGCCCGACACTGACCCATTGATCACCATCGGTTGTACGATCGACCAGACGAAAAGCACTATCGCGGCCGGCACAATCGTGTTCAGGCCGACGTTCGCGCCGTAATAATTAGGAAGTGAGTGAAGAAGGCGACGGTCACCGCCTGCTGTCGCCAATGCCCGTGCGCGACCGGCAAAGAACCCAAACACGCCAAGACCAAGAACAATCAGCAAGATCACTGTATTTGACATAGTGTGCCCCTTTGAAGCTCAACTTTGAGAAACCAAATTGGTGGTGAGCTGCGCGTATTGCCGTTGGGCAATCACTCGATAGTTATGTCGGCCCCAACAAGTGCTGGGGCCGACCAAAGCCAAAAGGCTTAGTTCATTGTCATGTTCTTCATAACCATCTCTTGCGTATCGGCAAGCTCTGGGTCGGAAACAAGACCGTAGGAAGCTAATGGACCAGATGGACCAGCAACTTCGTTAGAGATGAAGAAGTCTGCAAACTCCTTCAGGCCAGGGATTACACCGATGTGTGCCGCTTTGATGTAGAAATACAGTGGGCGCGATACAGGGTAGACGCCTTCTGCGATAGTTTCTGTTGTTGGCTCAACACCAGACATTGTTGCCACTTTCAGCTTGTCTGTGTTGTTCTCGTAGAACGCCAGCCCAAACACGCCGATACCGTTCGTGTTGGCGTCGATGCGTGCTAGCGTTTCGGTGTAGTCACCGTCGATGTCGATCGAGCGGCCGTCTGTACGCACAGCCAGACAAGCATCCTCAGCGTCATCCTCGGACATGCCAGCAGCCATCATGGCTTCGAATGCGCCTGTCGCTTCACAACCGGCTGCGATAACTTTCTCTTCGAAAACTTCGCGTGTGCCGTGCTTTGTACCTGGAATGAACGCCAGGATCTCTGCGTCTGGCAGATCAGCGTTGAAGTCGGACCACATTGTGTGTGGGTTGTCGACCAGCTCACCGCCAACCATGACCTTAGGTGCCAATGCGTTGAAGATGTCGGAAGGTTCAAACGCTGTGAACGCAGGGCCGTCAGTTTGCGATGCAAACACGATTCCGTCGTAACCGATACGCACTTCGATAATGTCGGTAACGCCGTTTGACGCGCAGACTTCGATTTCGCTGTCGCGGATCGCGCGCGATGCGTTTGCAATGTCGATGGTGTTCTCGCCAACACCTTCGCAGAAACGCTTCAGACCAGCAGAAGACCCGCCTGATTCTACAACTGGTGCAGGAAAATCAAAGTTGTCGCCGAATGCTTCAGCTACGATGGATGCGTAAGGCAGCACCGTGGAAGAACCAGCAACCTGCACGTTATCGCGTGCAAAAGAAGAGGTAGCAGTAAGGGCAATTGCCGCAGTTGTCGCGGTCAGCTTCATGAAAGACATCAGTTTACTCCTGTCATTCAAACATAGGTGGCGCGCGAACCGCCCCACCATCACGGCCCGTTTAGACGGCCTGTCAAAAGCTTTTGTGACAGTTGTGTAAAAGTTTTATGACACTGGGTCAGTTGGCAGGAAAACAGAGACTTTGGTGCCCTGCCCAACGTCACTTTCGATCAACAAACGGCCGCGATGCCGGTTGATGATGTGCTTTACAATGGCCAGCCCAAGACCCGTTCCACCAACTTCGCGCGATCTGTGGCTATCGACGCGGTAAAACCGTTCGGTCAACCTTGCGATATGATGCTCGGCGATACCTTCGCCATTGTCAGTAACGGTGATTTGCACCGCCTCTGTGCGCAGCCGTTGGTGATGCCTTCTCGGCATCAGATGCACAGAGACTTCCCCCCCCGAAGCGCCGTATTTGATTGCGTTTTCCACTAGATTGGTGAAAACCTGCGCCAGTTGACCTGCATCACCGGGCACCTTCTCATCTACGCCCGAAAAATCCATGGTCACAACCACCCCTGCGGCCGCAGCCTGAGGCTCCAACCCCTTGATGACCGATGAGAGCACCGGACCAAGCTCGACCTGTTCGCGCGGACGCATACGTTCATCTTCTTCCACACGGCTGAGTGACATCAGATCATCGACGAGCCGCGTCATGCGGTTGGCCTCATTGGCCATGATGCCTAAGAATCTATCACGCGCGGCTGGATCATCTTTGGCTGCTCCATTCAGGGTTTCGATAAAGCCCAAAAGCGCCGTCAAAGGGGTGCGCAGTTCATGTGAAACGTTGGCGACAAAATCGCGGCGCATCTGCCCGGCGTCTTCGGCGGCAGTCTGATCTTCGAAGGTTAGGACAATATCATCATCAGCGGCGGCGATGCTGACCCTGAAGATGGTGTCTTTTGGTCCGCTGCGACCAGTGTAACGCACGACCTGCCTTTTCTGGCTCTGCCTTGCCTCTGCGATGGCCGCGATCACAGCAGGTTGACGCAAGGCCGTGATGTAATGCTTCCCGATCAGCTCTGGACCCAGAATCAACGACACGGCCGAATTCGCCGCGCGTACCCGTTCATCGCGCCCAATCAACAAGACAGGCATGGGGAAAGCATCAATTACGGAAACAATACGTTTTTCAGTCATGAGATTTCTTTAAGCTTTTTCAGGTACCTGCGAAAGCCTGTGACAAAATGTCCCACTAGGCATCGCAAATAAAACGAACCCCCTCCATTGCAATACAACCTGAACGCGCCAAATGTAGAATCTCGAAAGTTGAGAAAGTGCGAAATTTGGTAATTATATGGGCAAGTTAGCGCACAAAAGTGATCAACTATCACGAGAATGTGATGGGGAGGAATACTCAGATTGCACGTTGGTAATTGGCAATCTAGCGCGTTGGAGCGCTCAAGGTCGTGCGACGTCTGCATTTGGCAAATTTCACTACGCCGAGTTTGCCGATCTCAGCCGAGACATTCTCTGCAAAATATGTCCCTACATTATCCTTTCACCACTGTTGGACGATAAATTTGATGTGTTAGAAATCGCAGAGCGCCTTCAGAAACTCGGCTACAGGGGGCGCTACCGCGCGATCACAGAGTCGATGCCCGACGCAGACATGATCCGTGCAGAAATCCGCAACGAAGCACCCGATCTAGATTTCGATCTCTTGGTCATGCCACCAATCGCAAATGACGGCTAACTAAAGCTTTCGCAGGTCGCGTGAAAAGCGCGCAGCGTTTTCCTGATAGTGGAGCGCTGATTGCCGCAGCCCTTTGATTGCAGCATCATCTAGGTCGCGCACCACTTTGCCCGGCGCACCCATCACCAAAGAGCCATCAGGGATCACCTTGCCTTCGGTGATCAGCGCCCCTGCCCCAATCAGGCAGTTCTTGCCGATGACCGCACCGTTCAGAACCGTTGCACCCATCCCAACCAAGCTGTTTTCGCCTATCGTGCAGCCGTGCAGCATCGCCTTGTGGCCTATCGTGCAGCCTGCGCCAATCGACAATGGAAACCCCATGTCGGTGTGCAAAACACAGTTTTCCTGCACATTGCTACCAGCGCCAATTGTGATGCTCTCATTGTCACCACGTAACGTGCTGCCGAACCAGACAGAGGCGCGTGCCTCGATCACGACGTTGCCCACAACGTAACAGCCGGGCGCAACCCATGCGCCTTCAGCCACCTGTGGTGCCACATCGCCCAAAGCATACAGGCTCATCTTCGCTCTCCAAACTGCGATTGCAACGCACGCACGTGATCCACCAAATGGGGTTGTTGAGAACGACGCAAACGTTCGGCGCTGATAATCGTTTTCAACTGCGCCTCGGTTTCATCGAGATCATCATTCACCAGAACATAATCATAACCATCCCAATGGCTGATCTCATCCCAGCTCTTTTGCATGCGGCCTTCGATCACGTCTGGTGCATCTTGCCCACGACTGACCAAACGGCGATGCAATTCGGTGATCGACGGCGGCAAGATGAAGATCGACAAGACATGTTCCTGCAATGCCGAATTGCTGATCTGCTGGGCGCCTTGCCAATCGATGTCGAACAGCACATCTCTCCCGCCTTCAATGGCGGTCTGGACAGGTGCTTTTGGTGAACCATAGTAGTTTCCAAAGACCTGCGCATGTTCCAGCATGCCACCATTCGCTACCTGCTCTTGGAAATCAGGGACTGACACAAAGAAATAGTCTTTCCCGTTCACCTCACCCTCGCGCGCGGCACGGGTCGTAGCCGAGACAGAAAACTGCAATGTTTCATCCCAATCGCGCAGCCGTTTCGCCAAAGTGGATTTCCCCGCCCCCGAAGGTGACGACAGGATGATCAATAGGCCACGTCTGGTCATCGTTTACTCCACATTCTGAATTTGCTCGCGCATCTGGTCGATCACCGCCTTAAGGTCAAGGCCGATGGCCGTCAGCGCTGCGGCCTGTGCTTTGGCACAAAGTGTATTCGCTTCACGGTTAAATTCTTGTGCAAGAAAATCAAGCTTGCGGCCCGCTGGTTTGTCTTCCGCCAACAACGCGCGCGCGGCAGCGACATGCGCGCGCAGGCGGTCGATTTCTTCGGTCACATCTGATTTCACGGCCAGCACAGCCAGCTCCTGCGCAATGCGCGCTTCCTCCACTTCGCCTACGTCTTCGATCACGCGGCGCAACGCCGACGTCAGGTTTTCTTTGACCTGCGGCGCGCGGGCTTCGGCGGCGATCGCGGCTGCATCTGTCAGCTTGGCGATCTGGTCGAGCTGATCTGCGATCACCTTTTCCAAAGCGGCACCTTCATGCGCGCGCATCTTGACGAAATCCGTCACCAAAGGTGCGACGTCCGCAATCAAGGCAGCTGCAATCGCGGCGCCGTTGTCATCTGCCTTTGCCGCCATCAAAACCCCGCGTTGTGACAGTACATCGGCGGCCGTAGGTTGGCCCAATGTCACCCCCATCGCAAAGGCCCGTTCTTGGACAAGGTCCAACGCCTTGAGCACTTCATCAAGATAGCCTTCGTCGACAGCCAAGGCGCCCGCAGTGTCTTCGCGATTCAAACGCAGGTTGACGGTGACATTGCCGCGCGCCAAGGACTTGCCCAAAGCGCTCCTCAAGGCCGGCTCAAGCCCTTCAATCCCGTCAGGCATCCGTAGCCGGATATCGAGGCCACGGGCATTCACACCGCGCATGTCCCAACTCCAACTGGCCGCCCCTGATGTGCCGGTCCGGCTTGCAAATGCTGTCATCGAATGGGTCATCGTCTACCGCCTGTGTCTTACGTCTGCCGCACCTAAAGCCAATCCGTGCTGCGGAGCAAGGGGTGGCGGCCGCCCCACGTTAACCACTTAACACTTTGTTAAATGGTTAACGTGAAAGATTTCGTTAAAGACTCTTTAAAGAAGTCAGACAATTTATCCTAAACCTTTGGGATCAGCCGCGAGGACCGCAGTATGGACATCGACGATCACAGCAAAGAACGCAGAAACAGCCAGATGCCCGGTCAAGACCACCCTGTCTTAAAGAGTCTTGAAGCGTATTGGCAAACACTGCGCGGGGCGCAAACACTGCCAGCGCGCACGGATATCTCGACCAGCAAAATTGATCATGCCTTGCCACACGCCTTTATTCTGCAACGTGTTGCCCCTGGCACGGCGCGGTTCCGCGTGGCCGGACAACGCCTGCATGATATGCTGAAAATGGATGCACGCGGGATGCCATTGGGGACGTTCTTTATGCCGCAGGCCCGCGAGCAGATGCAGCGATTGGTGGAAGCGGCCTTTGCAGGCCCCGCCATCATCAGTATCCCCTTGGTGTCGCCCGGCGCGTTGATGCAGCCCGCGATCACTGGGACCATGCTATTCCTACCTTTGCGCGACAATGTTGATGAAACCACTCGCATGCTGGGTGCCTTTGTCACAGATCAAGATGCAGGGCCCCGCCCACGGCGTTTCATGATCCAAGAAGGCGCACGCATCAGACATGATGCAATCGACACGCCGCGTGCGGCGACACAGATCATTGTACCACCTCCAGCAAAAAGGCCGAACGCACTGCGCCCGGCCCTAAGACTTGTCGTCAATAACGGCTGATCAGCCTGCTTTGGCCTGCGCGATCGAAGCACGTCGCGCAGAAAGCTCTTCAGAGACCAAAAACGCCAGTTCAAGTGACTGCGACGCGTTCAGACGCGGATCGCAAGCAGTGTGATAACGATCGGACAAATCCTCATCGGTCACAGCGCGGACACCACCGGTGCATTCTGTGACATCCTTACCGGTCATCTCAAAATGCACACCACCCGGAACCGTGCCTTCGGCGTTGTGGATGGCGAAGAATTCTTTCACTTCACGCAACACGCTTTCAAACGGACGTGTCTTATAACCAGTCGAGGACTTGATCGTATTGCCGTGCATGGCATCACACGTCCAAACCACATTGGCGCCTTCTTCTTCCACAGCCTTAATGAGGCGCGGCAGATGCTCACCCACCGAACCTGCGCCAAAGCGCGCGATCAGGGTCAGGCGACCCGCCTCGTTGTTAGGATTCAAGGAGGCCATCAGCGCCTTGAGGTGGCCAGAGGTCATGCTTGGACCACACTTCAGACCAATAGGGTTCAGCACACCTTTACAGAACTCCACATGCGCCCCATCAGGCTGTCGTGTGCGGTCGCCGATCCAGATCATGTGACCTGATCCTGCAAGCCATTTGCCTGACGTCGAATCCAGACGGCACAATGCCTCTTCATATTCCAGCAACAGTGCTTCGTGGCTGGTGTAGAAATCAACGGTCTGCAGCTCGTGGTTGGTGTCGGTGGTCAAACCGGCCGCTTCCATGAAATCAAGCGTGTCGGTGATCCGTGCCGCCATATCGCTGTATTTCTGCACTTCGTTGCTATCGGTAAACCCGAGCGTCCACTTGTGCACTTCATGCACGTTGGCAAAACCACCCGTCGAGAAAGCACGTAGCAAGTTCAGTGTTGCGGCAGCCTGCATATAGGCTTGGCTCATCCGCTCTGGGTCGGGAATGCGACTGTCGGGTGTGAAATCAAAACCATTGATGATGTCACCACGGTAGCTGGGAAGCTCGACACCATCGACAGTTTCGGTCGGCGCAGACCGCGGTTTGGCCATCTGGCCTGCCATGCGGCCAACTTTTACGACAGGCACTTTCGCACCATAGGTCAGAACCATTGCCATCTGCAGCATGACCTTGAACGTGTCACGAATGCCATCGGCGCTGAATTCCGCAAAGCTTTCGGCGCAATCGCCACCCTGCAGCAAGAACGCTTCACCGCGACTAACGGCGGCCAACTCAGTGCGTAAACGGCGTGCTTCGCCGGCGAAAACCAAGGGTGGATAGCTGGCAAGACGACCTTCAACAGCATTCAATGCGGCTGCGTCGGTATACTCAGGCATCTGAACCCGGGGCTTTTTGCGCCAGTCAGATTTTTGCCAGTCAGTCATTGTCTTGCTCCATTTCAGGGATCAGTTAGCGATATCAGTGGTTGCGTATAACGCGGAGCGCTGGGCGCGCCAATGGGAAAATGCGATGCTTTCAATGAGCAAAACACGTTATGGTACCGCGACTTTCCTCTTGTGGGCGGCTTTCAAAACTGATGAGGTCTTCAATGCAACATGCGAAGACGGAATACCCGATGGCAATCGAACCCCAAATTGTAGACGTTAATCATGCCGGCAAGCCGCGCAGGTTTGTCTTTGTGCTCATGGAAAACTTTACAATGCTCTGCTTTGCGGCGGCGGTTGAAAGCTTACGTATTGCCAATCGCACATCTGGAAAAGAGCTCTATTCCTGGAAAATCATGACCGAGAGCGGCGCTGAGGCAAAGTGTTCCAACGGATGCATCTTCAAGGTTGATAGCGAGCTGGCAGAACTAGACCGCGATGACACTGTCATGTTGTGCGGCGGTGTAGACGTACAAAAAGCTACCACAAAGCGGATACTCAACTGGATTCGCCGCGAAGCACGTCGTGGTGTGACTATCGCGGGGCTTTGCACGGCGGGCTTTACAATGGCAAAGGCCGGACTGTTGGATGGCAAGAAGGCCACGATCCATTGGGAAAACCAAGATAGCTTTACCGAAGAGTTCGAAGAGGTGGAGCTGACGAAATCAGTGTTTGTCGTCGATGGAAACCGGATCACGACCGCAGGCGGCACGGCGTCGATTGATCTAATGATCAAGCTGATTGCGGATGACCACGGCGAAGATCTGGCCAATGCCGTTGCTGATATTCTGATCTATTCTTCTATCCGCACTGACCAAGACACACAGCGCCTGTCCATCCCAACCCGGATCGGCGTGAGACACCCCAAGCTGAGCCGGGTCATCCAGATGATGGAGCAAAACATCGAAGAACCCATCAGTCCAGCGATCCTTGCGAAAGATGTGGGCATGTCCACCCGCCAGCTTGAACGGTTGTTCCGGCGCTATCTGTCGCGCAGCCCCAAGCGGTATTACATGGAATTGCGTCTCCAAAAGGCCCGCAACCTGTTGATGCAAACCGATATGACAGTGATCAACGTGGCCCTTGCTTGCGGTTTCGCGTCGCCATCGCATTTTTCAAAATGCTATCGGTCACATTATGATACGACGCCCTACCGCGAACGTGGCAGCCATGCTGCCCGCCTATCGATCTGATCCGGTTCGATGTTGGTTCGCGTTCTCAAAGGAATTGTTGCCGGCATCGCCATCCCTACGCTTGGTCTGGGCGTTTATGCGGAATTCACACAAGATGCGGAGCTGCGTAGGACTGCGCTTAGTCTTCTTGCGGTGGTTTTTGCTGCTGCCTATGCGCTGGGCATGTTTCGACGCGGACCGGCAAAACCACGCAAATCACCCGTGGTCGCGCCGCAACCGCGCAACATTCCTGAACCACCAGCGGCCCCCGAAGCCAAAGTTGCACCTGAGGCAGCCCCACCGAAAGAAAATGTGCCCGCACAAGAGACAAACGATGAAGATGAGTTATACATCGTCTTTGCCCGCCTCGCTGGAATAAAAACCGGTGAAGCCTTCATGCAAGGCCATGCCAAAGTCATGGCCAATAACCACCTGCCCCCTTTGTCGCCGCAGGATGTCGCGCGGTTGGCCCGCGAGATTGACAAGCGCGATCTGCGCGGCAAAAGCTTTGTCCGTACACCTGGTATCGCACTTGTGCGTCTGCAACGCGCCGATCTAGATGTCGAGGTCGGAGGCACAAGCTGGCTGGGCGGTTTACCGACCTTAAGTGATCTGCCTTGGCCCCGTGATACGGAGGGGCGCGCCATGCACCATCTGGCACAGATTGATCTGGGCACAATTCCAAAGCCATTGCTGCCTAAAGGCATGCCGGATGTGGGCGCTCTGGCATTCTTTATGACGACCTCTGGCAAGAAGATGGATCAGGCAAAGGTCGTTTATCTGCCCCTGATCGGCAACACAGCGACAGAGCCGCCCGCAGACCTCGCCCCGATTTATGACGGGCCGGACTGGGGATACTATGTGAAAGGGCATGCGCGTGAAAGTGCGCCGGATACCTTCCCACGGTGGCCGATCGAATTCGTGCTGTTGCCCATGGCAAACAAGAACAGCGACGATGATGCAAATGAGTTAATGGCAGAGCTGCTGCCCATGCAGTCCGACGTGAAGCTGTCGCCAAATAACTATCGTAAGAGCCTGCCAGACTTCGCCCGGCCTGTCTTTTGGGATACAGCCCATCGCTTTACCAACTCGATCCGGCTGGCCCGTGATGACATCGACCTGACCGTGGCCCGCACCGAGGCGCGGATCGAAGGATACGGCGCCCGCTATCAGGCCGATCTTGATGTGCTCTTGAACAACGACGCGGCCTTTTCCCAATTCGTTGACGAGGTCAGCATTTGGGCCGTTGTGCATGAACCATGGGAAGAGATGGCCCCCGAGGATGTCTCCCAACTGCACACCTACTTTGGTCGTGTCCGCGAAATCGGGCAAAGCAAGGCGTCTTTCAAACCATTCTACCAATTCACCCAAGGCGAATTGCTCAGCATTGACGAGGCTTCGACCGCAACGCTCCTGGCTGCGGCCAACGGACCACCGGATGTCTATGCCAAGCTTCCGTTTGAGGTGCGTGACGACATCGACACCAATTACAGACTTGCCAGCAAAGGTCGCTGGCATCAGATGTTCGGCCTTGGAACAGAGATAAAGACAGCTGTCCGAGATCACACGCATCACCATCTTCTGTTACAGCTTCATTCTGACCAATTGGTGAACTGGATGTGGGGTGACATGGGCGTCGTGCAATTCTGGATTGCAGACGAAGACTTGCTCAAACAGAACTGGGACGCGGCAGAAATGACAATCGAGGCGCATTAGCGCCGATTGTTTCTTTGATCTACGGCTGATTCAGTACATTCGACCGTCGATGATGGACCGAAAGGGCGTTTGACCTTTGGTTCTGGCTTTCCTTTTGGAAACAGGCTGCTAAATTTGCCGCCAGGATACCAATATCCAACTTGGGAGAATAAAATGAAAAAACTACTTATGGCGACATCTGCTGCCACAATGATGGCGGGTTCTGCATTCGCCGCTGGCCACGCAGAAGAAGTCAAGATCGGCGTGATCTTGGGTTTCACTGGTCCTCTTGAATCCATCACACCTGCGATGGGTGCTGGCGCAGAACTGGCCATGGCCGAAGTCACTGCATCCGGCGCGCTGCTGGGAGGTGCGACAGTCACGTCAGTACGCGGTGACAGCACATGTATCGATTCCGGTGCAGCAACCGCTGCTGCTGAACGTCTGGTTACATCCGACGCTGTTGACGCCATCATGGGCGCTGACTGTTCCGGCGTCACTGGTGCGATCCTGCAAAACGTTGCACGCGCAAACGGCGTGGTGATGATTTCACCATCCGCAACATCGCCGGGCCTTTCTGCTGCAGAAGATGACGGCCTGTTTTTCCGCACAGCGCCTTCTGACGCACGTCAGGGTGTGATCATCACCGAGATCCTTCAGGACCGCGGTGTAAGCGAAGTTGCTTTGACCTACACAAACAATGACTACGGCAAGGGTCTTGCTGATGCGTTCCAGGCTGAGTTCGAAGCTGCTGGTGGCTCCGTGACAATCTCTGCAGCACACGAAGACGGCAAAGCAGACTACTCTGCTGAAGTTGGCGCACTGGCATCTGCCGGTGGTGAAGTCCTGGTTGTTGCGGGCTACGTTGACCAAGGTGGTTCAGGTATCATCCGCTCCAGCCTCGATAGCGGTGCGTTCGACACATTCTACCTGCCAGACGGCATGGTCGGTGCGGTTCTGAACGACAACTTCGGTGCTGAACTGAACGGCTCTTACGGCGCGTACCCTGGTACAGACAACGCTGGTGCAGGCATGTTCGTTGAACTAGCCGAAGCTGCAGGTTTTGATGGCACGGGCGCATTTGCACCAGAAAGCTACGACGCTGCTGCGTTGATCATGCTGGCCATGCAAGCCGCAGAGTCCAAAGACTCGGCTGATTTCAAAGATCACGTGTTTGACGTTGCAAACGCTCCTGGTGTTCAGATCATGCCGGGCGAGCTTGCCAAAGGCCTTGAGCTGATCGCAGCCGGTGAAGACATCGACTACGTTGGCGCCTCTGCGGTGGAACTGATCGGCCCCGGTGAATCTGCTGGCAACTATCAGGAAATCGAATTCGCTGATGGTGTTTATTCCACAATCAACTACCGTTAATCCGTAGGGTTAACACAATGACGGCGCGGGGCTTGTCCTCGCGCCGTTTTGCAAAACAAGATACGCAAATCATGCGTACGAGGGGATGCTGAATGATCGTCGTAGAAGATGTGGTCAAAACCTTTGGTGGATTTCGCGCCGTAGACGGGGCCACACTGACCATTGGTGAGGGAACGATCACCGGTCTGATCGGGCCCAATGGCGCCGGAAAGACAACTCTTTTCAATGTGATCGCAGGCGTTCTTAAACCAACTGCGGGCAAAGTCACAATGCTTGGCGAAGATATCACCGGCCTGCCCCCGCATGAGCTGTTTCACAAAGGGCTACTGCGGACCTTCCAAATCGCACATGAATTTTCGTCTATGACAGTGCGTGAAAACCTGATGATGGTCCCTGGTGGGCAATCAGGGGAAGCACTCTGGAACACTTGGTTTGGCCGCAAACGGATCGCTGATGAAGAGCGGGCGCTGCAGGCGAAGGCCGACGAAGTTATTGAATTTCTGACCATCGACCACCTGAAGGAAGAAAAAGCAGGCAACTTGTCCGGCGGGCAGAAAAAACTGCTGGAACTTGGCCGCACCATGATGGTCGACGCCAAGATCGTCTTTCTGGACGAGGTTGGCGCAGGTGTGAACCGCACACTTCTCAACACGATTGGCGATGCGATCATTCGCCTGAACAAAGAACGCAACTACACATTCGTCGTGATCGAACACGACATGGATTTCATTGGCCGCCTTTGCGACCCGGTGATCTGCATGGCGGAGGGCCGCGTTTTGGCCGAAGGGACCTTGGATGAAATCAAGGCTAATGAGCAGGTGATCGAGGCCTATCTCGGCACCGGGTTGAAAAACAAAGATAAGGTGAGTGCAACATGAAAAGTCTGATTATTCTTCTGTTTGGGGCCGTCCTTGGGTCCGCAGCAACTTTCTATTACATTTACGCCAATCACGCAGATGAGACCGAGCAGGCGCTGATGCGTGATACGTTAACGACTTATGCCCCTTTCTTGGAAGAGTATGTTAACCCGTGACTCAAAGCCCCTACCACGATGACCGGGGGAACAAGGACCGGTCGATCACCAATCCTGATGGCGGGACGCTGACGGCGGCCAAGAATGCGCCGCGCGACAGTGTCGCGCAGACCGGCGAGCCGTTTTTGATTGGTGATGCAATGACCGGCGGTTACGGCAAGGGACCGGACATCCTACATTCCTGTACGATTGCCGCCGAAAAGGGCGAAATTGCCGTTATTGTTGGTCCCAACGGGGCAGGCAAGTCGACTGCGATGAAAGCTGTTTTTGGCATGTTGAACGTCAATCAAGGCGCTGTGCGGCTTGACGGCGAAGACATCACGCATCTGTCGCCACAAGAGCGTGTGATCAAGGGCATGGGCTTTGTGCCCCAAACCTCGAATATCTTCACGTCGATGACTGTCGAAGAAAACCTTGAGATGGGCGCATTTATCCGGCGCGATGATTTCATGGATACGATGACGCAGGTCTACGATCTGTTCCCGATCCTAAAGGAAAAGCGCAACCAAGCCGCAGGCGAATTATCAGGTGGTCAGCGTCAACAGGTCGCCGTTGGGCGCGCCCTGATGACACAGCCAAAGGTCTTGATGCTAGACGAACCGACGGCCGGTGTATCCCCAATTGTGATGGACGAGTTGTTCGACCGGATTATTGAGGTGGCGCGCACAGGTATTCCAATCCTGATGGTGGAACAAAACGCACGCCAAGCGCTTGAAATCGCAGACAAAGCCTATGTTTTGGTTCAAGGGCGTAACGCGCACACGGGTACGGGTAAAGAGCTGTTGGCCGATCCCGAAGTGCGGCGGAGTTTCTTGGGCGGATGAAAGTACCAGCCCTCCTCTGTGCCACAATGGCTGGACCGGCACTGGCCGAAGTCGTCACTTGCGATCTTTCCGGCGTGGCGGTTCGGTTTGAAATCGACCGTACGCAATTCGCCCCTGCAATCCACAAAGACGAGCCCGCCCGCGTCCGCATCACGACTATACAAATGGGCGATGCTGCGTTTCCAGCAGAGCCTATCATGATGGACAAAGTCCGCGGATTTTGGGCCGCGGAGACGGATGCGATGATGGTGATGCAAGGCGACGGGACTGCGGTTTATGTCGCACCCCGCACCTCTGAACGCCTGACGGGTAAGTGTGAGGTACTTCAATGAACAACCATAACGAACTGAATTTCAAGGACATTCTCTAAATGGATTTTCTGAACGCCATCGTCGCTTTTGCGAATTTTGTGTTCGTGCCGGGGCTCGCTTATGGTGCGCAATTGGCCATCGGCGCTTTGGGCGTCACGATGATTTACGGCATCCTGCGGTTCTCAAATTTCGCGCATGGTGACACAATGGCCTTTGGTACGGCGATCACTATCCTGTTCACGACGGCTTTCATCAGTATGGGGATTACCTTTGGGCCACTGCCCACAGCACTCCTTGCCCTGCCCTTCGGTATCGTGGCAACAATTCTGCTGTTGCTTGGGACAGACTGGGCTGTCTACAAATTCTATCGCCAGCAAAAAGCATCACCGGTGATCCTTGTGATCGTCTCGATGGGTGTAATGTTCGTGATGAACGGCGTTGTGCGCTTCATCATCGGCGTGCGCGATATCCGCTTTGCAGACGGCGAGCGGTTCATCATTACAGCCCGCGAGTTCAAAGAAATGACTGGACTGAACGAAGGTTTGGCCATCAAGACCACGCAGGCGATTACCGTTGTGGTCGCCTTTATCGTCATGGCGCTGCTGTTTTGGTTCCTGAACAAAACACGCACCGGCAAATCCATGCGCGCTTTCTCGGACAACGAAGACCTTGCACTTCTGTCTGGCATCAATCCCGACTGGGTGGTCAAAGTCACATGGATGATCGTTGCGGCATTGGCCACAACAGCGGGCGTCCTTTACGGCCTCGACAAATCCTTCAAGGCCTTCACTTACTTTCAACTACTTCTGCCAATCTTTGCGTCGGCCATCGTGGGCGGCCTTGGTAACCCGCTTGGCGCTATTGCAGGCGGCTTTGTTATCGCCTTCAGCGAGGTCACCATTACCTACGCATGGAAGAAGGTGCTGGTCTATCTAATGCCCGACAGCCTCGAGCCCGATGGGCTCGTGCAGTTGCTCTCGACCGACTATAAATTCGCCGTCAGCTTTGCGATCTTGATTATCGTGCTGCTGTTCAAGCCGACCGGCCTATTCAAGGGGCAATCCGTATGAATACCGCTGTCAAAGATACCGCGCTTTTCGGTCTTGTTGCCGTCCTTCTGATCGGCACAGGTGTCATTCAAGGCTGGAACTCGGCGCTGCTGATCCTAAACATGGGCCTGATTTCCGCCATCATGGCCTTGGGTGTAAACCTGCAATGGGGCTTTGCCGGTCTGTTCAACATCGGTGTGATGGGGTTTGTCGCCTTGGGCGGTCTGGCCACTGTGCTGGTCTCAACCGAACCTGTGCCCGAGGCATGGCAAGCAGGTGGTCTGCGTATCTTTGCGGGTCTGGCACTGGGGGCTGCGACGGTTGTTGCTGCGGTGATGGCCCAGAAGCGTTTAGTAGGGCGGGCCAGAACGATAGTGACGCTGATCATTCTTGTGGGTGGTTTCTTCCTTTACCGTGGCGTCTTTGATCCTGGCAAAGAGGCCGTCGAGGCCGTGAACCCTGCCCTAACGGGCAACCTTGGCGGATTAAACCTGCCCATTATTCTCAGTTGGCCCGTGGGTGGATTGCTGGCCGCTGGCGCGGCCTGGGTGATTGGCAAAACGGCGCTTGGCTTGCGGTCTGACTACCTTGCGATCGCGACCCTTGGCATTGCTGAAATTATCATCGCCGTGATGAAGAACGAAGACTGGCTCGCGCGTGGCGTCAAAAACGTGGCCGGTTTGGACAGCCCTGTGCCAGATGCGGTCACGCTTCAAGCTGATCCCAGTTTTGTAGAGCGTGCAGCAAGCTTGGGGCTCGATCCTGTTCTTGGTTCCACACTCTATAACAAAATGGGTTACGCGGTATTGTTCACTATCGTCTTGCTGATCCTGCTGTGGCTGGCTCAAAAGGCGCTTAACAGCCCTTGGGGCCGTATGATGCGCGCGATCCGCGACAATGAAACCGCAGCCGAAGCGATGGGCAAAGACGTTAAAACCCGTCACTTGCAAATCTTCATTCTAGGGTCTGCAATTTGCGGCATTGCAGGCGCAATGATGACCACACTGGACGGGCAACTGACACCTGGCTCCTATCAACCGCTGCGCTTTACCTTCCTTGTCTGGGTGATGGTCATCGTCGGCGGCTCCGGCAACAACTTTGGCGCCGTTTTGGGCGGGCTGCTGATCTGGTGGCTTTGGGTACAAGTCGAACCGCTTGGCCTTGGCCTGATGAATATCCTGAGCAGCGGTCTGGAAGATGGCAGTGCGACAAAGGATTGGATGATCGAATCCGCGGCTCATATGCGCTTGCTGACGATGGGTCTGGTCTTGTTGCTCGTTCTGCGGTTCAGTCCACGCGGCCTGATCCCGGAACGCTAGCTTGTCCTTACAGTCTGCCCTGCTAAAACGGGGCAGATCTTTTCCCCAGAGGACCCCATGGCACTGATTTTTCGCTGGCTCGTCCGGCTTGCCTCTGCATTGATTTTCCTTGGCGTCGCCGCTATCGCGCTAGCCTATTACTTCGCCTCGCGATCGTTGCCGGACTATGACGCCGACCGCGAAATTGCAGGTATTTCCGCCCCCGTCGAAATCGTGCGCAACAACGCCAATGTGCCGCATATCTTTGGTCAGACAAATGACGACGTGTATTTTGCGCTTGGCTACGCACATGCCCAAGACCGATTGTGGCAGATGACCATGCTGCGACGCACGGCCCAAGGCCGTCTGTCAGAGCTGTTTGGTGAACGCACCGTAGGGATTGACGAAGTCCTGCGGCGCTTTGATCTTTATACGCTTTCGGTCGCATCGGCGAACGCGCAAACCGACGAAGCCAAAGCCTATCTTACAGCCTATTCCCGTGGCGTGAATGCCTGGCTGGCAGAGGTAAACAAAGGCGCGTTAGGACGTGGTGCGCCAGAGATGTGGTTGTTCAACCACGCCGTCGCCCCTTGGCAGCCGGCCGATTCCATCGCGATCCTGAAATTGATGGCGCTTGATCTGACATCTAATCTAGAGAACGAAGTGCTGCGCGCGCGCACGTCGCTCTTGCTCGACAATGAACGGCTCAGTGACATTCTGCCCGATGACCCGACCAGCGGCATTGCGGCACTGCCGGAATACGCCAGTTTAATACCGGGTGTGCCCCCTTACACGCCGAACATGCGCTTGGCCTATGACCCGTTGTCACCGATCAAACCAGCACCTCTCTCCGGCGCATCCAATGCATGGGCCGCAAACGCGTCACGCTCGACGACAGGTTCGACTCTGCTTGCCAACGACCCGCATCTGGGGCTGACCGCGCCCTCGATCTGGTATTTGGCACGGCTGGAGCTGGAAACGGGAGGCATCATCGGCGGCACAATCCCCGGTATGCCGCTGGTTCTGACAGGGCGTAGCGACGCATTGGGATGGGGCCTGACTACCGCGATGGTCGACGACCAAGACGTGATGGTTGAAGAGGTAAACCCCAACAATCCAGAAGAGTACCGCAGCCCAAACGGCTGGGTGCCCTTCCGCACCCGCGACAGCATTATCAACGTCAAGGATGGCACGGCCGTGACCCTGCGCTTGCGCTGGACAGCCAATGGCCCTGTCATGCCGCGTGGTAAGTATGACCTTGGCACCATTACCCCGCCGGGACATGTGACCGCGATTTCGTGGACTGCGCTGTCTGACCGCGATACGACAATGTCCGCGGCGTTCGAGATTAACCAATCCAGGACGGTGGAAGAGGCTATAACCGCAGGCGAAAACTTTATAGCGCCAGCCCAGAACCTGACCCTTGCGGACCGCAACCGCATCGCCATGAAAACGGTCGGCGCGATCCCCGCACGCGATGCGGCCCATCAAAGCCAAGGCCGCTTGCCCGCCTATGGCTATCTGCCGGAAAACCGCTGGCAAGGGCGGTTTCCCTACGCCGACAACCCAGAGTTCCTTGACCCGCCCGGCGGCATCATCGGCAACACCAACAACAAGACGGTCGACCGCCCTTTCCCGCGCCACGTCACGCACAAATGGGGCGACACCCAGCGGATCAATCGTTGGCGGCGATTGATGCAGGCGCGCGAAGTCCATACACGCGACAGCTTTATCGAAGCACAGCTGGATACAGTCAGCTTTACCGCGCGCTCTCTATCCACGCTGATGGGAGCTGATCTTTGGTTTACCGGTGATGCCGCGCCCGAAGGTACGCCCGAGAGGCGCCGTCAGATTGCATTGAACCTGCTGTCCGCATGGAACGGCGAAATGAACGAACACCTGCCAGAGCCGCTGATCTATTCGGCCTGGACACGCGCTTTTCAGCAAAGGCTAATCCGCGACGAGCTGGGGCCGCTGGCCGCAGAATTCACCCATGTCGAACCAGTCTTCATCGAACGCGTGTTCCGTGACATAGATGGGGCAAGCGTTTGGTGTGACGTCATCCAATCTGCACCCGTAGAGACCTGCACCGATATCGCACGGCAGTCGCTGGATGATGCTCTGGTCTGGATCGCAGAAAACCACGGCGAGGCTGTCGAGGCCGTGCGCTGGGGCGACGCCCATGTGGCGACCCATGATCACCCCGTGCTGGGCAATACGCCCATCCTAGAGTGGGTGGTGAACATCCGCCAGTCCACCAGTGGCGGCGACCACACATTGCAACGGGCCAAGACATCGGGCCAAGACCCGAACCCGTTCCACAACGTCCATGCGGGGGCCTATCGTGGTGTCTATGACTTCGCTGATCCTGACAGTTCAGTCTTTATCTCATCTACTGGCCAGTCCGGACATCCGCTGTCACGGCATTACGACAACTTGGGCGAGCTCTGGCGACGGGGCGAATACATCCCGATGTCGCTTGATCCAGATCTGGCGCGGGCAGCGGCGGTGGGCGTGACGGTGTTGCGGCCAATGGCTGAATGACGGCTTTGAGCCCAAACCTACCATCGCAAAATGAGTATTCAATCGACAGTCCACACGTTGATAAATCTTACGCCTGCACCAGCCGCCGTGCCAAGAAATCGCGAACGTTGCCATATTTACTGCCCCACAACGCAGGCAACCCTATTCCTAATACGTTGCGTTTCAGGGGTCCCAATAGCCCCAACGCAATCAGGCAGGACAAGAACAGAAACGCTACACAGAAACCCACGGCAGTCGACATTTCGACAGTTGGCAGCAGGTTCAACCAGAGATTCCCCACGCCATAAATGAACAGAGACTGCGATCCAAGCCGTGCAAGAACGTGCAGCGGTAACTCAAAAAACTGAAAACGCCTTGCCACAAGAAGGCACGCTGAAATTCCAATAAATCCGAGTATGCCTACAGCATAATACCCGGGATGGTTGGTCCAACGGTTTGCAAGAAATCTACGGCCAGATTCCATTACGCCGTGCGAAAGTTCTGATGCGCAGATCACAATTGCTATGAGAGTCATCGAAACTACCAAAAGGTAGCTGCGCCGGCCGCTCAATGCTTCTCCCAACGCGATGCCAAATCCAAGAAAAGTCATCGCCGGGAGAAGTGCTGGGCCATAGCCAGTCCCCATGCCCAGAATGTAATTTACTAGTTGAGGTGGATCAGGAAAGGCAACTATGAAGATCGGTTTTGATAGCCATCCCAAAAGTGCAATTGCAACAATTGGTACTGAACCATATCGTGCGATGAGAGGCAGGATGGCGATCAATACCGCGAAAAGTGCGGCATATATCAATAGGATTTCGTTAAACCGACCTAGCCCCAACCCCAGAACTGCGCGCCATGCCGAAGCGAAGTCTAGATTGCCCGATACAAGCGCAGCTAAGGACAGTAAGGCAGCGAGTGCCCAACAAGTGATCAGTCGGGATGCCATGCGTTCCTTTACTGACCGTATGGTTCGCCCAGCTCGCAACTTCGATAGGTAAGCAATTTCAATCATTGCACCAAAGAGAATTATGAAACCGGGCGTTGAAAGGCGTGTCAACGGGACAAGAACATGCACATCGGTTACGAACTGAACCTTTACGTGATCAAGCATCGCCAAAATGACAGTCACGCCTCGAAGCGCGTCGAGTGTTTCAAAGCGAGTAGATTTTTCCATCCCATCGATATATGATAACTGCAGACAATACCCCAAATGCCCAATTGGACAGCGAGACGATCATCGGCATCGTGTTCCTATCCGATTGTGCCGCATGTTGCCGTATGGGCAGATTTTGGTACGTCCATCATTTAGCCCGATCACTATTCAAGCGTTGCCAATGCGTGATCTAAGTGAGCGAGGCATAAATCAGACTAATAGTAACCTGAACGGCAGCTTTGTCCCGCAAAGCAGACCACAACCTCTACAGCCGCACAAACCGCTCTTTTTGTAACTGTGTCCAGAAAACAGTCAGCTCATAACCTGTCTCGGTCTGCACTTCATCGGTCACGATGCCTGCATCAAACAACCAAGCCCGCTTGCGCCCGTCAGCAAAGTCTAGCGTCAGCGCCTCTTCGCTGCGCGGATCTTTGAGCTTGTCAGGGATCGCCGCAAGTAGCGCGTCCATCCCCTCGCCTGTGATCGCAGAGACCGCAAACAGATCATCCATCCTCGCAGCCTGCGTCAGGATCGCATCGCGGTCGTCGCCTTCCAGCAGGTCGGTTTTGTTCCAGACCTCGATGATCGGGGCCTCTTCGGCCACGCCCAAGCTTTGCAGAATTGTATGCACATCCTCGGCCTGCTCTTCCGTCTGAGGATGGCTGATGTCACGTACATGCACGATCAGGTCGGCGTCCAACACTTCTTCCAACGTCGCACGGAAGGCCGCGACCAATTCGGTGGGCAAATCACTGATAAAGCCCACGGTGTCGGACATGATAATCTCGTCGCCGGTCGGTAAAACGATCTTGCGCATCGTCGGATCAAGAGTGGCGAACAGCATGTCTTTGGCAAAGACCTGCGCGCCCGTCAGGCGATTGAACAGCGTTGATTTGCCAGCGTTGGTGTAACCCACCAAGGCGACAATCGGGAAAGGCACCTTGGCGCGTGACGCGCGGTGCAATTCGCGGGTTTTGACGACTTTGGCCAGTTGCTTGCGCAAACGGTTCAGCTGTTCATCGATCGCGCGGCGGTCAGCCTCGATCTGGGTTTCACCCGGTCCACCGACAAAGCCCAATCCACCGCGCTGGCGTTCAAGGTGCGTCCATGCGCGGACCAGACGGGTGCGTTGATAGGAAAGTGCGGCCATCTCGACCTGCAACACACCTTCCGAGGTGCGCGCACGGTCGCTAAAAATCTCCAATATCAAACCGGTACGGTCCAATAACTTTACGCCCCACTCTTTTTCTAGGTTGCGCTGCTGGACAGGTGTCACTGGGCCGTCGATCAAAACCAATTCCACCTCGGCGTCGTGGAAGATGTCTTTAAGCTCTGCAATCTTGCCTTTACCGAAAAGCTTGCCGGGATGGATTTTTGGCAAGCGCACCACATCCGCGCCGACAACATCCAGATCGGGCAAAGCAGCGGCCAATGCCACGCCTTCCTCCAACGCGGGTTCAGCCGCGCGGCGGTTTTGGTCAGACTTCAGATCAGGGTGCAGAACCCAAGCCCGCGTGATGGGGCGATCGTGTTCGAGCAATGCTACTCTTCGCCTTCATATAGGCTGATGGGCTGTGCGGGCATAATCGTGGAGATCGCGCTTTTATAGACAAGCTGCGACTGGCCATCGCGACGCAACAGCACACAAAAGCTGTCAAACCACGTAATAACACCCTGCAGCTTGACGCCATTAACCAAGAAAATGGTCACAGGAACCTTGACCTTACGAACATGGTTGAGAAATGCATCTTGCAAATTTGCTTTATCGGCAGCCATCGCGACACCCTTTTTCTTATTCTTACGGCCGCGAACCGGCCCCCCAGAGGTA